>CEPX01179463.1_pt1 | contig 17284 bp, 23 predicted proteins | sample 361361 | NCBI WGS metagenome assembly CEPX01 (sample SAMEA2619974, study PRJEB7988) | marine metagenome | biome: marine biome (ENVO:00000447); feature: mesopelagic zone (ENVO:00000213) & marine oxygen minimum zone (ENVO:01000065); material: "saline water (ENVO:00002010), including plankton...
TCGGCCTGGCGCTGCATCTGCGCCATTCGCATCTGCATCACTTGGCTCTGCATGGCCTGCTGCTTCTGCTGCTGCGCCATCTGATGCTGGCGATACTGCGCCATCTGCGCCATGTTCATACCCTGCATGGCGCCCATCCATGGGTTCTGGCGGTTGCCCAGCATGCCCATGCCGGCCGAAAAGAAGGGATTCTGGAAGAGACTACGCATTTCGCCTCCTACGGCTGTCCAGCCAGCCAGTCCATGTAAGTGCCGTAGTTCGGATCGCCTGGCGCCGGGGTCGCGTGCATGATGCCGAGCGGATCGTCATAAGGATCGCCGCCCGAGAAGTACGCTGCCGAGGTCTGGGGCGAGGTCGCGATGGGCGGCGCCATGTTCACGGGATTGGCGATTCCGCCTCCATAAACCGGCGTGATGCCCGTCATCCCTTGCAAGGTGGGATGCGTGATGCCGCTTCGGGACTGGTCGCCGATGGCGCCGCCGCCAAACTCCACGCCGGCCAAGGGACCGCCGGAAAGGTTAAGACTGTCAACGATCTGCTGTAACTCGGGGTAAAGCTCCGGGGCGCCCGTAGGCCTCAACGCCGGCATCCCCGCATCTATAGGCCCCATCCTCGGCGGCAACCCAAGCGCCCCACCGCCCGCCGCTGGGGCGCCCGAGAACAGTCCTTGCGGATCGAAGCCACCCCCAGGACCGCCGGGGGCGCCCCCAAGACCGCCGGGGGCGCCCCCAAGAAGCGCGTTGATGTTCATCGACGGGATCGGCTGCTGCGCCGGCATCTCGTAGGGTGTGGTACCCATGGACGGACCGAGGCCGGTCAACTGCCGGAAGGGCGTCCCCATGCCGCCGAAGGGAAGGTTGTGCATATTACCCGGCACGTTCAAGCTCCTCTATCCGGCGGACCATCGCCTTCATCGTGGCGTACATGGTGCCGATGGCGTCCACGATGTTGATGGTCTTGCCATCGCCAATGCCGAAGAGCTCGTGCACGTCTTGCGCCATCGGCCCGATGTGACGTCGGTCGTCCACCGTGTAGCGCCATGTCGAGATCGGCAGCTTGGCAATTGCAGCCAACATCTCCTCGTCCAGCGGCTCGATATCGGATTTGATGGCGCGGTCAGAGCCGAAGCCCATCGGCATCATGGCCCACCACGGCACCCCCGCCGCCATCGCCCCCGCCATTGATGCCGCCGTGGCCCCGCCCGCCACCGCTGTGCCGGCACCAAAGAGCCCAAGGTTCTGGCCGAGCCCGTATCCCATCAGCCCGGTCCCCATGACATCGCCGAGGCCCAGCCCCTGCTGCTGGCTCGTGGTCGTCGTGCCGCCGCCCGACGTCCCGGCGCCGATGTTGGCGAGGTAGCGCTGCAGGTTCTCGTAGGGCTGCTGCTGCTGGTAGGCGTGGCGGCCGATGACGTCCTGAAGCGCCTCGCCCGACTTGGCCTCGTAGGCCCCGCCGAAGTCCCGCAGGCGGTCGATGTCGCCGTAGTCCGCCGCGGCAAAGGACGGCGCAAGGGCCGCCCCCTGGGTCTGCCGCCCGAGAGCGTCCTGGAAGGCGCCCTGCATCACTTGGCTGGCGCCGAGCTGCTGCCCGAATTGCTGGTTCAAGAGACCCCCAAGCGTGCCCGCCGCCTGGGTCTGCAAGCCCCGCTCGCGGCCGTAATTGCCGCCGTAGATGTCCGTCGCCAGGTTGCCAAGACCGCGCTGTAGCGTCTCCTGATGGGTGCCGGAGCCGACCCTGCCGATGCGCCCCATATGGCCCCGGACCGCCCCCTCGACCTGCCCCGAGGCCTTGTCAAACATGCGGTCAAGGTAGGGATTGGCGTTCAGATAGTCCCCCGCCGCCATGCCGCCGAGGCTCTGCGTGGCGAGGTCGCGGCCCACATTGGCGCCCGACGCCATGGGCGAGAGCTGCTGGGCCGACGGCCCCATGCCGAAATTGCCGCCGATCAGGTTGGTGAGGAACTGGTTGCCCGCCTGCAACGTCGGCGAGCCCTGGTAGGCCCGCTGTGCCCCCGCCTGTAGCGCCTGCTCGGTCTCGGGCGCGTAATCCACATAGGTCTGGCCAGGGTAATATTGCGGCCCGCCGGCGCCATAAAGCCGCTCGGCCTCGGAATAGCCGTGACTGAGATAGGGCTGGATGCCCGACCAGGGATCGGCCTTCTGAACCGTCTGCGTGCTACCGCCGCCACCGCTAGGCATCGTCCTCGTCCTCTTCTAGCATCCAATGCCTCGCACTAGACGCCATGCCGTCGTCGATAACTCGATAGTTGATGGGTACGGGACGTTCCTGGCCATAAGACTGCTCGTAGGCCTCGCGTGACGCCTTCGCCTTTATCCGGTCCGCCCCAGAGCTTCCACTAGGCATCAGATATCTCTCTCGACGTAATGGTGCGTCACTTTCCAGTCCAGTTTTCGCGACCAACCCGGCCTGCCACCGGCCTCTATCATGGCGCATTCGTGCTGTGTTGCGAAGGTGGTCAGCTCGGCCACGGCCATCTCATGCCAGGCATCGAAATCTTCCCCCGCGAGCCCGAAGATGCGCAGTGATTTCTTGCGTGGATACTTGATGATTTCCGTCAAAACGAGGCCCTTCGCCGCTCCTTCCGAAAGCACGCCCCACGCCTGCATGTTCATGGCCTGAACAGCGTCGATCAGGTCGGTAATGTGATAGCGCCCACCGGTTCGCTCGGCGATTTCCGTCATCCGCTGCATCAGATGGCGGGGCCATGAGTTCACCTGCGCTGCGCTCAATGGGAACAAGCCATCCCTCATCCCAGCACCACATACTGAAACGTTCGGTCGGTCTGCACGTTGTTGGCGTGGTTGATGACGATCGAGCCATCTCCGGGCGCGTCCTTATACAACGTTCCCGCGCCTTCCTCTGCTGCTGCATTCGCCGTTCTCGCATCAAGCAAAATGATAGAATTGCCGCCGATATTGGGGTCCGCCAGTGTTGTCGTGGCCGCATTCGCGGTCAGCGTCACGCTGCCGATGGGCTGGATCTTGCCGCGCCGCAACAGGTCAACCGCCAGCGCCACGCTACGCCGCCACAACTTCAGCGCCCCGTCCGCAGGATCGGGGGTGACGACCCAGGGATGCTTTTCTATCGCCATCCGCCGCCCTCGCCGCGCATCTCGACCCCCATCGCGTCCGCCCAGGCGCCCGAAAGGTTGAGCCGGAAGCGATGATAGCGGGCACGCCCGTTCTGCGTCCTCAGCCCCGCCTCGCCGTTGCTGTTGGGCGTCACGGCCGAGCCATAACTGTTGCTGCCCGTCTGCAAGTCTCTGCTGCCCATCTGCACGGTCTGTGTGCCGCCGTCCACCAAGGGACGGGCAAAGACCGGTGTGAACTTCTCGCCCGGCATCAACTGCCGCTCCGCCGTCTCCAGCGTGGCCGTCATTGCCGAGCCCGAGAAATGGTTGAGCTTGTGCGCGGTATCAAAAATGCCCATCAGCGAGGCGCCGCCCTGATAGGCTGCGGAATCGAAGCTCGGCAGGGCCGCATCCAGGTCCGTGTCCGTCGCCTCGCCGGCCAGGTCGGTGTCCAGGTCGACGCCCGTCGAAGTCGAGGGATAGAGGATTTCATGCTCGACCGTGGCATAGCTCCAGCGGCCGAATTTGTAGTTGTAGAGCGCCAGCCGGTCCGCCTTGGTCGCGCCGCCGCCCACCGGCAGCCCCCAGACCACCGTCGAGCGCTCCGGGAAGACGGCGCCGCCCGCCAGGTGCAGGTTGTCCTGGTCGAGCAGGTCCATGAAATAGCGGTCCACCTTGGCATTCCCGATGGGCACCGCCTCGTCGCCCGCGAAGACGTAAAAGCCGTCTTCAGCGAGGAAGAAGACGGCGCGGCCGAAGGGAATGGCGGCGCCGGACGCCAGCAAGCCGATGCCCCCGGTCTGGATTTCGTCGATCGAGAACCAGTCGGGATAGCCGATGTAATTCATGCGCCAGATGGCCTTGCGGGAGAAGATGAGGCCATATTCCCGGCCGATGACCCGCTGGATAGCCGAGGCACCAGGCGCCGAGCTTTCCAGATCCTGGAAATCCGCCCCCGTGCTCTGACTCTGGTCCCAGTCCGCCGGATCGGACTGGGCGCACCAGCGGATGCGGTTCGGATAGTTGGTCCCAGCCTCCTGCGTATAGCCCAGGACCACGAAGTTGCGGACGATACCGATGTGCCGCCCCTGCGGCTTCAATGTTGAGGTGACGAGGTCGGCGAAGGTCGTGCCGCCCATGGTAACGGTCTGTAGCGGCGCCTCGAGGGCGGTGAAGACGACCGTATTGCCCCAGCGTATCGCTTCCCAGCGCTCGGTGCCCGCGATGGAATAGCCGCCGCTCTTTGAGGAATCCGTGAACGTCGTCCCCACCAGGCGATAGAGCTTGCTGGAATCCCCGGCGTAAAGGTGCTCGTCGGCGCTCGTATCCACCGCCGCAATCGCCCCCTGGCAGCGGGCGTCCAGGGCGGAAGAAATCACCGATAGCCCCGGCAGGGGCTTGAAGCCCTGGCCGTGCGGCATGACGTTCTCGGCCACCGTGCAGCCGGGGTTGCCGAGGTCGGGTAGGTCGGGCGCCCACTCGCCGAAGGGAACGACGACCCGCTTCAGCGGCGTCCTTCGGATCGGGGCTTGGGCCAGGCGTTCCGACAGCATCAACTGATCCGATCCCGGTTCACGTCGCTATGGATCTGCAACGTGTCGCCCGAATGCTTGAAACGCTGGTCCGCCTTCTCGAGCATGTCCATGAGCTGGTCGTAAAAGACGGCCCAGACCGTTATGTCAGATTGGTCCTTGAGATAAGGCGCGGCCTGCAACAGCGCGCCATAGAGGTAGAGCCCCCGCGCCGTGGTGAAGATCCAGTTGGTGTCCGCATCGGCCGAGAGCGCGGACGGCTTGGCGTAATACAAGAGCTTGCCCGTATAGCTGCTGTCAGGCGTCGGGGCGAAGAGGAAATTCGTGCCCTCGACCGTGAAGACCTCGGGCCGGTCCGTCGTCGAGCTGGCGTACATCGTATGGAAGCGATCCGGCGTCACGTAGTCCAGCCGCCGCTTCGGATCGCCGTCGATGTAGAGACGCCGCGCCGCCAGAAAGCCGGACGGCGTGGCCACGGTGGCCGCGTTGACGGTGAGATCGGTCGAGGTTTCGAGGTTGCGGTTCAAAAAGAGCCGCTTGTCGAGGAACATCGCGTCCTCGGCGAATGCGATGAACTCGGGAATGCGGTCGGTCAGCGAGTCGTCCGCCAACCAGTTGGCGACCGCCGTTTTCAGTTCGGAAAATTGCCCGATCGCCATCAGATCGCCCTATCGCTGACCCGGCACGCCGACCCCTCGGCGGTGGCGAGCTTCCGCTTGATCCACTTGGAAAACTCTCCTTTCCGCATGGCGAGGGCGTTCACCCCGTCCTCGCGCATCCACTTCTCCAGCAGGACATTGGGAACGCGCGCATACATCTCGGCACTCTTCCCGTGGTGTTTTCTGACGCCCTCGTTTCGCATCAAGCGGTTTTCCGCCAGCACTGGCTCGATGTCCTGTGCCCGCTCCACCGTCGTCGTGCCATCCTTGACATGAACGACGGACACGACTTCGCCGCGAGCGCCGAGTATCGCCTGCCGGGCCTTCTGCGTGACGGTCAACCAATCATCTCCGTGACGTGCAGGGTACCGCCAGCCGAGACCTGGATGGCCGAGACGATCTGACCCGCCGTGATCTTGAAAATCTCCGGTATGTCCGCCGGCATGTAGACATCGCTGGTCGTCGCCGTGGCACCAAACGCCACATAGGCAGCGGACGTGACCACCACACGGACGAATTGGGTATGCGCGCCGACTGCGCTGACATCGCCGGCGGTGCCTGTATAGGCAACACTCTGATGCGTGCTCGCCCTCAGATGCTCCTTCGGATACTTATACATCTCACGTCCTTTCCTCGTAGCGCGCCAATATCTTTCGCGTCTCCGGCAGGCGCGAGGCGTGGGCTTCCAAATACGCCGCAATCGCCGCCATCTGTGCCGCATTGCTCCCCGCCGCCAGCAGGTATTCCAGCCGCGTGATCAGCAGCCCAGGCGCCCAGGGAGAGGCGCTGGCGCCGATCCTGAACAATTCCTCCACCGCCTCCCATTTGACCGTTGTTGGCTGTTCCTGGGCCGCCAGGGCCGTGTTGAAGGCCAAGGGAAGCTGCATCCGTATCTTCCAGGGCCCTGGATGCAGCTCATAGGCGTCCAGGGCGTGCCGCAGCGCCAGGAACGGCGCCCCGGCATTTCGTGCCATCGTGCCCTTCGCCCGCTCGACATGCGCGGCATAGAGCAGGGTGCCCGATACCAGACACGCCAGCCCCGGCAGGACAGCGGCAGGGGCGGTGAGAGGAGGGAAGGAAACCCGCCGCCCCTGCCCTGCGGCAAGCCCGAGGACGAGCGCCGCAAGGAAAGCCGTCTGCGGGTTTTGTAGCGGGAAATCCACCAATGCCAGCAAGGCGGCGATGGCGATGGCGGCCCAGATGCGGCGATCCCGGCCTGGAAGGGTGAAGAACAGGCCGGCCGCGAGCACCAGGGCCACCGCGCCCCCCTCAGCCAGGAGCTGAAACCAGTCATTGTGCGCCGCCCCCATGGTGAGGTCGCCCAGCAGGATCGTGCCTACCCACGGGAAGATGCCGAGGTGCCATTCCTGCAAGCGGGGATATTCGTAGGAGAACGAGCCGAGGCCGTGACCGGCGAGCGGCGCCTCCCACCAGAGCGCCACGGTGTTCGCCCCGAGCTCGATCCGGGGATTGAGCGAATGCGTGAAATACCCGTCATTGACCAAGAAGACGATGCCGGCCGAAAGCAGTACGGCAATCCCTGGGAAAATCCCTCGGCTGGGATGCCGGAAGGCGAGCCACAGCACGGCCCCCCACAGCACCAGGAACTCGAGCCGGGATTCGTTGAAGAACAGCAGATAGACGGCCGCTATACCCAGCAACGGCCAGGCCCGTCGATGCACCAGTGGCGCCGCGATCAGCAGCCATTCGGTGATGAAATTCTCGTTGCCGAAGCCGCCGTTCGGCAGCGTGAAGGCCAGGGCCAGGGCGCCGGCATAGGCCGCCGTGATCGGCCAGCGAAGATTGGTCAAATACGGCGCGGCCATGAAAACCACGAAGAGAGCGAGGCCGTGCTGAAGCTGGACCGCGCCTTGGAGAGGGTCTGAACTCCAGGAAAGCGAGAGGGTGAACCAGCCCAGCACGGCCAAGGCCCACAGATGCGGCGTCGAGACGCGAACCGCGCCCGTCTGCCACATCCGCCAGCCAAGCCAGAGGCCCGCCAGCAACACGAACACGTCGAGGACGAGCCAGCGCGCCACCCCTGGCGGGACGACGCCCAACCCGAAAAAGAGTGAGGCCCCGAGAACGAGGCCCCAGGTCAACGCATGCCTCACCTATCCATCCCGACGAACAGGAAATCGAGATCGAGGTTGCGGCTACCGGTGCTGTCGGCGTTGACGACCGCGATCGGCGTCACGTCGATCGTGGTGGAGAGCGCATTCTCGATGACGCCATAAGAGGTGCCGTCGATGAAGCATTCCGCCGTACCGCTCGCATTGACCTCGATACGGAAGGTCTGGTCCATCGTCGCCGTAGGCGCCACGCCGGAATTGATCGCTGACGGCTGGCTGTCGTTGCCGTTGGCGATACAATGCCAGTTGTCATTCGTGGCGCCCGTATCGAAGACCCAGGCCACGCCGTTCGTCGCTGTGTAGGTGACGGTCGTCGTGTTAAGTTCGAAGGGGAGCTCCAGCGCCGTAGTGCTCTTGCTGTCCGAGAAGCCCAGGTTGACGATGACGTTAGTGATCGCCGAGAGCTGCGCCTTCATCTCGAAGACGAGGTTGCCGTTGTCTGGCTCCCAGTTGAGCTCGTGCGTCAGCGAGGAGCCGTCGATGAGAATGCCCGTGCCGGCATTGCCCGAGGTCAGCCGAAGCTCGCCGCCGATGTCGGCGTTGACAGCCGGATCGGCCGCCTGCGCGTCCGTGCCCGAGCTGACGTCGTACTGGTCCGCAATAACATCGCCCAAGAAGTCATCGAAGTGGATGACCCGCTGGGTGAAGTTGTCAACATCCCCGGAATGCGTGTACTTGATCGGCGCATCGCCACGGCGGCTCTGCACCCAGTCCATTCCGCCGTCGCTGAGTTGACGCTGGTTGTAGGCGGCATAGGCTGCGGTGAACGCCAGCGAGGCCGCCAGGATGGTCAGAAGCAATCGCTTCATGGTCTTTCTCCTGTTAGGGCGGCCGGGGAGATGGGGAGATGGGGAGGGAGGCCACCTCCCCGGCCTGTCGAGCATGGGGGGCCACGCTCAAAGCCTCGCTACGAAGTCGCGAGGTCCCAAACACTACCGCTAGCGGCTTCATTTCGGCTTTCAAGCGTCCACTCGGCCAGCAGTTGCTTGCGCTCGCTATCGCCCGTCTTCGACAGGTCTTTGATCGAGAACGGCCGCAGGTAGGCGATGGCCCACATGTCCTTCTGGAGGATGAGGCAGTCACGTGCCCGGCTGAAGCGGTTGGGCACGACCTGCAACTCCCCCCAGTCGGAGATGTAGACATCGATGGCACTGTGCAGCGCGGCATGCTCGGCCTCGACGTAGCGGGTCGCGTTGCCCGTGAAAGTCGAGAGCTGGCGCTTGTTGAAGGCGCCCACCATGATGCAGTCGGGATCGCCGCCGCTGGTCCAGACGTCCTGCAGGACGCCCTGCAACAAGGCCTCCGTGAAGGCCCGCTGGGTGCCGTCCGTCCGCGCGGTGTTGCCGACCGAGCCGTCCGAGCCCGAAGCCCCGTTCGACGTGTTGGTGTCGATCCAGGCGCCGATGGTGCCCGGCTCACGGGCCGTAGTCGAGTCGCCCGTCGCCTCGGCGTTGTTGCTGAGCGCCGCGGATTCGATGTCGCGCTTCAGCTCCTCGCCCATCTTGGCGATCTGGTAGTCCATCTCGCTCGCACGCCCCGCCTTCTCAACGGCCTCCTGCGTGCCGGTCACTCGCGGCACCTTGTCCGAGATGGCGCAGGTGTTGGAGAGACGAGTGGTGGCGGTCGCCGAATCCGTGGTCGCGTCGTCGCCCTCGAGCACGTAGTTGCTGCTCGAAGCGGCAGCCAGGGCATCGGTCTGCCATTCATGCAAAACCGCACGGGCCGAAGCACGATCCGCCATACTTAGGAACGGCGTGTCGGTCGGCGAGATCGTGTAGATGAAGTCGCTCAGGTCCTCACGATTGCCAATCGCATCGTAGGTCGAAAATGTGTTGCTCGGGAGAGCCATCGTCCTAGTCCTTTCGAACTAGGCTCCTCTGATGGCCGCGATGGCCGCCGCTTGTGCGTGGCGGTCTTTCGGGCGTCGTCGGAGCCGATCCATTGCCTGTTGACGGCTCTCGGCTTGACGGTCTTCCGCACTCACGCCCGCACCGGACTTGGCCGGCTTGACGCCCTTCACCTTCGTTTCCTTCCGGGTCAACGGCTTCTTCTTGGACATAATGCGATCGTATTTCATCGCCTTGTCCAGAAGCCCGTAGGCCCTGGGGTCCACCCAGCCCGCGAGTTCTTGCACGGAATAGCCGGCAGTCTGGCCGTACTGCTCCAATTCGGTTCGGTAGCTGGCCCCGTTCTTGGAGTCGGTGAAGGACGGCAGCGTCTCACTCAGCTTCTGCGCGCACTCGTTCTGCAAATAGGCGAGGTATTGCTGCTGCTGCTGGGTTTGATGCTGGCGAAGCTGCTCGACCTGCTGCTCCATCGTTTGACGCTTCCTGAGCTTGTCGGTCCACGCCAGGTTTTGCTCGATGTAAGCATCTGGGTCGTCGGCTCTGAGTTGGTCCCAGTTGGGCTCTTCGCCGAGGCCCCCGGTGAGTTGGTCGAGGGCTTGCGAGTACAGTTGGTTCGTCGCCTCGAGTCGTCGGTTCAACTCGGCCGCTATCTGATCGCGCCCGGACTCGAAAGTCCGACGCTCATCGGCAAGCGACTGCGTTTTTTGGCGATAATCGGCTTCACGGGCGTAGCCGCCCCGGAGCTCGTCAAGCGTAACCTCTTGGGTTTTGCCGGAGACTGTCACCTCATAGGTGGTTTCCGGCGCCGCTTCGGTTTCCTGATCCTGCTCGGGCTCGGCGTCCTCCGCCGTCTCGTCCTCCACCTCCGCCGTCTCCTCGGCAACTGCCTCGGATTCGGTGGTGGCCTCCTCGGGTTCCTCTTCAGGCGTGACCTCGGAGGGCACGGCTCCGTCCTCGGCCTCTTGTCGAAAGAGGCCGATCTGGTTGGCCGCCTCGTTCACGGTGATCCCAGCCGGTACGATGGGCTGGAAATCACCGGATTCTGTCTCTGCCATAGGCACTCTCTACTATTTTGTGATTTCGCTCGGCGGCATTCAGGCCACTTCCCGCGATTCACCCGGCTTGCCACGCATTTGCGCCTCCTCGGCGTTCATGCGGGCCAGTTCCTCTTGCGCCAGCTCCGCGCTCCGAACGGGGTTCTGTAACTGCCGAACCACGTCGGTCAAAGCGCGGTGCTTGAAATAAGCCTCTTCCCGCAACGGCGTCTCATCCGGCGTGCTATTGCGGAACGTCCGTATACACTCGTCCCGCACGGCCTCGACGCCCTCGACAAAGAGCGGGTCTTCGAAGATCGCGCTGGCCCGCTGCCCCCGGCCGATGGCCTGGGCGAGGCGGGCGCGCTTGTCTTCGCGGCTCTCGCTCAATTGGCCATCGCCTTCTTGCGACCGCGCTTGCCGGCGCCATTGAAGCCCTTGTCGTACTTCGGTAGCCGGCTCGTCACCGTGGCCGAAACATTCTTGAGCCGGCCCTCGGGAGCGCCGCCATGGACGCTATGAACGCCGGGGCTCTTGGTGAGGCCCTGCGCCTGCTGACTGCGGCCACCGCCGCTCTTGCTCTGACTCTGATTGCCGCGCTCGACGGTCTTCCTGGGCATGCCACGATCTCCGAAGTGAATTGCAATTCCCTTCTATTGTGCCAGTTTCAGGCACTGAAAACAGGGGGTCACTCCCGCCACGTCAGCCACAGCAGAAGCGCCCCGAACGCCACCAGGGCGCCGGAAAGCGCCCCCACCAGCACCCAATGCCAGGGTCGCTCGATCTTCCTCACGCTCGGCTCCCCCAGCACCATGGGCCTAACCGCCATGTGCTTAACAACGAAATTCGCAAAATCTACCGGCTCCAGGTCATACACCCGTGCCTTGGCCTTGAGCGCTTCGAATTGCTGCGATCGTTGTGCGACGATGACCTCGACCATTTCTCGCACTGTCTTTTCGAGGTCTGTTGCCACTGTCTTGCTCGGCCCGGAACGGGCATAAATGGCAACATCCCGATCCATGACCTCCGACAGGCCGGCATCCCGCATCATCGCCCGCTCGTGCGCGGCCCCGATGCCTGCGACCACGAGCCGCGCCTCCCACCGCACTTCCTCGGCCAAAACGAGCCACAGCCCGACGCCGGTCCCTATGGCGACGGACAGCAGGACGAACCACCACAAATGGCATATCCCATGCACGACGGCCCGCATGTCAATGACATTGCGGGGATCAATCGGCACTGGCGCTATCCTGGCCATTGCTCTGGGCGTTCGCCGCGATTACGGCCTTGTCGATCTCGACTTCCGCCTTCACGCCCGTCTCCCGCGCCTTCAAGCCCATCTCTTCCCGCTTCAGCTCGGCCTCCATATCGATCTTGTAGCGCTCGAGCCTCAGCTCTTCCTCCGCCCTCCATCTCTCGAGTTCGAGCTTCGCCCCCACCTCTTGCTCTTCGGCCTGCATCTTGGCCTGCTCAAGCTGCAACTTGGCCTGCGCCGCCTGCTGCTCAGCCTGCGCCTTCATGGCCTCGGGGTCAGGGCGCTGGGCCATCTCCTGCATCACCTGCTGCATCTCGGGTGACTTCGGGTCGCCCCAGAATTTCTCAGGGTGCTTCAGGCCCGCCGCCTGGGTGAACTTCATCGCCGCCTCGTGAATGCCCTCCATGGTCACGATCGGCCCCTGGGCGCCGCCCTGGAGCGGTATGGCAGCCATCTGACGATCAAGCACCGCCGCCGCCATCGCCGCCTCCTGGTCGCGGTTGTCGTAGCCCAACCCGACCTCCGTCGTCACGTCCATGTTCGTGTTCCAGACACGCGGGTCCATCTCGACGAATTCGTCGCGCAACCGGATCGTCATCGGCTCGTCCTGATGCTTGACCATGAGCCGGAGATAGCGGCCGAAGAGCGGCTTGACACCCGTTTCGGCGAAGATGCGGGCGATGAGCTCGATGCGCTGGTTCGCCGCCGCCTGGATCTTGGCGATACCGGTTGCCGTGTCATTCAGGCGGCCGGCGTCGAGGCCCTGGTTGTAGCGAGTGATGCCCGTGCGCCCCGCTCTCACGTCCTCCATGTACTCGATGATCGGGAATATCTGGTTGTTGAGCGAGGGCGTCACCAACGGCATCAGCGCCTCTTGCGGGTTCCGGTTTGTCCGCACCACGCCGCCCGCCCGCTGGTAGAGCATGTCGTCGAGCTCGACCTCGCCGTCCCACATCGCCCATCGACTGTTATTCTGCAAGTAGGCGTTGTCGATGACCTGGCGCAGCAGCGTCGAGCGGATCTGCTGCAGGTCCATCACCGTGTCGGCCAGCGAACGACCATAGAACTTGTGCGGCATCGGGATCGGGCAGATGGCATCGAACGGCCGCTCGTCGCATGGCTCATTCTCCAGAACCTCGTAAGGCTGGTCGCCCCCGACGATGATGCGCCGGAGCTCCGCCTTGCCGTCGCCGTCCCAGTCCACCAGCGGATAGCACTCGTGAATCCAGACCTCCTTCATGCTCGGGTCCGTCGTCGTGTCCCGCGACCATGAGTCCTCGTCCACATCCCACCGGGCCGTGCGCTCCTGGTTCCACTCGTAGCCGGCCTCCGTGGTCAAGCGCATGAGCTTGTCCTCGGGATAGCCCATCTCCAAAAGCTCGCTGACGGTCTTCTTGGTCCGATGGGCGACGAACGGCGCCTCTTCCAGGTTCACCGCCCGCTTGGAAATCAGGAACTCGTCCGGCGCTACCACGATGCTGGTAATACGACCCTTGGATAGCGTGCGCGTAAACGTCACGTCCGCCAGCGGGACGCCCTCCGGCGTCTCCCCAACCGGCTCGATCTTATCGACCTCGACGTTCCCGTCCGCCATGATCTGCTCAATCTCGAGCTGATCGATACCGCCGTAGGTCAGCGTCTCGGTCTCGACGCTATCGTCCCACCAGCTCTTGATGACGCCCGTCTTCTGCAACAGCGCGTCCTTGAAAACGTCATAAAGCAACATGAAGCCGTTCAGTTGCTGGGTGAAAATATAATTGACAAGCTCGGTTGCTTGCTCAGCGAATGGCTCGTCGTTCTGCTGTCGCGGGTCGAAGCGGACCATGGAGTCATTCTGGGTGAAGATCCGCATCAGCGACGGCATCACCCATTCGATGGTGTCCGCCACATCATGCAGGACGACCTGCGACCGCCCCTCGACCTCGCTTCCGAAGCCCTCGCCGTAGTAATAGTCCCAGGCCTGCCGGCGGTCATCCGAGATCTGCCCGCCGAGATAGCCCAAGGACTGACGGATGTGCTGGCCCATGAGCGACTTCAAACGCTCGTCGGTCATAGGCTGGTGTCGGATGGGATGTGCCATGGCTGTCGATGATATCGGGAAATGAAATGGAAACTAGGGGGCCCGCTTGAGGTATTCCACCAGCCACTTAACAAGGGCGGGGTTGTCCTGCAAAACGCACTGGAAACCAGTCGACATCTTGGCCACAACCTCTTCCTCGAGATCGCTGTTCTTTACGTGAAAGACCGAATAGATAGCGTGGAAGATTTCGTGCAGCAGCGTGTTGGCGATTTCTGCCAGGGCCACATCCTCCAAACGGATGCGCATCGTATGCTTTACAAGATCTGTTTCACCTAGATTCCCGCGCGCCTTGTTGCCTAGCCATACCTCGCACGAATAGGCCGCATACCCAACCTTAATCTTGGCTGGCAGCTTCATCGACCGACTCCTCCGCCTCGGCCTTGCTCATCGGCCCCGCCACGACGCGGCCCTCGGCCACGAACCACCGGCCGGGACTACGCATGAAGGTGAAGCGTTGTTCGGGCTCGCCGACCATGCCGGGCCGTTGCAACTGCGCCACTTCCAGCCGCAACCGCTTGACCTCGTTCTCCAGCTCGCGGACGTGGTTCTGCTCGGAACGGAAGATCGGCCCCTTGCCTATCACCTGCCTCATTTCTTCGCCTTCTTGGCCGGCGCCTTCTTGGCCGGCGATGACAACAGCAGCTTCGCGCCATCCAGCATCACCGACGCCACCGGCACTGCCTTGCCGTCGAGCAGCACGGTAATCGCCGTGCTGCCCGGCAAGGCCCGCATCTCCGCCGCCAGGTCGCCTGCTTTCATCTCGATCGCGTGCATGTCTCTCTCCTTTAGATGATGCCCCGTTGTGAAAAATGATCCGCAGGGTATCGGATCGGCTCTCTCGGACCAGTTGATGCCCGGTGCATCGCACCGTAACGGAACGCATCTGCAGCATGGCTCGTGAAATCGTGCCGTGGCTGGTTCTGGTACACCTTGTTCTTTTCGTCGTAATTCTTGGAGTACTCCCGCAAGCAACGCAGCCCGAAGTCGCACTTCGTCTCGTCGAACCAACATTTGGCGAGCAGGTTGCGTACCGCCTCGATGCCGTCTTCAAGCTTCTGTAATGGCAGAACTACGGGCTTCAGACCGAGGGTGCTCAGCGTCTCAACCCGCGTCTTGCCGCTGCCGAGCTCCTTGGCCCCCGCGTCATGCGGCATGACATGATCTCCGTAATTGTAGCCGTGCTCGCGCCGCTTTTCGTCCAGCACCGAGACATAATGCGCCAAGCCCTGCCCCTGGCTCTCATAATAGTCGATGAGATGCACTTCGCGGCCAACCCGCTGCACAAACCAGATAGCCGTCGGATCCCCGATGCCTAGATCCCACCACGTCTCGACCAGCGCTGCCGTGTCATGGCGCACGGAGCATATACGCTTTTCGGTATCCGCTCTCGCCATCTGCTCGCCGTAGTACGAGCCAACGAGCGCGGCGTTGAAGCTGCACCAGTATTCTTGCTGGATCATTTCTTCCGGCATCCCGGACGCCCGATCTTCCTCAATGATCTCCGGGCTGACGACGTGCGTATCGTCCACAGTCAACATCTGGGCAAACCAGCCCTTGCCCTCGTCCTGTAACCGTCGCGCTGCTTGATAAAGGTCGTAGCCGTGGTTTCGACCTCGAGGGGTATAGAGAAAGAGCGCCCAGCCGTTGTTTGCGGCCAGGATCGGCCGGATGTATTCCCACGCATTCGGATGCGCCAACGAGAACTCGGAGAAAACAACGCCGCGCGGATTAGCGCCCACTAGGCGGTCGTAGTTATCCGAGCCCACGACCTGCCACATGCTCTCGCTGTTCTTCGGCCCCCTCAGCCACAGCGCCATCTCGTCATCACGGCTCTTCGTGATAAGTTCCGGCGGCCAGTGATCGAGAAAAGCACGCCCGTCATTGGTCTTGCCCTCCCAGACGACCTTCCGGCCCTGGACGCTCGTCGGCAGCAGATGCCAGTAGATGCCGGGTTCCTGGAGGGCCTGGCAGACGGTCCAGTTGAGCCCCACCGAGTCCTTGCCAGCCCGCCGGTGCCAGACCACCGCGGCCCGCTTGCAGCCGTTCTCTAGCGCCGACCAGAGGGGGAGCTGGTAGTCCCGGGGCGTCCACTTGTAGGGGACTGAAATTTCAATTGCCATGCTTGACCACCGTCAGCGTGATCGTGGCGTCGACGTTCACGTCCTGCTGCTCTTTCCAGTTGGCGCGGGTCTTGAGCCAGAAGCATTGAGCCCCGACGTTCGGCTTCATCTCCTCGCGGATCACATTGCCCTCACTGTCGTAGCTCGCCGGCCGCCCGGTGGCCTGGAGAAAGAGCGCCTGCGCCACCTGAGCCGTCGCCTCGGCGCCGCCGACCTCCAGCTCGCGTTTGAAGTGCTTCCGCAGGGTGACGTGCGAGATGCCCTTGTCGGTTCGCGGGTTGATCGTTAGCGAGGCGACCAGCTCGTGTTGGATGCCGTAGGCGACCATCGCCTTGACCTGGCGCCGCTGCTCCTCGGAGGGCTTGAAAGCGTTACTCGTCATCACGCACCATCAGCGCCGCGTAGGTGGCGTGCGGTTGATGCAGGGGCCTCGACAGCCGCCAGCCTTGGGCGATGTACTCCTCGACGAGACGATGCGGCACGTACCTAGCCCACATTTCGCACCGCCTTCTCGCCCGTGAAGTCCTCCCAGCGCCGGACGGCGATGTCGACGTAGGGCGGATGGATTTCAAGAGCGTAGCAGTGCCGGCCCTCCATCTCGGCGGCGATGATGGTGGTGCCGCTGCCGCTGAAGGGCTCGTAGACCGCCTGGCCTGGGCTGCTGTTGTTGACGATAGGGCGGCGCATGCACTCGACGGGCTTCTGGGTGCTGTGGCCGGTTTCGGCGTCTTGATTGCGATTGGCGATCTGCCAGAGGGTCGTCTGCTTGCGATCACCGGCCCAGTGGGCCTTACCGGTTTTTTTGACACCATACGCACATGATTCATGTTGCCAATGATAGTCGCCGCGGCTCAGCACCAGGCGGTCCTTGGCCCAGATGATCTGAGAGCGAATGTTGAAACCGACGGCTTCGAGGCTTTCCACCACGAGTGCCTGATGCAGGGCGCCGTGCCAGACATAGGCGACGTCGCCTGGGAACAGCGACCATGCCTCACGCCAGTCGGCGCAATCGTCGTTCAGCACCTTGCCGGTGCGTTTGGTGGCGGCGGCGCCCGCCTTGTTTCGCCAGGCCGGGTCGTAGTCGACGCCGTAGGGTGGATCCGTCACCATCAGATGCGGCTCGACGCCGTCCAGCACCTTCGCCACGTCGTCGGTGCTCGTGCAGTCGCCGCACATCAGCCGATGCCGGCCGAGCGTCCAGACGTCGCCGCGCTCGCTCACAGGCTCGCCCTCGTCGGGCACAGCGTCCGGGTCGGTCAGGCCCTCGGTCTGCTGCTCGAGGAGCCCCGCAAGCTCGTCGCCGTCCCAGCCGATGATGCCGAGATCGAAGTCCAGCGCCGCCAGCTCGCCCAGCTCCAACTTGAGCAGCTCGGGATCCCACCCAGCGTTCTCGGCCAGGCGGTTGTCGGCCAGGACATAGGCCCGCTTCTGCGCCTCGCTGAGCCCCTTCAGCTCGATGCACGGCACCTCGTCCATGCCGAGCTTTCTCGCCGCCAGCAAGCGCCCGTGGCCCGCTATGACGCCGCTGTTGCCG
>CEPX01197115.1_pt1 | contig 17251 bp, 17 predicted proteins | sample 361361 | NCBI WGS metagenome assembly CEPX01 (sample SAMEA2619974, study PRJEB7988) | marine metagenome | biome: marine biome (ENVO:00000447); feature: mesopelagic zone (ENVO:00000213) & marine oxygen minimum zone (ENVO:01000065); material: "saline water (ENVO:00002010), including plankton...
AATTCCTATCCATCCAAAATTTATTTTTTACTGGACACAGATTGGAGTAGAAGATTTTTATTGGTTAATGGACTGGCTTCAGAATGGTGTGCTTGAAAAGGTTGCTGGTGGAAAATTGATTTTGCCATGGAGCGAAAGTGTTCGCGAGAAATTTAAGGAAGGCAAAAGAGCCTTAGAGTTACTGGGGGTTGAGCACTCTGTTGTTTTTGACAACATTATAATAGAAGAGGATTCTTCTGGGTTTCTTTTCAATTTAGGCATAGATCCTAATTCTGGAGGAACATTCGGAGAGAGAGTTTTGAAAATTATTAAAAGTAAGAATAAAGCAGTGGAGGTGTTGAAAATAATTAATTCTCTGTGTCGCTTTGAGATTAAAGACAAGGCTGGGAGCTTTATTGGTTCTAGGATGGGTAGGCCTGAAAAGGCTAAGCTTCGTAAGCTGCCAGGGAGCCCAAACGGATTGTTTCCGGTTTCTGATCAGGGAGGGAGGCTAAGAAGCGTTCAGGAAGCTTGTGTTATGGGATTTGTAAGGTCTAATTGGCCTACTTATAGATGCGAATGTGGAAATGAGACCATCTATTCTTTATGTGAGCAATGTGGAAAACCGACGGAGAGGTTTTATTATTGTATAGAATGTAAAGAGACCATGAAGTTTCCTTGCGAAAATCATGAGAGGAGGAATCGATTTACTAAACATAATGTTGAAATAAAGAAGTATTTTGATTCTGCTACGGGACTGTTGGGGTATAAGGATTATGAAATTCCTCCATTGGTTAAAGGGGTGAGGGCGCTAACCAACAAAGGCAATGATTTTGAACACTTATCAAAGGCAATATTGCGTGCCAAGTTTAATTTGGCAGTAAATAAGGATGGTACAATTCGTTATGATGGAACAGAGGTTCCACTGACTCATTTTAAGCCTAAGGAAATAGGTGTTAGCCTTGAGAAGCTTAAAGAGCTTGGTTATATTAATGATATCGAAGGAAATCCTTTGACAAGCATAGAACAGATTTTAGAGTTGAGGCCTCATGATATAATCCTTCCATCCTGTTCGGTTTCTGACGACGAGAAGGCTGATGACGTATTCTTTAATATCGCAGAATTTATTGATGAGGAATTGGAGAGGTTGTATAAACTACCACGTTATTATAATCTGAAAAATAAGTCTGATTTGATTGGCCAATTAATAGTGTGTATGGCCCCGCATAATTGCGCGGGGGTTATTGGTAGAATTATAGGATTTTGTGAAGTACAGGGAATTGTGGCATCTCCATATATGCATGCTGCAATCAGGAGAGATTGTGACGGGGATGAAGCAGCAGTTATGATGCTTATGGATGTTTTGATCAACTTTTCTCGTAAATTTTTGCCAAGTCATAGAGGAGGTACGCAGGATGCTCCCCTTGTTTTAAATGCGCGAATTGATGCAGGAGAGGTTGATGACCAAATTTTGAATTTTGAAACATGTAATGGTTATCCATTGAGTGTTTATCGATTGGCAGAGCAAGAGGCTTCTTCTAGTAAATGCAATATTGAAACAGTTAAAACTAGACTAGATAATGGGGTAAATCCTTTTGTGGGAGCAGGGTTTACGCATTGTACAGATAATTTCAACGCAGGCTTTGTTAATGGGTCGTATAAGGTTCTTCCAACCATGAAGGAAAAAGTTGAAAAGCAGATGGAGTTAGTTGAAAAGATCAGGGCAGTAGATACAGTTGATGTTGCTAGACTTATGATAGAAAGACATTTTATTCGCGATATTAGGGGAAATTTGCGTAAGTTTTCAAGACAAAAATTTAGATGTAGTAATTGTAATAAAAAATTTAGAAGACCTCCATTGGCTGGAGAATGTTCATGTGGCGGAAAGATTATTTTCACAATAAGTGAGGGGTCAATTAAGAAATATTTAGAATTAGCGACAAATTTGGCGAATAAATACAATATCCCTCCATATACAAAAGAGGGTATTGACTTAGCTAGGGAATACATAGAGTCTATTTTTGGCGAGACAGAAGAAAAACAGGTTGAGCTTGATGAGTTTGTTGGGTAGGTGCGGGCCATAGAGGCTTTTGTTTTAACTCATTAATTATAATCCCATGTTCAACTTTGGAGTGATTCTACATATTTTATCACCATAATGAATTTAAACAAAAGATGCTCTTTTTATTTATGGGATTTACGCATTTGCATTTACACACAGAATACAGTCTTCTTGATGGTGCTACTAAGATAAAAGAACTGTTCCCACGGCTTAAAGAACTCGGGATGGATACGGTTGCCATTACAGAACATGGAAACATGGGGGCTATGATAAAGAAGTACAATCTAGCCAAGAAAGAGGGGGTTAAATTGATTTTTGGATTTGAACCATATATCTGCGATGATCATACGTCTAGAGTGAGAACCAAAAGAGATTTCCATCTTATCTTGTTAGCAAAGGACCTAGAGGGATATAAGAATCTTATAAAATTGGTTTCTATTTCTAATAATGAAGGGTTTTATTATCGTCCCAGAGTAGATAAGGCTCTTTTGAGAAAATATTCCAAGGGCCTGATTTGCATGAGTGCTTGCATAGCTAATGATATTGCCCAGTCCGTTATTGAAGGAAACGAGCCAGCAGCAAAAAAGCTAATTGAAGAATATTTAGATATATTTGGAAAGGAGGATTTTTACTTTGAAGTTCAAAACCACAGTATTCCGGAAGAGAAAAAAGTAATGGAGTTTTATCAAAGAATGTCAAAGGAATATGACGTAAAAATTGTTGCTACAACAGATTCGCACTTTTTGAAATCAGACGATGCTTATGCTCATGAGGTTATGCTTTCCATTCAAACCAATGGAGACATGAGCGATCCAAATCGTTTTCGGTTTGATGGAGAGGGGTATCATGTTATGAGCGAGGAGGAGGTTCTGAATCTTTTCCCAAGCAATCCAGAGTATGTTGAAGCTTCTTCGGAGGTTGCCAAGAGGTGTAATGTTGAACTAGAGATGGGTGATCCGATTTTTCCACACTTTGATTCCCCTGATGGCATGAGCCATAAGGAGCACTTGTATAAGTGGTGTAAAGATGGTGTTGATAGAATTTATGGCGATGAAGATAATTATAAAGAGGCGATTGATAGAATGAATTTCGAATTGGGAGTTATTGGGAAGATGGGCTTTGAGGCGTATTTCTTGATTGTTGCGGATTTCATTCAGGCTGCTAAAAAGTTTTGTCAAGTCGGCCCTGGTCGTGGTAGTGGTGCAGGGTCTATTGTTGCCTATAGCTTAGGAATAACACAGTTGGATCCTCTGAAGTTGGGGTTACTTTTTGAAAGATTTCTGAATCCCGACAGGATTAGTTTGCCAGATTTTGATATAGATTTCGGAGACAAGGACATTGTCCTTGATTATGTTCGGAAAAAATACGGCGAAGACAAAATTGCTATGATTGGTACGTTTGGTACGATGTCTGCCAAGGCGGTCTTAAAAGATGTCATGAGAGTTTTTAGAATTCCATTTGATGAGGCCAATGCTATTACAAAATTGGTCAGTGAGAAAACGATTGAAAAATCTTTAAATGCTAAAACCGATGGCGGTAATTTTACTCCCGATGCTGAAGAGTTGCAGAAGTTGGCAAAAAAACACGAGCAGATTTTTGATATTGCAAAAAGATTAGAGGGGTGTGTGCGCCATAAGGGGGTCCATGCCTGTGGGGTAGTTTGGGGGCGGGAGGCTATTTCTCATTATCTTCCTGTCTATGGGCGACAGGGTGATGTTATTACTCAGGTTGAAGGCCCCGATATAGAAACATACGGACTGGTTAAATTTGACTTTTTAGGACTTGAAACGTTAAACATTATTAAGAAGGTTTTAGACGCGATCGGGGAGGATGGAAAGTGGCTTGAAGGTATCCCAATGGATGATGACAATGTTTACAAGATGCTTCGTCACGGTGAGACGAATGGGGTTTTTCAAATTGAAAGCGAAGGGATGAAGAAGACATTGAGGTCTGTACAGCCGACGTGTTTTGATGATATTATCGCTATTGTTGCTCTTTATCGCCCAGGGCCAATGCAGTATTTGGAAGTCTATGGGAACCGAAAGCATGGTAGAGACAAACCTGTTTATCCGCATCCGAACGCAGAAAAGATTTTGGCACCTACATATGGCATAATGGTTTATCAGGAACAAGTTATGCAGCTATCAAGGGCGTTAGCAGGGTTTTCTAGAGGTGATTCTGATGTTTTAAGAAAAGCCATTGGGAAGAAAAAAATGGATCTTATGGAGAAGATGGAGGCACAATTTAAAGAGGGGTGCGTTGAGCATTCTGGTATGGATCCAAAAAAAGTTGCTCAGCTGTGGGATGATATTGTAAAATTCGCAGAATACTCTTTCAATAAGAGTCATGCTGCAGCCTACGCATTAATTAGTTATAGAACTGCTTATCTAAAGAAATATTTCCCAGTAGAATTTTATGCTGCGACAATTTCATCTTCCGTTGGCAATCCAGAGAAGTTAGCATTTTACCTGGAAGCAGCTAGAAAGGAAGGTATTGAAATTTTGACACCAGATATCAATACTTCCCAAGAGTCATTTAGTGTTGTTGAAGTTGAAAATTCAGATGGATCCAAAAAGAAAGTAATCCGTGTCGGTCTGTCCGGAATCAAAAATGTTGGCGGTGAGGCTGTAAAGAGCATTTTGGCCAGTAGGCCGTATAAAGACTATCAAGACTTTGTTAATCGTGTTGACTTGTCCAAAGTTAACAAAAGAGTGTGCCATAGTTTAATCTCGGTTGGATGTTTTGATGAGTTGGGGATTAATAGGGCCAGCCTTTTAGAAGTTTATATTAATGTTCAGAAAACAGATGGTAAAGAAAAGCAGATGACATTATTCGGAGGAGTTGCTAACAAAATTGAATATTCTGATCTTCCACCAATGTCTCTTCGTGAAAAGTTAAGTCTGGAAGAGGAGTTATTGGGGGTTTGCATTTCTGGACATATAATGGATACGTTTGGAAGCTATGGCAACGGGGCCATAAGTCTTAATAATCTTAAGCACGATGTTGAGGCAGAAGTCTTTGGTGTCGTGAAAAGGTACACAAGAATAGTAACCAAGAGCGGTGCAGATATGGCGTTTATGGATATTTCAGATAGAAGTGGGGAATGCAAGGTCACAGTTTTTCCTAGAGATTTTGAGGAACACCTAATTGGGCAAAAGGTTGACGAAGGAGACGCTGTTCTTTTAAGCGGAAAGTTTGTTGAGAACAAGGAGTTTGGAGATGCATTTGTCGCAAATAACGTTAGAGTTGTTAAGGCCGAGAAGATAGAAGTCAAATAGAAAATAGTTTTTTAGAAAGGGAAATAAAACAATATCGTTGGGATCAGAAGGCAGCCCATTAGGAGACTCTTTCTTGCTCCTATTAAAGTACAAAGCAGCCCAAGACATGTTGATACCATAAGAACAAAAATACCAAGAAATCCAGAGATAGCAAATGTGATAGCCACAAGAAGCAACAAGATTACTTTAGATGTTTTGTCATAATTTATTCTATGGAGATTTTTCGCAATCTTTTTTGATAGTTGAATGGTCAGAGGAATTGAAATTGATGCAGCTATTATCATTGCAAGTGAAATAAATAAAAGGTTCTGTGGAGTTATCGTAATTAATTCAGAAATCGCACTTGCCGCCCCTGTTCTTGATTTTCCTATAAGATATAGTGTGAAGAAGGAAGTGCTTATTACGAGAGTGTTAATACTTCCCAATAGAATTAAAAACTGATCTTCAGATATTTTTTTTGAAAGCTTTGACCCAATTATCGCTGCCTGACTTGACCCAAGTCCTGGTAGGAATGAACATATTGGAGAGACAATCATTGTTGTTATAAGTGGTTTTATTAGCTCTTTCTTTTTAAATTCTAATTTTCCGACTTTCTGTTTCGGAGGAACTGTATTTTGCTTAATCGAATAAATTATAGTTGATGTTCCGAATAATCCCGTCAATAATGGCAGGAGGGGTTCACTCATATTTAGGCCGAGGGTTCCAATTCCCAAAAACCCTGCCAATATAAAAATAAGAACACTATTTGTTTTATTCTTAGTATCAGTTACTAAAAATATTGAAATCCAAATAAGTAGCCAGGCCATCATTCTTTCTATAAAGTCTATTGTTAGAGGTACTATCAAAAAGAAAAATGGAAGGACTATTGTTAATAAAAAAATTGCTGAAGCAGAACCTAACAAAGTTAGCTTTACCGCGGCATGTGCCTTTCCCCCCAGAAGATATTTATGCCCAGGTAGAACAGATAGAGCCGTGTCCTCATCTGGAGCGCCTAAGTAAATTGAGGGAATAAAGTCTAGAAACGAATGCGTTGTTGCCATTGCAACGATAAAAATCGCCAAAACAAGATTATCTAGTCCAATTAGGACAGTTGCCGAAAGGCTTAGCATAATCAAGGCGATTAGATTTGTGTGGATTCCAGGGATTAGGCCGGTGAATGTTCCAAAAAGTATCCCTAGCAAAATAGCCAGGATGATTTCAAAAATCATTTCAAAGCCTCTATTCTGTCTGCAATGATTTGTTTATTATTTCTATAAGTATCTTCTCTCCCATAAACCCTAATCTCTTGTCCTTTTGCTAAATCAAGGTTTGAACTTTCAAAAAGTATTATATCTCTTGATTCATCATTTATGGTAATTCTTGTCTGTTTTTCTGTAGTTTTAATTTCAGAAATTATTCCTTCTGCAATTGGTTTTTGATTTTGAGCAAAAATTAGTATAAAGAGTATTCCAAGAATTGTTAGGAACAATAGCAATTTGATCAGTTTTTCCTGGCTCATTTTGTATGAAATTCTATAGTGTCTTTGTCTTTTAGAATATGGTCTATTCCTACTGTTTGTCCACCAAACTTAGATGATGGACCCCAGATTCTGGAAGTCTTAATTTGCTTCGAAAAGTTTTTTCTTATTTTTTCCGCTGCTTCTTTTATGTTAGAATCTTTTTTCAAGATCATGGGCTCCTTCGTTGGGATTTTCCCAGGTTCTTTCGTGTAGATTCTTATAATCGGGAAGCTCTCGAAGATTTTCTTTTTCAATTCTTTTATTTTTAGCTGGCTTTCCTTATTAGAAAAAAATATGAAGTCTAATTTTTTATATTTTGACCTCAGAGTAGCTTTTATTTTTCTTCGCTCCATATCGGTTAGTGAATCCACCTTATTCAGAATCCAAATCTTTTTTGCCTTTGACTTCCAGATGGCTCTTTCCAGGTCTCTTATTTGATTTAGGTTTTCAAAAATAATTAGTAACGTATCGGTGGAATTTACTAAAGATTTGTCCTGATTTGGTATTGGTGCATCGTCTATGAGCTGAATCCTTGCATCTTCATATTCTATTATTCCCAGTATTGGTGAGTGAGTCGTGAATTGGTGTGGCGATACCTTGCTTTTTAGTTTTTTAGTTGTTAGCAGATTAAATAATGTTGATTTGCCAGAATTTGGTAATCCGATTAATGTACATTGCATATCATTCTTCTTGATTCCTTCTCTCGAGCCTTTCCCGGCCTTTTTTCTTCTCTCAACACCTTCCGTCAGCTTTTTTAGTCTGTTTGTGAGGTTTCGCCTCATGTTTTCTGATGATTTATGCTTTGGGCACTCTTTCATCATAATTTCTAAGCATGCGATTCTTTCTTCGTCTGTGGTTGCTGTTCTGAAGTCCTCTTCTGCTCTCTGATAGAAAGGTGATTGGTTTGTTGATGCCATTATATTATCCAGATGGAAATCTTTATAAACTTTCTTTTGTCTGATGATTTATGGTCAGAAAAACTTTAAAGAGTGTTGATGTTCTTTCTCTTGCGAATGTTATGGGATTGTTATATCTTGTTTTGGGTTTCTTGTATGGGATCTTGCTTTTGTTGGATAATTACGTGAATCTTGCTATATGGGATTTTACAGTTCTTCCTATAGCGATTATCTCTCTTGGACTTTCTGGATGGGTCGGTGGAATTCTTTGTGGTTGGATATATAACATTGTTGCTTCGCGAATAGGTGGAGTTAAGTTTAACCTCAATTAGATCAACAATTAAATTCTTAAACCTCCTCTTTTTTAACATTTTATGAAATTGGGCGTACTTTTTAGTGGAGGGAAAGATTCTACGTATGCTGCCCTTTTAGCAAAACGAGCAGGGCATGAGCTGGCTTGTTTTTTGACAGTTGATTCGGAAAACGAGAATAGCTTTATGTTTCACACACCAGCGATTAAGTTAACAAAGCTCCAATCAAAACTGGCCGATGTTCCATTTTTACTTCGGAAGACCAATGGAAAGAAGGAGTTAGAGCTTTTTGATTTAGAAGAATTGATTAAAGATGCAATAGAAAGATATAATATCGACGGTATTGTTACCGGAGCTGTTGAAAGTGTTTACCAGGCTTCTCGTGTTCAAGAAATTTGTGATAAATTGGAAGTTCAGTGCTTTAATCCTCTTTGGCAAAAGAACCAGTGGGAATTGTTAGATGAATTAATTGAATCAGGTTTTGATATGAGAATTGTTGGGGTGTTTGCATATCCATTTGATGGGAAGATGATCGGAAGAAAGATTGACAAGAAGTTTGTTGAGGATATCGGGAAGGTTCATAAAAGATTGAGAATTAATCCCGCCGGTGAGGGGGGAGAGTTTGAAAGTTTGGTTGTTAATTGCCCATTATTTAAGAAACCCCTGGGTGTTAATGATATTAAGGCAGTTGGTGCGGGAAACAGTTGGCGAGGGGAGGTAAAATTGAAAAATGGATGAAAATGTTTTAGTGTTGAATGTTTGCAAAGAGAGGCTTCATGGCTTAGAATTTGTGAGACCTGTTGAAGAAATTTTGAGGCAAAGTAAATTAGATCATGAAACTTGCCATTATAAACAGCTTACAGAAAGAATTCTAAATAGATGTACTCATATGATTATTTGTGGGACTAGCTTAAGGGATAACCATTTTATTGAAGATGTCGATAAATTCAGATGGCTATTTGATAATTTTCCCGACAAGCCAGTTTTAGGAATCTGTGCGGGTATGCAAATCATCGGGGTAACCTTTGGTGAAAAGCTAAAGAAAAATCAAGAAATTGGCTATTACCATGAAAAAGTTAGCGAAGATTTTCTTGGCTTAGAGAAAGATTTTGACGAAGGAGAATATGAAGTCTGGCACTTGCATAATTCGTATGTTGACTTTAGTGAAAATGCGTGGAAGATTTTTATGAGATCTAGTGATGCTGTGCATATTCCACAGGCGGTTAAGCATAAAGAAAAAAAGATCTACGGCGTTCTTTTTCATCCAGAAGTTAGGCAAAAGGAAATGATTTTGGAGTTTGTTAAAAATGGATAAAAGCCTTATTGATGAGGTCAAAAAGAAAAAAGTATTTTCCAAAATTCCAGATGAGCTTGTTTGGAAATTTTTAAGAAAAAATAAATTAAACATTAAAGAAACCCGCTCCGATATCAGAAAATTTTTAGGAGTATTTTTAACCAACAAAGTTTTGAAGAAAAACGACGAATCTATTCTTAGGAACCACATATCCTCAAAAAATCGTGATTATAGTAAATTTTATGAAGCGATTTCAGAGGTTTCAGGTGCTGTAAAAAATATCGTTGATTTAGGGGCAGGGATCAATGGATTTTCTTATAATTTTTTAACAAAATATTTTGGAGATGTCAATTACATTGGATTTGAAGCTGCAGGACAATTGGTAGATAAAACTAATGTCTATTTCTTTGAAAATAAACTTGCGAAAGCACGCGTCTTGCATAAAGATATATCGGAAGGAGATTTTGTCAAGAAACATCTTTCACATATTAGTGGCAGAAAAATAATTTTAATGTTGCAGATAGTTGATGCGCTAGAAAATATAAAGAGAGATTTCTCCAAAGACTTTCTTTTATCTTTAAGGCGAATCTTATCTAAAGAAGATTTTATCGTTATAACAATGCCTCTAAAAAGTATTTCTGGCAGAAAAAGATTTGAAGCTCAGCGAACATGGCTTGTTAAATTTTTAGAAAAAAACTTTGAGATAAAAAAGAATACAGATATCGATAATGAAAAACTGATTATTATTGGGAAAGGTATTTAAGGGGATCTGTTCATTTCTTTAAATGGCAAGATTCAACCGAGCTGTTTTGAGCAATGGCCTTACTATAATTCATGAAGAAAGGGACGTTCCAGTTACTACTGTTATGATGGGTGTGCAATATGGTGCTATGTATGAGTCTGAGGAAGAGAAGGGCATTTCGCATTTTATGGAACATCTTTGTTTTAAGGGAACTGAAAAAAGAACAACAGAGGAAGTAGCAAAAGAGCTTGAGAGTAAGGGGGGTGAGTTGAATGCATTCACTTCTGAGGAAATGACGGCTTATCACGTAAGGCTTCCCAGTAAGCATCTTGAGATTGCAATAGACGTTATCGGGGACATCTTTTTCAATCCTATTTTTCCGCTAGAAGATGTTGAGAGAGAAGGGAACGTTATTTGTGAGGAGATTAAAATGTATCGCGATAATCCAAGGGCCCATTCTGCTCTTATGCTTAAAAATGATCTATATGAGAAGCCTTTCGGTATGTCCATTCTGGGGACCGAGTCCACTGTCAAAGCGATGACGCAGAGCCAACTTTTGGAAAAACATCGAGCCATTTACACTCCTGAAAATTCAGTTCTTTGTGTGGTCGGCAGCAATTCCTTCGGGGATGTTTTAAAATTTGCTAAAAAATACACAAATATGTCTAGAGTTGGGAAGAAGTTAAATTCTTTGAATGTAATTAAAAAGAGCTCTTCCGGCTCTGAAAAAAGACATGGTCTTCTCCAGGCGAATTTGTGTCTTGGCGCCCATTTTCCAGAGCTTACTTCCGACAAGAGATATGCCGCGGAGGTTTTCAATGCAATCCTTGGCGAGGGCATGAGCAGCCGTCTCTTCATGGAGGTTAGAGAGAAGGAGGGGCTTGTCTATGGTGTTAAGTCCGTACTGGATCTCGGTAGAAATTATGGCTATTTGGAGATTTGGGCAGGATGTGATCCTCCGAATAAAGACAAGGTAATTGAGATTGCAAAGAGAGAGTTTGCTAATATGAAAAATTTAACTAAAGCAGAGCTAAAAGTCGCAAAAGAACAAGTAATTTCCAAAGCAATTATTAATTCAGAGGGTAGCGATGCAGAAGCAATTGAGCTAATAAATGAAGAGTTCGCAACAAAGGCAGAAAACCTTTATGATTTTGAAGACAATGTCAATTCTGTAACACTCGAAGACGTCCAGGATCTTGCAAAAGATGCAAAATTTTCAGAGTTTTGGGTTGGCCCTTAAACCTCAAAAGAGTTTCTTCTGTTTTTCTGGATTGTCGAATCCTTTTTTAATTTCATCTATTGCCTTATGCATTCTTTTTTCTTTATGAATTGAAGAATAGTAATAGATCTCGTCTCTAGTATTTTTTGTAATAAGAATTTTTAATTTTCCAGGAGCTAGTCTTGCGGTTCTTCCGGCTCTCTGTATTTTTCTTATCGCACTTGGGATGGGTTCATAAAATATTACTGCAGAAACTTCGGGTATATCTAATCCTTCTTCTGCGATAGAGGTAGCTAGTAATGTATTTATTTTTCCATCTCTGAAATCTTGTATCATCTTTTTTTGATCTTTTTGCTTTAATCCAGTCAATTGCCCTTTCGAATTTTTCTTCTGTGCCTGTCCAACAAAGATCCCTGGTTTTATATTTATATTTTTCTCTAATTCATCATGTATTTTTCTTATTGTTTCTCTGAATTGAGCAAAAATTATTATCCTTGAATTCGCATTTTCGGATATTTGTTCATTGATTATTTCTTTTATCTTTTCTACCTTGGGATGTTCATTTTCGAGTGTTCCTGCAAGACTAAACGCTCTCTGAAACCTTTTATCTTGTGTTATTACTTGGACCCCCTTGGTGGTCTTTTCTTCAGCCTTTTTGTAAAGATCTCGCATGTATTCCAAGAGGGCATTTACTGTTTGTGTTTCAATTAGTTCTATTGCATGAGATATTTTCAATGCCTGTGCGCACAGGGAAATGCCATACATTTTATTTCCATTCCTTGATCGGCGTATTTCACTTGCCAACTTTGTTTGAAGTTTCAAAAGAGTCATCTTGTTCGGATGTCCGAATAGGAGCTTGCGATCTTTTAGTTTTGCAGCCTTATCATTATAAATACCTTCTAATAGAATTTTTATTTGCATCAATTCTGCAGGGAAGTCGACAAAAATCTTTTCAAACTCTAGCTCTTGAAGATAGGGTTTTACGTCGTCGGACTCTCTTGTTCGTATCTCTACAGATTGTATGTTTAAGTTTTCACAGATCTGTTTAATGGTTTTTTTGTCTCCTCCGGGCGATGCTGTTAACGCAAGAATGTGATGAGCATCATTTTGTAACTTATATTTTTGTGAGACATAATTATAAGCATAGTTCTTCATGCATCTGTGTGCCTCATCTACTATCAATAATGAAACGTCCCTAAGGTCATACAGCCCTTTTTTGAGGTCATTAGAGATACATTGGGGTGTTGAAAAAATGAATTCTGCAGTTTGCCAAATTTCTTTTCTTTTTTTTGCAAGTGTTTTTCCAGTAAATAATTGATAATCAGCCCATCCATCCGGAAGTTTTTCTTTGAAATCTTTGAAGTGTTGTTCAATTAAGGGTCTTGTCGGCGCGAGTATTAGAATTTTTTCGAGGGGCCTCATTTTGAATTTATAGATAGCAGTCATTATCCCGATAAGTGTTTTTCCAGTTCCGGTTGGCAAAACCACTAAGGTATTTTTCTCCCTTGTTGTCTTAAAGATTTCTTCTTGATATTTACGTGGCTTGATCGAAAGTTCCTGCATTTGTTAAAAAATCTCGGAAGGTTAATAATGTTTGTGGTGATTAAATCGCTAGTGCGGCCGCAAGGAAAAATAGAGTTAGAATTGTTATCGCAGTCCAAGCTCCCCTGTTCCCAAAGAAAATCTTTGTTCCGTCTAAAGACGAAATAGGAATTATTGACCAGACAGCATAGAATGTTGCTAGCTTTGCGAAGTATTCAAGTCCTAAGAGGTATCCGGCAAAAGACAATGCTAGGCATGCTATAACTCCCCACAATGCGATTCTCCCAATGTGCCTTTCTGTCATTTCACTAAACCTATATAGCCCATGTCTTCTTGAAACTCTTTCTGGTTTTGCCTTAACATCAAATTCCAAGATCCCCATCCACCAAAATGCTCCCCCACTGAATAACGTTAATATTATTGGGAGCCAGAGCATTGGGGTTGGCCTTTTTAGATGCTTTCCCCTCTTGAAGCCATACCTATAAAATTCCCAGAATTTGGTTGTTATATCTGCTTCGAAAGAATATGCTGCTACCTTCTTTGCAAGAACACTTCCTCCGATAATTATAAAGAAGCTTAGCGTTGTTAATCCAAAATCTACCATGAAGCTCTCGGTTCTCTGGAATAAAACGGTCAATGATAGAACAATTACCGAGACTAGTATGATTACGATACTCTTTATTTTCTCATTCACCATGCTTTTAGGAGGGATTTGTTTTTTTTAAAGTTACTTGTTATATGCTCTAGAACATAGAAATATATTTAAAGGCTTTTTTTCAACTATACATATGTTAAAGATAAAAAGATTGACCGAAGTCGTTGGCCATAAGGTTTACACAGATTCTGGAGATCTATTCGGATTTGTTGAAGAAGTTAATTTGGTGGACAATAAGATTGATGGTTGGAGAATTGTGGTTTCTAGGGAGTCAGAGCACTCGACTATCCTTGGCGGGGCAAGGGGGATTATCGTCCCACATAATTTCATTAAAGCAATCGGTGATGTTGTTCTTATAAGTAGAAATGCTATCCCATTGCAGAAACAGGAAGAGGATTTTCCTCTCGATGAAACTGAAATGATCTGAATTTATTGGAGAACAAAAAATGATTGGAGGTGAATTATTAACTAGCTGGATTTTACCATTCTTACTTATATTCGTAATGGTTTTTGCCATTCTCGAAAAGTCTAAGCTTTTTGGAGATGGGAATTCCAAAATCGACGTTATCATCTCCCTTGTTGTTGGTTTCTTGTCGGTTAGCGTTCCTTATTCTAGAGAGGTTATCGTGGAACTGATGCCATGGCTAGGGGTTGGTCTTGCAGCGTTGTTTGTTTTCTTTGTTTTGTATAGTTTTGTTGTCGGAGATAAAATGCTAGAGGATGATTGGATGAAGTATCTTTTGGTCGGGATCGTCGGGATTTTCAGCGTTGTTGTAATATTTAACGTTACTGGTTTTTGGGAATTGATTTCTGCTCAAAATTATTCTTTCCTCGGGGAAGGGCCGCTTACCAATCTTTTCTTTATACTGATCCTCTGTCTTGTTGTTTTTTGGGTTATGAAGAGTAGTGGATCTGGAAGCAGCGGTAGCGACTGAAAGATTTTCTTGCAAAAGATATTTAAAGGTGTTTTTTCTCAATAGACTATGGTTTCAGACATAGGAGAAATTTTGAATAATCTTGCGGAGATAGGATTTTTTTACTATGTTGTCCCGTTTCTCGTAATTTTTGCAATAATTTTTGCAGTTCTTGAGAAGTCTAAGTGGCTAGGAGAGAATAAGGCGGTAAAAACAATTGTTTCAGCGGGAGTTGGTCTCTTGTCAATACAATTTGGTCTTGTCCAGGACTTCTTTAACATCATATTCCCACGTATGGGGATTGGCCTTGCAGTTATCCTTGTGGCACTTATCTTTATCGGATTTTTTGTAAAGAGTGAAGACGCTGAGAAGTTTAGAGTAATGGGATATGTTGTTGGTGGAGTGATAATCGTTTGGGCCTTAATGGTTTGGGGTGGTTATGGTGGCTATGGAGCCTATGGTCTTAGGGAAATTCTTGAGGATTTTGGGGCACCGCTTCTTGCAGTAATTATTTTTGTTGTGGCATTCTTTGCAATCACCAGCGGGGACAAGGAGGCTAGCGGTTAAATGGTTGCAGGAATCGCTACAGGTGTCGGATGGTTTGCTCCAATTTTTGCTTTTTTGTTAGTTTTCATTATAATGTTTGCTATTTTAAAAAAGACAGGTATCCTCGGAGATAGTGATCCTGTTGTTCTTTTTGTTTCATTTATTGTTGCAGCCTTTTTCATATTAGAGGCACAGTTGGTGGATTTTGTTGAGGTAATCACGGGATGGGTTGGCGTTCTTATGGTCGTGATCTTTTTCCTGCTGATCTTGCTTGCTTTCGCGGGAAAAGATAATAAATTAGATTTTCTACATGAAAATAATTGGTTTTCTTGGGTTGTTTTGATCGTGATTATTATCCTTTTGGTTTCTTCTGGGTCTTATGTTTTTAATTGGGTGATAAACTGGGACCTTGTAGAGGAGTGGATTATGACTGACTGGTTTGGGTTCATCGCGTTAGTTGTTATTGGATTGGTTGTGTCTTTTGTTCTTACAAAAAAAGCGAAGTAAAGTAGTATTTATTTTTTAGATTTCTTTTTGGCATGGCTCTTTTTACGTGTGCTATGTTTCTTGGTAGCGTTTAAATTATCTATCAAGGGGTTCATTAATTTTGATGTGGTATTATGTAGGTTTTCTAGATCCTTTCTAATATAGTTCGTGTTTTCTCCAAATTCTCCAACTTTTTGTATTATTGCGTGCTGTATCTTGTCAATGGAATCCTCAATTCTTTTTATTCTTGAGCCCAGTGCTTCTATCTTTTCCTCTGTTGTTGTTTTGAATGAGGCAACATCCCCTGTTTTCTTTTTATAGTTTTTAAATTCTTCTTCAACAACTTGTTGTGCTATTTCTGTTACACTATCTGGGTCAACAGTCCCACCATATCCAGCTCCGGAATCATATTCTTGGTCATACCCCTGTGGTGTTTGTGCATAGTAGTTTTCTTGCGTTGTCTCAACCGGTGCCTCTGCCGCTGGAGCCTGTGGCTCTTGGACCTGCCCCGGAACTTCATTACTCATTATACTTTGTTGTTCTTGATTTTCCATCTGGTTTCCATTTAGTGCTGTTTTTATTTGTGATTGGTTAATCGCTTCATTGATTTCGCTGGCAGAAATGCCTTGTTCCTGCAGTGCTCTTAAAATTTCAGGATTTTCTTTCCCCTCTTTTTGCATCTGAATGACTTGGTCAAGGATTGCCATCTATTTTATTCAGGAATTTGTTGTTTTTATGTCTTTCTCCTTCCTGTTTTTTCTTCGACGAGTTCTTCGACATCCTTTCTTCTCATAAACTCTAGAGGCTGGAAATCTTTTAGCATCCTTTCGACAAGAAGCATCTCGTCTCTCTTCACCGACCTTGAAGAATCTTCGAGCAGAGATTTAACCGCTTCATTTATTGACTCAAACTCCCGCATTAGCGCAGTGTTTTGTTTTTTAATTTCCCTAACTTCGTTTTCTAATTCTTCCTTCGTCTCAAGAAGATTTTTTCCTAACAACAGCACTCTCTCTTTTAGTATGCTGTTCCTTTCTTCAAGATCTCTTAGCCTGGTGTTTGAATCCTGCATAGAATAATCTTGTTGCTCACCTTCCATGAAGATCTAGGGATAAGCCGGTTTATAATGTTTTTGATGTGTGGGGAAATTATTTAAAGTTCTTTTTGATTTAATCTAAATGGAGAAGGATGGAGAGGTGACGATTGCCACTATTGTTGCTATTGCTCTTGCGGTGGTACTTTTGGTCTTTTTGGTATATGGGTTCTCCGTCGGCTGGGGGAATTTCTGGGATAAAATTACAGATTTTGGCGGGAATAATGTTAATTTAGACACAATAAGACAGGCATGTTCGATGGCCTGCATGCTTGGCGGAGGGTCTGATTTTTGTGTACAGGAACGAAGCTTAACTATCCAGAAGGGGAAGACTACTTTGGGGAGCTGTTTTGATTTCTCTGAAAAAAATCCTTCTCTGGGAATTGAAGAGTGTGATACTTGCTCAATGGCTTCGGGCGGTTGCACTGTTGGTGGGGCACTTGATGAGAATTGTGATGGGGTTTCCGATAAAGTAGACGAAGTCACAGGGGAAGATCTTTTGTCGATTTCTATGGAAGAATTGCTTTATTTTGAGGATTCTGAAGATTCCGAGATCTATTCGGAGGAAGAATGTGTTTCTGGCTTAGAACAAAGGAAAATAGCCCTGGAGATTCCAGATAAATTGTGTTATTGGGAAGCCATGTCTGAAGTTTATGATGAAAAATGTGAGAATTTGAACAATGAAGATATCTCCAAGATTTTTGAGAATAAGAAAGAATATCGCGAATTGAATAATCCT
>CEPX01030039.1_pt1 | contig 17218 bp, 32 predicted proteins | sample 361361 | NCBI WGS metagenome assembly CEPX01 (sample SAMEA2619974, study PRJEB7988) | marine metagenome | biome: marine biome (ENVO:00000447); feature: mesopelagic zone (ENVO:00000213) & marine oxygen minimum zone (ENVO:01000065); material: "saline water (ENVO:00002010), including plankton...
AGTGGGGCGATCCAGAAAAGCCATTTAAATTATCAGAATTTATATCTGGTTTATTTGAAAAACTATGGGGCTGGGTTTCAGAAATATTTCCTACTTGGGAAACTTTTCAAACAAAATTGGCACCGTTTATTAATTTCTTTAATCCGATAACAGATTTATTTAAAAAATTTGGAGATTGGGTAAGTAGAGTATTTTCTTGGGATACAGTAAAAAATGCTATAATGTCTTTTATACCTAGTTTTTGGTTTCCCGGCAAAGGCACCTTAGAAAAAGCACTTGGAAAAATGGGTGGAGGAAAAACTGAAGGAGCTCCGATAGTAGAAAAACCGAAGTTGAGTAAAGAAGAAATAGAGAAGAAAAAATCTAAAGAAAAAGCAGAAACTATTAAAAAAGAATTGGAATTAGAGGAACAGAAACTAGCAAGATCTAAATCAGGAAAAAAAGAATATGAAGGATATTTATGGGGGACTGAAGAAGAAGGTCAAAAGAAAGCTCAAGCAAAAATAGAGGCGCTGCAAGCTGAATTGTCAAACCTTGAACCCAATGGAGGAGCAGAAAACAAAGCCGTAGCTAAGATGGCGGAGGACGCTACTAAGTCCGGTAATCTATTCACGCATGATTCTGGTACACATGAAAAATTAAATCGTCTATTAGAACATTTTAGAATAGATGTAAGTGATTTAAAAGCAGCAAACGGACAGGTGAATGCTCCTACACAAAATAATCAGATGAATGCTCCAACAAATATAACTACTACAAATACAACTACACAAAATGTTCAATTGGTGCCATCACTTAATACAAATTCATTAAGGTTTGCATAATGGCAACAATACAACTTAAAATAGAAATAGAAGAACTGCCCACTATCTATATGGAAGAAACGTCTATTGGTGCAGCTAGAAAAAAATTAAGAACAATATTAAAAAAACCTGGAACAATTCAAAGTATTACGAGAACATATAAACATAAAATGAAAAAAGAATATAGAGAAAGAATAAAAGAACTTCAATAAAAAAGGGGGAGAATTTCTTCTCCCCCTTCTATAGCATTTTCTCCTTAAAGATTAAGTTTCACTAGCAAGTTTTTCAAAATACGACATAGTATCTTCATCACTTACCTCTTCAGTCGGAGCTTGAAAAACAACAGGAACATCTTCTGTATCAATTGAGATATTTAAATCAACAGGTTCCTCATCAGATATTTTGCCCACAACAGAAGTTCCAGCAAGAACATTATTCAATCTGGTTTTCAATGCATCATAAGACTTGAAGTTAGTATTTGCAGTAAACTCAGCAAGAGGATACTGCGTATTATAAAGTTCCTCAAGTTTATCTTCATCTTCCATCAACTTAGAAGGTGCTTCAAACTCTGACTTGTCATAGTTCCAGTAACCATCTACCTTGCGAATTTTCAACTTGAAGTTTGCGCCTTCCCAAAAATCAAATGGATTGACAGCCTTTTCATCTTCAAATGCAGGTTTCATAGCTTCTACAATTTTGTCATGAATCTTTTTACCATAACGAAACAAGAAAACTTTACCTTCATTCTCAGGATGCTTTGCATCACTCACAACAAAAATATTGGAAAAATATTGCAATTTCCTTTTCTGTTTGCGAGCAATCTCCTTATCAGACTCAACACCAGAGTTCCAAAGGCGAGTATTATAGTCAGATACAGGATCGTTCTTATTCAACGTGGTAAGAGAGTTCTCTATATACCATTGTCCTGTTGGACCCTGAAATGCATGATTCCAAACTCTTGCCCAAGGAAGAGTCTCTCCCTTTACGTTTGGAAGAAAGCGAATAATAGCAAATCCATTGCCTGTTTTATCAAGCTCTGGTTTCCAGAAACGCTCATCTTTGAATGATTTCTTTTCTTGGGGTGCAGTTTCCTTAGTTACAGCACTAAGCAACTTATTTAACGAATTTTGTTTTTTCAATGTATCTAACGACATATTTTTTCTCCTTATGTGTAGTTATTTTTTTGTATGTAATTTTATTATTACAGGCCTAATATATCACGAAATTCTTCTTTTGTCAAGTACTTTATATTAGTAAAAGTAGTAAATTGATCTTTTACTAGACAATCTATCCAATAAAAATTCACCCCCTTAAATTTTTTAAAAATAACATTTAATTGAATTAACCAATTAATAGAATTAAATCCTCTAGAGAATGCCGGTAAATAATTCTTCGTATTCTTATATATGTTATTTATTTTTTCTTCATAAGAACTAAAATCAAATCCTAATAGATAAACATCTTTTGCTCCTTCCTGACAAGCTAAATAAATTGCAGTATTTCCTGCTGACCAATTAAATGTTCCTCCCACATATAATGAACTGATATCTTTACTCCATGTGATGGTTTTTATTTTATCATCTTTATCAACATAGGTTATCCACAAGCCTACATCTTTTTTTAATTTAATATCCAAATCATCTTTATCTAAATGAGGATATTTTTTAAGCAACTCTTCTGTACGCATTTCTTTAGAATTAAAATATTTTCCTTGAATAACACAATCTGTTCTTGAACCTTTTTCATTTATAAAAATTAATTCTTTTGGCATATTAGATGTTTGAAGAAATACTTCTGCAACATCGTCTGGTACAATATCCCAATTATTAAACCAACAAGGATGCTTGCGGGCATATCCAGAATTATAAATTTCTTGTTGCATTGGGTAATCTATTGAAACAAGATTATCGACAATACCATCTCTATAGATAGCATTACATCCCCATGTAACAATATCTTTGGTTATAAGAGAACTAATCCAAGGTTTAAACCATGACCTTGATTCTCCATTACCTATTATTAGAGTTATCATTTTTAAGTTCTATTGATGGATTTTTGGTACAGCCAATATGTTTTAATTCCATTTTCCAATCTTCTTTGAGCATTTCTTGTGCAGTACTAACTCCTTTAGAATGAATAAAATAATGCCATGTTTCTACAAAATCTTTACATTCTATTTGCGTATCAAAATGTTGTGAAAGAATATGAATTTTTTCATCTCGTTCAAATCCTTCTGGATCAATAAGAGTGAAAACTAAAAGTAGCATAAACGTATTCAACATAAAACAATTCCTTTCAATCAGTCAAAGCTTTCCAAGAAACAGGAAAAAGCGGTTTTATAATTTTATTCCATTCTTCAGCTAAATTTTGAATTTCTTTTTGAGCATGATTATCTATTCTTAATTTATACGCTCTAACCCAAGCAGCTAAAGACCCTGTAACATAATACTCTGTTATCATAGATTGCGGTAAAACCATTCTTGCTTGTTCTGGACAAATGCCCATATCTAAAAGTTTTTTATAAGTTAATCTTGCTTGTATCAATAGATAGACATATGGATTGATACTTCCACCAAGATTATACGGATTGATGTCTATTTCTTCATCAGAACTGCCCTGTTTTTTATTGTCAGCAGCTTTTCTCCATTTATCAGGAATAAAAAACTCTGGTTCATCATCCACATATCGTCTAGATATTTCGTTATAACAAAATCCAATCGTATGCTTAAACCGTTGTCGGGCAACAAAGATAGGAACTTTTTCTCTCAAAGTTACCATACAATGCCCGAAAGGAGTCCAATGATTATGATCTGCAAGATAGGTGATTAATTTTTCATCAGAGTCTTCTAGAAGGTTATGAATACGGCCACCCTCTGGAATTGTCATCCAGTTTGATTCTTTTGCAAAAGATACACGAGCAGCATTAACTACTGTTAAATCACTTCCCATATGATCAATCAATATTGCTTCTATTTTATTTTTCATATTCAATTAATTTTAATATTTTTTTCTTATATTTGTTTTTATCAATACTCATAAATTTTTTATATTTAATCATAAACATTTTAAGGTCTGGCCAAAACACATCATCAGATAATTCCTTATCCCATTTCTTACTAAACCCTACAAGGTCATCAAGGATAATTAATGTTTCAATAGATATTCTATTGCCCAGATATTCTTTAAATAATTTAGGATGATTGTTTTTGGTAACTGCGAATAGAGGTTCAACCATATATTTTTTATTTTCTATAAGAGGAGAAAGTTCTTCAATAAATATATCATAAAAATTATCTTTCTTATTTTTCCATTTTTGATATGTCTCATCTGTAAACTCGGATACATAGTTTTGTCGAAGAAGAGAAAGGCTTCCACTTGAACTACTTTCAACAAAGTTTGCAATAAAAAACTCTTTTATTGTTTCATAGTTTTTATATCTGGAAGCAATTCTAGCAAAGAAAAATTTATCCTTTCTCTTGTAATAAGAATCTCTGGATACACGACTTTTGCCATTATATTTAATAAAATCATAATCATTATTGTTAAAATGAGTTCTTAGCCCACAATATAACAAATATGTATCAATAGGTTCCAAGTTAGCTTATATCGGTAATTGAGCTCGTTTTGATAAAAAATGAAGGTCTCTTGCGTTTACTTCTATTTTGTCTTTAAGAGTTTTTGAAATGAGAGGTTTAACAGTCGCAGGGTCAAGTCCCTTTTCATCACAATATAAAAGAACCGCTTCCATATGGGTTAATTGTTTTTCTTTAACCATATTTTCAATTTTCAACGAAAAAGCTTTAGGATTAATTATCATATTTTATTTAAATGATTTTATTTTTTTTCGCTTTGATTTTACATCATCTTGGTTTAATAATTGGGATATTGAACCAGATTTATCAGGAGGAAACCTTTCTAGAGATGTTGCAGGAGGCGGCCGCCTTCTATGGGCCTTTCCAGATGGATCATCATCTTCATTCCACTCATCTTCATCATTATTATCATTATCTTCCTCATCTTCCTCATGATTGTGCCAATCCTCATCTTCTTTATCGTAATCACCTTTTACTTCCTCACCATTTTCTTCTTTTAATCGATGATATTCTTCACAAACTTTTTCAAAAATTTCCCATGCCTTTTCAAAGCGTAGATTCAAAATAGTTTCCAAACCAAGAAGATTATTTGCTATATCATCAATAGTATGGTCCTCAATGTCTTTATTCTGAATACTTTCATTCAATAATTTAATATCCTTAATTATGTGCCAACAATTTGTAAGATCATCTTCTAAATCAAATATAATATCAATATCTTGTTTCATTTTATTTTCCTTTATTTTTTAATGGCCCGTTGGATTACAAGGTGGGCCAGACCCCGTGAAGCGTTATGCTGCTAGAGCATAGTCCTCATATGCCATATTATAGTTGGCGACTATTGTTTTGACGTTTAACGCAGTCATGCGACAATTCTCCACGTTTTTACTAATTGTCCGTCAAATCCTTTCGCCCCCTTCAAAAAAAGATTAGCCAAAGAACACCAGCAATTAATATAATGTCTGCACAAATACTCCAAGTTATGTATGCCTTAAACATCCATTTAGTTACTGTGTGTACTAGGGGGTTCTTCATTGTTTGAGCCCCCAAAATTATTAATTCTCATACTAATTCCTCTTTTGGTGGAGGCGGAGGCATCGAAGCCTCGTCCGATCCAAAATTCAATTCGTTTCAACAAATTGTACTTGTATTTATAACATAAAAACATTCTTTTGTCAATACTCTTTTGATACTTTTTCATATTCTAGGCCGCCAATAAGATGTCTTACTTGTTCTCCAGCAGAAAGAATACAAACCAATTTCTCATTAAAATATTGTACTAAAGTTGAAGTTTGAGCTTTTTCATTTATAAAAATTATAATCCTACTCTCTAATACTATATCATGCCATATTATATATGGCAATTCTTTAGTTTTAATCATAGCATTATGTAAGCTTTCTGCATCAATACAAATAATCGTTTTTTGTGCAATAATATAGCCTGGATATGAGTCTTTTAACTCCATACTACTAAATTTTGGTGTTTCTTCTTTTAATTCTTTTTCTTTTATTTCTGATTCTAATTCTCCATCAGAATTTTCATTAGCAGAAGAAAAATCACTTGCACCAATTTGTGTACATCCTATTAAAGTAAAAAACAATAATATTGCTATAAAAAAATTCATCCTTATCTCCAAGGCAACATAGTTAATCCAATCATATTGAGCAGAATTTCCATAATAACAAAAAATCCTCCACACACAATAATTTGCCACGCCCAGAATTTCCATCCTGTCAAAGACCGTGACCATTTTGCGGTTTTGCTGTTATACGCTTTTTCGTATATACCTGTCTTGTTACCAATCTTTTCTGCCCAATAGTTAGGGTCTATTATATTTTTCAATTATTTTTTTTCAACCTTTACTTCTTTTGGATTAAAGAAATCAGCAACCCCTGACAATTTTTCTTGAATCTCTTCCCAACTTTTTGGTACAGACGCACAACTTGCCAACAAAAATACACTTAATACCAGTATTAAAATTTTCATTTCGTTATCTCCCTATACAGCTTTACTCCTTTTTTTTCTACAAAAGGCACATCTTTATCTCCTATTACAAATCCAAAACCATTCTCTCGTAAAAATCCACGAATTTCAGAAACAGGCCTAGACCATGCTAGATGAGTAACAATATTGCCCCAACCATAAGCAGACACCATTGAAGGCACTCCAATCATTTCATATCTTTTTCTGGTTTTACTATACACCCATAAAGACCCACCACTATTTCCAAATACAATAGGTGCGCTGGAAAGATATAATGTTCCGCCTTGTGCATCTTTACCACCAATACCACTTAATAGTCCTTCTGTTGGATATGGTGGATTTGACATTCCACTTCCTATTGCCCATGTTTTTTGAAATAGATACGGCCCTCCAACATTTTCTGGCCAAAAAATAGCAACATTTCCTATTTTTCTTTCTCTGTCATCTAAACGTAAAAGAGCTAAATCACGGTCTTTATCCCATGCTACAATACGAGCAACTCTACCAGTTGTGCCTACCGCTGTACTATAATCATTGTAGTCCCAAAAACGAACATGAACTGGACGCCTAGTTTCTTTTTCTACACTTTCCTCAACTATAGGATCATACTCTTCTGTAATATTAATCGCATCACTAACAACATGATGATTTGTTAAAATAAGAGACCAAACACCTTCTTCTTTCCACGATTTATCTTTACGACGGCCACTAAAAATAATAGTTCCAGAGCCTTGTGATACTATATTAGTGACAACACCTGAACTAGCTATATCTATCATAACGGTAGGATAAAGCATTTCAGTAATTTTCTTAACTGGTGCTTCTATAGATTGAGCAATAGAAATTGTTGGAAAAATCATTAGCATACTAACCAGCAATGCCTTACCTAGATTTTTACTAATCTTTGTAAAATTCATTTTCTTTACCCCACTCCTTAATTGAATCTATTAAATTATTTAGGTAATCATGTTTATCCTTTATAAATTCCTGAAATGTGCCATTTTCGGCAATTGTTAATATTACTATTTGATTTAGATTTATTCCTGTTCTTTCCTCAAACATCTCTGCATAAGCAGAAGCTTGAATATAATAATTCTCATTCCACTCATCTTTTCGTTCTCTAGTTGATGTCTTGAAGTCTATAATTGATAAGGTTCCATTGTATTCAGCAATACAATCAACACGACCTGCTACTTTATATTTATCAGAATACAAGGCACATTCATGCAAATATATATTATTAATTTTATCAAAAGCTTGGTCTTTTAGTTGATTAAACAGACACCAAGGAAAAAATTCTTTCTCATGTCTCTTCCATTCTTCAGGTGAATCAATATGCACGTTGTTTAAATAATCTTCGCACATATAATGAACCAATGTTCCTCTTCTTGCTGCCTGAGAGGCTATATGATTAGCAACTTTTTCACCAACTTTTGCTTTCCACTTTAATAAACCTTCTTGTTTATAACGTGACAAAACTGATGTAATAGAAGGATAATAATTATCTTCTGGTGTTATGTAAAATCGTTTATTGTTAATATTTTTTGTTTTTAACTCTGGTACTTTTATATTCTTATATGTAAATTTCATAATGATTTAATATTTGTAAAAAATCAACAACCTCTATCCCCTGAAGAATTATCGATGGGCGGTGTTAAAGAAATAATTCTATTTACAAGTCTTTTAGCTCTATTTGGCACTTGAGTATACCATTTACTGTCAATCATCTCATCAGCAACTTTAGCCCAATCTTCTTTTTGTATAGCTGCGTTCATACGTTTAAAGTATTTTAATCGGGAATAACCAAGATTGAACATCATATTAGCAAGTACTAATTGTGCTTCTTCTGGTAATTGATTAAAGGAAGAACTATAATATAATATTTTACAATCTTGCAATGTATTTTTAATATCCTTTTCAAAACATTCATCAACACGGTCTTTACTAACGCTAGTGCCTACTGGTAATCCAAATTCTTTATCATTTGAGGTGATAAGATGACCAATACCAAAAGTAGGTTTTCCTAAATGGTCAAGATATATTTCATACTTGACTCCTTCATCTTCTTCTAATTCAATTTGTAATTGTGATATATTCATTTTGATTCCTCTAACATCAATGGTTCGAACAATGTTTCAGCTACTACATATGGTACTTTTTTTGATTTACACCATTTAATAGCTTCATCAATTTCTTTTCTATCTAATGTATCATAACTTACCCAGCTTATGGGAGTTTTATATACAACAATTCGCCATTTCATTCTAATCCTCTACCCAATTTGATTTTCTGTATCAAATAGTTTCTAATAAATCCTGAACGAACTATATCACCAAGAGTAAATTCAATACAATTAAATTCATCCATAGATTCCATAATTCTCAGAAAATCATATAATCCACTTCTTTCTTCTTGATCAATTAAATCTGTTTGATTAAAGTCTCCACAAAAAATAATTCTTGAATCCTGCCCTACTCTTGTAATGATTGTATCAAGTTCATGGAAATTTAGATTCTGACATTCATCTACTATAATAATTGAATTGTCAAATGTCAATCCTCTTAGAAAGGACGTTGAAATAAAAAATAAAGTTCCTTGTTCTTTTAACGTATTATATAGATTATTGAACGATTGTTCATTGGGCATTTCAAACATAAATTGAATCATGTTTTCATATGGAATTTGATAGAGAGCAGATTTATCTACTTCACTGCCTAGAAAAAATCCAATCTCTCTTGTAGGCATAAGAGAACGTACCAAAACGATTTTATCACATTTTGTTTTCAAATTGAAAACATCTTGTAACGCAAGATATAATGAAATAAAGGATTTGCCTGTGCCTGCAGCTCCAAAAAGAAACTGATTTTTTCCTTTTTTCCATGTATCAAAAACCGTTTTTTGATTATCTCCAATCGGTTTGATTGATAATAGATTGGAGTGATTAAGTTCTTTGTTCTTTTTTTCCATAATTATTATATTGGGGGAGAGGGAAGAAAATATTTTCTTTCCTCTCCCGCTTTGAGAAAAGCAGTACTACTTTTCTCCATGATGCATGGGCGGATTGACTTCCCAGCTTACTTAAGCGTAGTACGCTATTGCTGAAGTAGATTAACTCGCCCGCATCGTAACTATTTATTTATTCTTTTCTTCTGAATTAATTTATTTACAGTATCCCTTACTTTAATTCGTTTGTTAGTTTCGTGAACTCCATATTTCTGTGCTAATGGTGAGTTAGGATGAGCTTCAGCAATTCTAGACATATTTTCCTTAAATCCATTATCAGGTTTTGGTCCAACTCCCATAAGATGATCGCCCACTATTGCAATAGGAGTTAATTGTTGGGAGATATGAGAATTGTCTTTCAAGTATTTTTCTTTACTTGCAATAGACATAAATTCATCATATTCTTTCCCAGTTTTTTTATTTAAAAAAGTATATGTTGGCATTAAAATTTAAACCTCATTTGGCCATCTAAATCATTAAGACATTTTATATTTTTCATTTCTTTTTGGAGCTCCAATACGAGCTCGTAGCTAATATTCGCATACAAAGCCTCTCTAATAAATTCTGACTTTTGTAGTTTATCTTTTAAATCCTTATTCATTTCTGTTAATTCTTTTATGCGAATATTAGCATCGTGAAGTGCTTGGTGTAATTGTGCTGTTCCTTTTTCATACATTTCTTCTAAAGAAGTTTCTTTCATTTTTCTTTCTACATTTTCATATGTTAACATTATCCTTCCCTTCCTTTATCTGTAAAAGATATGATTATTAATTTTTGCAGTACGTTTTTTTGTTTTAGACCATCTTGGATTTATTGTATCTGCATGATAGTACAACGCCCCATCAGTTATATCTATAAGAGATATTTGATTAGTAAGAATAATTTTAGCAAGTTTCAAAAATTTTTCGAAAAGTTTTTTGTCTTTTGGATTATCTGTTTTGCCATCACAATACCAAGAAAATTGACATCTATGTTTTATAGGATAATACTTTCGGGATGTAGATAACCAAACGTGTTTATTTCGAGTTTTCCAATTCTCTCTAATCGGACCTTCTTTAACTACTTCACAAACAGTATTGGGAAAATTTTTATCTTTCACTCGATTTAAAACAACCGCAGTAACAGCAATAATTCCTGCTGTACCTTGATTCCTTGCTTCAAAATACATATTTCTAGCCAAACATATAGCAGAAGCGGGAAAGTTTATACTTCTAAATTTTTCTTTTCCAATACTTGTTGAAGGAAAAATAAAACACAAAAATAAAGTAAACCATATTAATTTATGGAATTTCATAGAACTCCTCAACTTTATCATAACCACATTCCTCGCACCATCTAACAAACAAACCTAATTGTCTGCCATAAGCTTCAATCTCCCAAGGCTCATCCCAATAATCTATATTATTTTCATCATACTTGGTTTTATGATATCGAATCATACCATTTTTACAATACTCCATCATTTCGCCTTTTGCATATTGTTTTACATGAACCATTTCATGCATTAACGTCATTAAAATATTGCGGCGTTTCATGGTAGAATCTAATATAATAGTAAATTCTTTAGGACGATAATATCCATCCCAATTTTCCCAAGTACATTCACCTTCAGAATCTTCTTTTGAATATAAACTTCGTATCAATTTAACATTGATTTTAAGCCCAGACAACAATCGAATATTCATGAATTTTGATGCACACCACCATACAACTTGTTCACAATATTTTCGTGTTTTTTTATTAGATCCTTTAATACGAACTTTCATAAAAACCCCTATTTTCTATTATTAATAAAACGGTATCCATAACTATTTATCTTTTGCCTTTAACAAAATGAAAAATTTCTATTTTCCTGGCCTATCTTATCATATAGAACAACTATAGTCAAGAGTTTTAAAGGACTCTAAATACCTGAAAATAAAGGGTTTTATAGATTTTTTTATAAATCTCTAAGTTATTGAAAATAAAGGGTTTTTTCAGGGGGATGTTCTAACCCCCTGAAAATAAAGGGTTTTTTAGACTACCCTGGCCCACTTGCCATACCTGGAGCTTGAGGATAACTAGCATGGTCATCTAATTTATAATCATCATTCCAGTTAAATGCCTCTTTTACCACATTATCTGAAAGCCCTTTATATTTTTGATGTAGGATTTTGTCCTTAGCAGCAATCAACAATTCTGCTTCATTAATATGCAATCCTTCCAACATTTGGATGAACATTGCTTCTCGTTTATTTCGACCAATAGTATTATCACCTCCTTTAACAAAATGATATAATTTCTTTGCTTCTGTAGCAAGAATTGAATGTTCTGTTCCTTCTGGTGCTTCATTTGGCTGATATGGAACAAGTCCTCTTGGAAGTAGCCATTCTATATTGGGGTCAAATGAAGCTTTAATAACCATTCTTAAAGCAGGTGTATTATATTGTTTTAAAATATTAATTTTTCCACTTTTAGTTTTTGCCTTTGATACTTTATCTAAAATTTCTGAAAATAGTGGTGTATAAGTCTCAATCATAAAATTCTCCTATCTTAAAAATCAGTAAGGTTTTCCATTAAATTATGTAATTCTTTTTGCATAAAGAATGGTAATAATTTTTTACGATCACCAACTGATGCATTTCTATATGTATTTATTATATCATTAATAATGTTCTTTGGAATGTCTAATAAATCGATTAATTTTTTATTTCTATGGTAGTTTCTTCTAACTTCTTCATTTGGAAAATTATTTTCAATGTTAGAAGGAACTGTAAGCCATTGTGAAATTTTCTTTTTCCCTAAAGGAATCTGTCGCAATCCATTTGAAAAAGTATGGTCAGGAGATAATACATTTGGGATTCCATCTCCAGTATCTCCTTTTAAGATATGCTCTGCAAGATAATAAGTAGGATTTTCTCCATTAATAGATTTCTTGGTAATAGGACTATACTGAGCTACATTTGAAAATCTTTGTAATTGAATAAAATCTTTATCTCCAGAAATAATTAAATTTTGTATATCCAAAATTTCTGATGTCTCTTTAACTAAAACGGCTATAATATCATCTGCTTCAGCACCATAAACTTCTAGGACTTTATATGGAAAAAATGAATCAAGTTCATGTTTAATAGTATTTAAACATTTGTAAATAGCAGTCCAATCAAGGCCAGATTTTTCTCGACTTATTTTTCTGTTATGTTTATATTCTGGAAAATAATCTCGCCTCCAATAATGTAATCTGGAATCATAACACAAAATTAGTTCACCATATTTTTCTAAATGTCTTGTGCGATATAAACGCAAAGAATTAAGAATCATATGTCTTACCATTTTTTCATCAGGAATTTCTCTTTTCTCGGTATGCAAATGCATCATAATACTAGCAAGAGAAATTTGAGGCATATCAATAAGTATCATTTTTATTCATATTTCTTAATTATATTGATATAATTTTTTTTAATGCCTTCTATTACATATTTCATATCTTTCATAAACTCATCCATATTAAAATTATATGTTTTGTCTAAAACAGCATAGGTCATTTGTATTTTTAATGAATTACTAAGTTGAAAGGAAGCTTCCTTCAGAGCCCTGAAAGTAGTCCTAAATTCATTACCAACAAGTCCTTTATTTTTCCAAGGACCAACTATAACATTACTTTTTTTGTCTTTTTTTTCTGGTTCTTTTGAAGGAGTTTCTTCCATCTACTAAACCTTTCTCTGCATTACACATTTCTTGTGTATATATTTCACCCATATCAGGATAGTAAATACCTACCATACGTTTAGGTGTTCCATCTTTCTCATAAGCCATATTAATACAAGTATAATTCACTTTATGTTCTTGATATTCACCATAAAACAAACTGAACCATAAACCACTTCTAAGATATCGTTCCATGTCTTTAATATAATCTGCATGTATTGTTTGTTTAGCAATAGCTCCCCTAACATGATTTCGAATATTATGTCTTTCTACTGACATTAAATCTTTCTGTTTCTTAATCCATTCTTTTACTTTTTTAGGATGTAAATAATGATCTTTAGACAAGTTTCGTAGACTTGCATGAATACCAGAATCAGGATTTTTTGCTGCTCGTATTGCTCGAGCTTTCTTTAAGCACTCTTTTGCAGCTGTACGTTGTTTTTCGGTCATCATAAATTATGCTCTTCTCCTTTCTTTTTCTCTTGCATCCTTTTCCACCTTCTGCGTCCAGCTGCCTTTTCTAACCTTCTTCTTTCGTTTCTGGTTATATAATATTCTCTTTTTTGTAGTTCAATATAAAATCCATCTTTTTGTAACTTTTTCTTTAAAATTTTTCCAGCTGCTTCTGCGTTATTATTTCTTACTTCTACTTGCATTTATCCTCTTTTCTAAATTAGTGGTCCAGGCACGGCGTTTACAGCGCCGTGCCTAAACCTTGGAACTAAGATTACAGAGCTATAGAATGTAATCTTCTTCTACGAGACTTATTACTAGCGATCTGAATGACAACCCTGCCATTCATGCTTAAGCACTAGCTATCGTTTCTCGGCTCCAAACCATTAATTAATATATTTCTTTTAAATACCATTCACCTCTAATTTTACAAGCAATGCCACGCATTTGCCGACTTTTATCTTTAACTTTTATCGTAGTAATAAATTCCCTACAGTTATCTATATTATACTTTCTAAGTTTATATGGAATAGATGTAATCGTCATATCTTTTGCTGGATTTTTGAATGTAGATATTTGTCCATCTAAATTTTGATTTAATGTTTTTTCTAATAGCATAGCATTATGTATATAATCAGTTTTATCTAAATGTCTTCCAAATTCATGTCCAATAATAAGTCCTCCGATTGCAATAGCAGGAATAAGAACACCATTACCAATTTGTGATCCAATGTAGGCTCCAGTAGCTAAACCAATAGTAGAGCTTATAACAACCTTCTTGGTTATTTTTGATGTTTGAAACTTTTCAGTTATTTGTGGTATATAATAATCAGTTGGCATATCCTCCGTTAATGGAGAATATGCACAACCAATAAGATTAAATACTAATAAAAAACTAATTAAAGGCAACATCTTCATCTTGGTTCATTTTTATTTTTATTAATAAGTTCTTCAATATTTATTAAAGATTTTGCTTCATCTTCTGCCTTAGATTTTTCAACTTCTACCTCAAGTTCTTTCCATGCATTAGTAGAACGTATTTTAGAATAAATCATCCTATCTTTACGAAGTTTATGCATAATCATTTTCATTGCTTCTTTATCAGAATATTTCAATAAAACAAATGCTCGATATTGTGTACCAGAAGGAACTAATTTTATCTGATCAACACTATATCCTGAAACATCTACTGATGCAACTATGTTTTTAGTAACTTGTTCAATCTCTGTTAATACTGCTGTATTAATCTCATCCTGTCCAATCTTTGCTACAAAAGATTTTGTCATAGAATTTAATTTACCATTAATACGATCAGCAAGAACAACTTTAGCATTCAATACAGCTATATCTATTGCTAATTGTAAATCAGGTGCAGTTGAAGCTCCTGTACTAAAAACGGCCGTTTTATCTGTAGGCAACGTAATATACCAATGAGGCACTTTATCAATAGTATATTCAACTTGTTTTGTTTTATATTCAATCTCTGGCGTATCTACCAAAGGTGCTGGTGGATTAGCACTACAAGCACTAACACTTATAACTAAACCCATAATCAAAATTTTATTTAGTAAATTCATATATACCCTTTATTATTTTTTTTGTTTATTATCGATATCAAGTAAATTAGATTCATTTATAGAATCTTCTGTTTGATTATAACTATCTTGCCAATTTTTTATTCCATTTCCTATATAACTAATATCTCTTCCTACTCCACCAATTGTATTTCCACAACCAATTAAAGTAAAAAATAAAAATATTGATAATATCATAACTATACTAAAAATCATTACCCTAAAAAGGGCCTTCAATTTTATTAATTTCATTATTCACAAACCTCCATTTTAATTTTCTGTTCACCTATATTATGCATATAAGCATTAATATAAACTAGCTTACACGAATATTTAACATTTGTCAAGTCACATTCAAGATTTTTTTCTCCTTTTAATGTTTCTGGTATTATTTTTTGCATTATTTCAATCTTTGCCCTATTTTCTGCAATATTACAAGCATCCATTTCAGACATATCTGGACCAAATATATAATACGCAGTAGAAGGATACCATGTATCTTTTATACGAGCCTGAAGAGTTATACTACATTTACGAGTATCTTCTATATAAGGAAATACATTTTTCTTTTCTATTTTTACGCTTTCTATTCGCCCTTCATAGATAACCATATCTGATGTTCTATAATTACAAGGAACATCAGCAAAAACAGAAATTGGTAATAATAGAAATAAAATTATTTTAAATATAAAGCTTTTTGAAAAGCGCATACATTATTCCATACCTATAGTAGTACTACTCCATGCATCCTTTTTTAATTTTAGATATGCTCGTATAACATATGTAGTAAAATATCTATCAAAAAACCAAGGACACAATCCATGAAGAAATAACAAATCGGCAGCTATACCACATTTCGTTGCTTCTTTCCAAGTATTCCAAAGATGTTGAAAATATGTCATTTTTTCTATTTTAAGATGATTTGGGTTCATTTATTTTTCCTTTTAAGCAGGATATTGCAATCCTCTATCAACCAACATTTCATTTAATGCATCTTTGACATATTGTAATGCGGTATCTGTATCCTTATATTCATGTCCGTATTTCATCATATTTCTCAAAAGTTGATTCAACTCCCACGCAACAATTGCCCAATCCATTCCTTTTGAGGCCACATTAAAATTCTCTTTGTCTTCTGGTAATTCAAATTCAAGTATCGCTTTCATCTATTTTTCCTTAATTTTTTTATCTTTGGAAGCATCTTTAGAAGCATCTTTAGAAGCATCAGTTATAATTTTTGCAATAGGGATTATATCTTTTTCCCCATCTTTATTTTCAATTGTTTTAATGAAACCATCTTTTTCAAGTTTATCAAGAATAGTCCCAATATAATTTTCTTGAGTAAACCATTTCCCAAGATAATATGCTAATACTATTGAACCAGTAGCTATAAAAGTATGTAATGTTGCATCCATATGTTTATTTTTATAGGCTATCAAAAATTTTGCTATTTGTCAAGTGCCTTTTGAATTTAATATTGATTAATTGTCCACTCTAAATATACGTCTTCATTGAGTATTTCATAGTTATTACATTTACCATAAGTTTTAATGTGAGTATATGTAGGTTTTATCATATGTTTTTCTATTATTTCTCTCCAAAAAGATATAGGTTCAATCGTACAATGAGCATTTTCACCATTAAACAGAATATCTTTTGATGCTTCAGTACATATACCAAAATATACAAACCTCTCTGCTCGAGAAAAGATTTGTTTAATAACTTCTGGTAATTGCTCTTTTGGTATATGCTCCATTACATCGGCTGAATATATGCCATCAAAAGGCCCATCAGGTAATATTTGATATTCTGGAATTGCTGGATCATAAAGAGAAGGCATTATTCCTCCCCATTTTTCATGCAGATTTGATACTGAATATACTTCTGCTTTACCACAACCAAAATCTAATAAAGTTTTCGATTTTGTATCTTTAATTAAATCTATAATATGTTGTAAATGAAATTTTAATGCTCCACCACTACCATAATCAGAATGTTCTCTATGAAATTTCTTGTACTCTTCAATCCACCAATTCATTATGTAATCTCACCTTTTTAGTTGCTCCCCACAAATTCCAACCTTTACTTTTTTGTAATTTGTGTACATCATCATGGCATACC
>CEPX01170513.1_pt1 | contig 17183 bp, 19 predicted proteins | sample 361361 | NCBI WGS metagenome assembly CEPX01 (sample SAMEA2619974, study PRJEB7988) | marine metagenome | biome: marine biome (ENVO:00000447); feature: mesopelagic zone (ENVO:00000213) & marine oxygen minimum zone (ENVO:01000065); material: "saline water (ENVO:00002010), including plankton...
CCACGATAGCGATGCGTCATTTGCTGATTCGCGCTATGAAAAAGCCAAGTCGTCATCTTGTGGTTAGACAGTGCTTCAACCATCTTAAACAATCCATTATTCACGACACCTTGCCTAAAGTAGTAGCAGGTTTCTTTCCTGGCTTAAGTCAGCATCCTAAGTACAAATTAAATAAATCGGATTGGTATCTAACAGTGCCTACGTTGTGCGGAGGCACTTCTGAAATATGGTTTGGCGGCACAGATACTGCGGATCGTATTGAAAAAATATTAGGTAATGAATATTCAACAATATACGCTAATGAGTGTTCTCAAATAGAATACGATGCCATAACCACATTAAGAACAAGGCTAGCGGAAAACTCAGGCTTAGAATTAAAGTTCTATTATGACTGTAACCCTCCTGGCAAAAAGCACTGGACGTATGTTGAATTTCATGAAAAATTAATACCAGGCACAAAAGACAAAAGCAAGATAGATTCAACTTTCTTGTTAATGAATCCTGGCGATAACATGGACAACTTACCGAAAGCGTATATGAATACGCTTTTAGCGTTGCCTAAACGCCAGCGTGAACGTTATCTTGAGGGTTTATTCCTTAGCGATATAGACGGAGCGCTATGGACTGACATGATGTTAAGCGTAGCTAAGTCGTTAGAGCCAGGCGAACTAGAAGAAGTTGTTGTTGCTGTTGACCCTGCTGTAACTAATAACCCTGACTCAGACGAAACGGGAATAGTAGTCGCGGGTCGCGATATCTATGGTCAAGGTGTAGTATTAGACGATCTAACGGGTAAATTCCGAACTAAGGTTTGGGCTCAACGAGCCGTGAATGCATATCATAAGTATAATGCTAACTACGTGATCTGTGAGACTAACCAAGGCGGGGATTTAGTTAAGGACGCGATCAAAGACATTGACCCTGCTGTTAAAGTTTTGACAGTTCACGCAAAAACAGGTAAATTTAGCCGTGCTGAACCTGTTAGTGCGATATACGAATGTGACGAAGGTCAGATTCCTAAAGTGTGCCACCCTAAGCATTTACCAGATTTAGAATCGGAGTTAACGGAATGGGTTCCGTTTAACAGTAAAAGATCACCTAACCGATTAGATGCGTTAGTTTACGCACTAACGCATTTGATCACTAAACGCAGAAGAGAAGTGAGGGCTACCGTCGTATGAATAGATTAGATATTTTTAAACTCAGCACAGTGTTTTTAATTGAATTTTTCATTGTGTTTGTTGTAGTGAGTTGCTACCAAACTACCGATCACATAGCTGTGCGGATTTTAATAGCATCCGCCATCATAACAGAACTACTCAGGCTTAATATTTCATTGTTTATTATTGAAAGTTTTGAACGAACGCAGAAATATAATGAACGATTTAGCATTGTGGAAAAAGTCCTTGGGGTACTCACTAGCATTATTGTTACGATTACTGTTATAGTTACGCTAATTATAATTTCTTAGAGTTCTGCTGATGTTTATTCCTGAAGTCAAAAACAACGATGCGCCATTAGAACAGAAAAGCTCAGGTTCGTACGGAACTCAAATTTCATTTCCAGAATTTCTTGCGAACAGCGGTAACTACGATTTATCAGCCTACGCTTCAATACGCTTGTATGAAGAAGCAATGCCTCTGTTTAACGCTATTGACATGCGAGCAGAAGCATTCAGTCAGATTCCAATTAGGTTGTATGACAAATCGAAAAAAGAATTTGTTGACTCACATCCTGTATTAGATCTGTTAGCAGCGCCTAACGCCGATACTTCGCAGATGGAATTGCTTCACGGCTTTGCTTCATTCTATGACATAACAGGCGATGCGTTTTTAGCTGCGACAGGGCGTGTGAACAACCCTCCGTTGGAGCTAATTGGCGTGAGTCCTTCCCACACCGCTTTTGGTGCAGCTTCAAATAGCTGGGGTATAATGAACGTCAGCAACTACATCGAGATAACTAACAATCAGTTTACTAATAAAAAGTTTTTAGCTGAAGACGATGCGGGTCGTTTGCGATACATCAACCAAGCTCAGAATATGGAACTTTGGCATTCACGCACATTTAACCCTCGAAAGTCGTCCGGCGTGTTTCGCGGAATGAGCAGGGCTAAACCTTTGTGGTATGAGATCCAAGAGTATATAGCAGGTAACAAAAATAATCTTTCTATGTTGAAGCGTGGAACTCGTTTGTCAATGGCATGGGTTAACACAGGTGATACAGAGCTTAGTCCTACTCAATATGAGCGAATGCAACAAGAGGCGCAAAAGTATTCAGGTGACACTAACGCCGGAGGGACTCCTATACTGGACGGTATGGACGTTAAAACTATACAGCAAACTAACAGGGATATGGAGTTCGGAAAGCTACAGGACTCTATGCTCGCGCGTATAAGCAACACTTACCGTATACCGTTGGCGCTTCTGTTAGATAGCACAATGTCCTATAACAACCTTGAGACTTCTATTGTCCAGCTTTACGATACGTCTGTTCTCCCGCTCGCTAAGCGCTTGTATTGCGAGCTAACGCGCTTTTTATTACCCCGCTATAAGAACTCGGAGAACTTGGAATTTCGCTATAACGAAAACGACATACCTGCTGTACGTGCGCGTATTATTGACACTACGAAACGTCAGCAAGAAGTTGGTGTGAATACGGTAGACGAGCTTCGTGATTTGTTAGGTGATGAGCCGTTAGGAGGAGAAGCTGATAACGTGTTTATCTCTTCCACAATGGTACCTTTGACAATGGCTGCAACACCTACACCTGAACAACCCGCTAACCCTCCTGAGGAAGAAATTGAAGAGGAGAGAAGCTCGTTTGATATCTTTTATAGCACCTTATCTAAAGCGTTAGACGATGACGGTAATCGTGTTTATTCTGAAAGTGAAATTATTGATATTGCTACACGAAAAGGTCTGCTGAATGGCGATTAATAAAACAAGAGCAGAGCAGCGAAAGCAAGCAGCTGAAGACCTTGCTGATAAGCTTCGTTTAGAGCGCAAAATGCATCCAGGCATTAAGCGCATATTTCGTCGCATGGCTGATGATTTAGAAGCTAACGTTTTAATGACAGGCGGTGCTCAGAATGCGGCGCGTTATTTGCCTGCATTGAACGGGCTAACAACAGAGCAATATGAAGATTCGAAACGTGTATTCGCTCCGCAGCTTTTTATTCAGCTAGAAGACGAACCTGAAGATGGTGCTATATGGACTGCACTATTAGCCATAGGCGCTCAGTCAGGGCTTAATTCTAAGAGCGAAATATTAACTGTTATGAAAGCAGATAGCACATTGCGAGTTAATAACTTTATTGAAGAAGGCGCTTCATCTGACGCTTCGCAAATAACTAGAACGAATGTGAAAGACTTGGATGCTGCTATTGCCGCTGCTGGAGTTGTTTTAATCGACCAATTAGGGCGTGAACCTACAAGAGGCGAGTTAGCTGCTGAAAGTCGTAAGCAATTTTTAAAACACGACTTAGGGCGAACTTCCACTATTGCTGCAACAACCACACAAAACGCAGCGGAAGGCGTTAAAGATATTAACAATAACATTCTTGGAAACTTCCGAAACGGAACAGGTGTGTTAGGAACAGGATTACCCCAAGCGGATATTGAAGAACACTGGGATTCGATTTTAGATACTGTGACCCGTATTTCACATGCAGAAGCTGACGGACAGCGCCGTGAAAACGGTACTTACACTGTTCAAGGTCAGTTGCTTCGCTACCCTGGCGATACTTCATTAGGTGCCACGATAGACAATACGATCAATTGTCGTTGCGCTTCAATTTTTAGTTACGACGAACCCAGCTAATAGGAGCTGTTATGAAAGTCACAGAAGAAAAAGTTTCCACCTGTAAGCTAATAACCAAAAGCGCAGAAGACATGGAAGTTAAAATGGAGGTTCCTATTGAGCTGAAAGCTAAAGGACAGCCTGATGACGACGGTATGTTTCGCTTTGAGGCGTTAGGCTCTACGTTTGGCAACATTGATTTAGTTGATGATGTTATGGTTAAAGGATGCTTTCTCGAGTCGTTAGAATCCCAAACTCCTGTCATCTTATGGCAACACGACCGCTTTAAGCCTATTGGTATGCCTGAAATGATTGTTGAAACAGAAGCGGGCTTGAAGCTTAATGTTATTATGCCAGGCGATGACGACTTCGTTAAGGGTCGCGTTATGCCGCAGCTACGCATCGGCTCAATTAAAGCAATGTCTATCGGCTTCCGTGTTGTTGATTTCTTTATCCGAGACGGTATTCGTTTTATCACTAAGTGTATTTTGAAAGAAGTAAGCTTAGTGACATTCCCAGCTAACGAAATGGCTACTGTTACTTCAGTAAAATCAATTCCTGACTTTCAAGGTGATCTGCCGTTTGCTCCACGTTCACATTCGTGGAATGAAAACGAGGCTGTTAAGCGTTTGGAAGAAGCAAAAAGCTGCGATAAAAGCTTTATGTGGTGTGACAAATCTAACGAAGATGGTTCAGCTTCGTTGAAATTACCTTTCGTTGATATTGTAGACGGTAAGAAAACAATTATTCCGCGCGCTCTGTTTAAAATTAGGAGCGCTTTACAAGGCGCGAAGAGTAGTGTTAATATGCAAAAAAGCGATGAAGCTAAAATTACTGTTTTGGTTAATCGTTATATTGAAAAACTAGATAAGGTGGAGCCAGCTAAGATGTTAGAGGTAACAGATGTTGAAAAAATGTCTAAGCGTGAATTGGAAAAAGCCCTGAGAGAGTCAGGTTATATTACCAAGGCTGCTGCTGTAAAAATTGCTTCAAGTTTTCCCGAAGCGGGGGAGCCGACCACAGAAGACGAAGACGCAATAGTTAAAAAAGCTGAAGCTATTCTCGGTGTTGAAAGTAACGAGAATAACGAAAAGGCTATTCTTGAAAAGTGTAATTCTATTTTAAATTAACTATTGGAGACATATTATGTCTGATGCAGTGTTAGATCTACTTGGTAAAATCCAAGAGAAACAAGAAACTATCGAGGTGTCGGTTAAAGCTGCTCAAGCTGCTAACGATGAAATTGAGAAAGGTAATCTTGATTTTAAAGAACAGCTAGCTAGTGCCGCGAAAGATACCGAAAAGATGCTGCAAGAGCAGCAAGATATGAAAAGCAAAGTTACTGCTATTGAAAAAACAGCTGAACACCTGGAAAAAATGGTATCGCGTCAAGGCGGTGGTACAGGCGAAGGCGTTGACGAAATGTCAATCAAAACCCGCGAAGAGATGAATCGTTATCTGCGTCACGGCGACGACCTTTCAGACGATGTTAAAGAGCACGTTGTCCGCGCTCTGACTGATGGAGCTTTCCACGGCTTACGTGAAGAGCAACAAGAAGCTGAAATTAAAAGTCTTGTTGCCGGTTCTAACGTCGACGGCGGGTTCTTTATTCGTCCTGAACGCCAGGCTCAGATGATTAAGCGTATTTTCGAAACGTCCAACGTTCGTCAGTATGCTAATGTTATCACTACTGCTTCAGATTCTGTTGAATACATTATCGACGACGATGAGTCTTCTTCAGGCGGTTGGGTAGGTGAAGTGGAAAGTCGTAACGATACTAACACGCCACAAATTGGAAAACTAACTATTCCAGTTCATGAGCAATATTCACAGCCTTTAGCTACTCAAAAAATGATCGATGATGCGGGTTTTGATATTGAAGCTTGGTTGTCTAATAAGACCACAAGTAAAATGAGCCGCGTGGAAAACACTGCTTTTGTACTTGGCGATGGTTCACAAAAACCTAAAGGCTTCTTAGCTCTTCCTGCTTGGGCTGCTGCAGGTACTTACGAACGTAATGCCATCGAGCAGATTGCTTCTGGTGCTGCGGGTGGTGTGACCTCTGACGCATTTAAAGAGATGCAAAACTCTTTAATCGAAGATTATCAAGGTTCTGCAATCTGGACAATGAAACGTGCAAGCTTCTTGCCTGTTATTACTTTGAAAGATTCTAGCGGTCGTTATATCTTTGAAAGTCGTTTTATTAACAACCGCGATGAAATGCGTCTTCTTGGTAAAGAAGTTGTGTTTATGAACGACATGCCAGCAGTAGCTAACAACGCTCTGTCATACGCTTACGGCGACTTCGGTCAAGGCTACACTGTTGTGGACCGTTTAGGTTTCCGCGTTATTCGTGACGTTTACACTAACAAGCCGTACATCAAGTTCTACACTACTAAGCGTGTTGGTGGTGCAGTGACTAACTTCGAAGCTCTTAAAATTATGAAGATTGATTCTTAATTTTCAAAGCATTACCTGAGGGCGAAAGCCCTCTTTATCAATTTTAATTTAATTTTAATCCTTTGGAGGATTTAAAAATGGCTATCAAAGATATTAAAACAATGCTTCAGCAACAGCTTGTTCTGAACGCTTCCATTGCAACTGATACCACTACTAACGGTGAGTCGGTGGACACTGCTGATTTTGAGCTAGGTTTGATGTGGAACATTCTTGCACCAAACTACACAGACGGTTCTTACGCTGTTTCGTTTGAAGAATCAGACACAGGCGCTTTCGCAGGCGAAGAAACAGTCGTGCCTACAGAGAAGATTATCGGCACTTTAGCAGACATGACTGTAGCCGCTGCTACTGCTGTGCCCGGTGTTACTGAAACAATCGGTATTTTCTCTAACTTGCGTTATGTACGTCCTGTTATCACTTCGACAGGCACTACAAGTGGGGCAGTGCTAGCGATGATCTGTACTCAGAAAGCAGAAACAATGCCTGTTGTCTAATAGGTGCTGCTTTTCGTCTAACAAGGAGGCTATATGCCTCCTTTTTCAGTAACAAAACCCCTAAAACAACGAGGTTCTACAAATGTCTGAAACTAAAATCACTCGAATTGAATGTACTGTTGGTTGTCGCTATGCTGTTGTAGGCAAGCCACATTTACCTCAGACTATCCTTAAAAAGGATTGGGAGTACGATATTCCTGAGGATATTACAGAAGAACAAGCTGCTAACGCTATCAAAAACGAATGGGCTAACGATCGCAGCGACGAACGTGCTCAAGAAGAAGCTGAAGCAGGAGACGAAGAAGGCACTAGCTCAGAAGATGGAGGCGAAGCTATTGACTTAGACAATGCTACTGTTTCTGAACTGAAAGAGTACGTTCAAGCCGACGCTGACATGGACGAAGCAATTGATCTTCGTTTAAACAAAGCGGAGCTGGTTGAAGCTATTAAAGCATACTTAGCAGAGCAGTCAGATGAGAACAGCTAATTCCGGTATTCGGGCTTATGCTTATAGAGTTACTGTGCCTCCAGCTAACGGTGCAGTAACTCTAACTACTCTGAAAGAACACCTTCGGATTACAAACGACCGTCAAGATACTATTCTTCAGCTATACCTTGACGCAGCTATTCACTTTGCTGAAGACTGCACAGGTCTTGCTTTAATCACCCAGACGTATGAAACAGAGCGTGATTTTTTTCCTAACACATCTAGTGAAGCTTATTACCTAGATGGAGCAATGCCTGAAACTTTTAACGCTACAACAGGTAACGTAGGCTTTGAATTACGTCGCGGGCCTGTTCAATCTGTAGAAAGCCTTGAATATGTGCAACTTAACACGGCTGCTACCTATACTACAGTTGACCCAACTCTCTATTATGTGGTTAACCCTGAAGCAGGTAAGTTAGCCAACCTTTTATTAGCTCCCGAACAAACCTGGCCAACAGATGCTATATCGCCTCGTCCTAGTGCTATAAGAATAACTTTTGTTGTGGGTTTTGGAGATAACGATACCGATGTTCCTGCTGACATACGCTTAGCTATTTTAGAACACGCTACTCAGATGTTCGCTAACAGGGGGGATTGTGCTTCTGACTCTTGCGCAGGTTTATTACCCGCTATCTCAAAAGGTATTTATAACAAACACAAAGTGGTGAATTTATAATGGCTCTTTGTCAGGTGATACGTCGTAAGCATCGCAAGCTATGCGCAGGTGATTTAAGAGACGACATTCAAATTTTAGACAGAAGCATTGCACCTCCTGAAGGAGGCTCCGCTGATTACACAATTGACATAAACGATACAACAGCTCCTTTTATCGGAGCGAGTATTAGCACTCCTGCTGGAAAGAAAATGTTTGACGGTACAGGAACAGAATATGACATTACACATATTTTTGGCGTGTATTACGAACCTGAATATACAAGTGAAAATTATGTGTTATTTGAATCGCGTCTGTTTCGCATACTGTTCGCAGAAGATTTAGAGGAGCGTCATGAGTGGACTCTTTTATATTGCACTGAAAGAGGTACTACAGATAACGCTGTTAACTTGGTATGATTAAGTTCACAGGGCGTAACGAAGGAATTGTTGGAATCAAAAAGATTACAATGATTCGAGCTAACACTCAAAAAGAAATGCGCTTTGCACTGCACACAATAGGCGCTAAGCACAAACGAAACGCGGACAATGCAATACTCGGACGTACAGAGAAAAAGCGCGGACGGGTTTACAGGGTGCGTACAGGAGCAGGTAAACGCACAAGGCGACACAGAGCTTCTGCGCCAGGTCAAAGCCACGCTAACCTATCAGGTAGGCTTCGCAGATCAATTGGTTGGAAAGTTAGAGGAAGTAAGCAATTAGAATTCGGTTATGGGTTAGGAAAAGAAGAAGCACCTGACTACGCTGCATTCGTTGAAGGCGGAACGAGTAGAATGAAAGCCCGTTCAAGTTTGCTTAACGCAATGCGATCGGAACGACGAAACACATTAAGAGCTATTAAAGAACATGCCAACGCGGCACTGGTTATAGGTTAGACATGCGAGCTGAAGACATAACATTAGCATTATTAGAAAAATTACCGAAACTTGTAGATGACTTTACAAGCAGCTTTGATATATCCAATGTTAGTATAATTTCTGCAACTCCTTCTGAAAGCTTCCTAGAAATCACAACAGCTACTGACCACGGGCTAATAACAGGAAATGCTGTTTTTATAACTAACGTTTTTGTTCCAGTGGAAATAACATCTTTTACCCGTAGCGGTATACTAGGAACTATAGTCACCACAAATCCACACGATCTTACAACAGGTTCGCAGACAACAGCTAACATCCAAGGCGCTAATGAAAGCGAATTTAACGGCGACTTTACAATCCAAAGCATTCCGGACCGAAACACTTTTACTGTTATAATGCCTGATAGCGGAGCTACTACAGCAACAGGAACTCTGTTAGGCGTGGACATTGGTTCTGCTATTTCTCAAGTAGGCGGTATAGTAGCTGTAACTTCTGTTCCTACAACGACGACGTTTCAATATTCAGTACCTTTCGAAGTTGCTGTAACTCCTTTTTCAGACTTGGGAAAAGCTAAAACCAAACCGCGCATAAGTTCAGCTATTAGCCGCCAACACGTTATTGATTCATACACTAAACAGGCAACAAACGAAGCATGGTTGTTTGTTGTGATGGGTGACGCAGTAGCTAACAAGAGCAAAGACCAAACAATCGATTCAGTGGACAACATACAACGAACTCAATTCTTCAATCAGAAGTTTGCAGAAGTTGTTGATATATTTGTGGTGTTTCCTGCTACCCAATCAATAAACGGTAGAAGCGTTAGCGATAGATGTCGCGAATTATTGCAGCCTATTTGCCAGTGTGTTTTGTTTAAAAAGTTCGATAGTTTGCTAACTGCTGCAAGCTTCAACCCTTTGCAGTTTACAAGCGCAGGATTTGAAGCTTATAATACAGCTACATATATACATCGTTATAGTTTTGAGCAGACTAACCAAATGCAATTTGCAGACACAGTTGGATACGATGAAGATGTTGCGTTCAGAGATATCGCTCTAACACAACAGTTCAGCACTGGTAATGAAGAGTTAGTTAGTAATATAAACTTAGACGATAATATTTAAAATCCGTGGAGGATAAACAATGAGCACAATCAACCAGCCGCGTGTCACAGTTAACCTGTCAAACGCAGCACAAACCGTACAAAACACCGGTCAGCGTGTTCTTATTGTTGGACAGATGACTTCAGCGGGTACTGCTACCAGCGGAGCATTAAACGAACAGTTAGATAATAACGAAACATACGACACACTATTCGGCCCAACAAGTCAGTTGGCGGGAATGTGTCGTGCTTTTAAATTAGTCAACGAAGCGACTCGTGTTGACGCTATCGGACTATCGGACGGAGCAGGTACGGCTGCTACGCTAATATTCACCATTACTGGCCCAGCTACTGAAGACGGTACGCTAACTTTCACAGTAGGCAGCGACAGAAATTACTCCTTCACTATCGCTGTTAGTAATACAGATACCGCAACAGTGATTGGTGACGCTTTAGTTGCAGCGACCGCGAGTGCTACTAATATGCCGTACACTGCGGCTAACGTCGCGGGCGTTGTTACATTCACAGCGGAGAATCTTGGTACTGTTGCTAATAATGAAGCAGCTCAGGTAAGTGGTTCCGTTGCAGGTGTTGCTGTTGCTTTAAGCGCAACAGACGGAGCAACAGATCCAACTTTAACAAACGTTTTTGATGTTATCGGTACTGAGCGTTATCAAGGTATCGTCTGGCCTTACGCTGATACAGCTGCTCTAACAACTTTGCTTGATGCACGTTTCAATGTTACCGGTAAAGTGTTAGATGGTGTTGGCTTTGTTCCTTTTGTAGGCACACAAGCTGAGGTATTAGCCCAAACAACTGAAAACAGCCAGTCTGTTGTTTATCTTTCAGATGATAACCAAGCTAACACAGATTTAATCGGAGCTTCGCAAGTTGAAATTCCTTATGTGGTAGCAGCAATGTTCGCAGGTATCCGAGCGCTACGAATGGACTCAAGCGGTCAGTCTATTTCCAATTTCGTAAGTACAACATACGGTTCGCTAGATGGTTTTGGTGGTCCTGCATTAGCCTCTAAGCCTTATTTCAATACTCCGTTGAACAATGTAAATACTAATGGTATTGGGTTAGGTTATGATGACGCTGAGATTGAAACTATCTTAGCAGGTGGCTCATCTACTTACGGCAATAATGTTGCAGGTACTTCTGTTATAGCAGGTGAAATTGTTACCACATATCTAACAGACTCAGGTGGTAACACTGATGAAACGTTCAAGTTTTTGAACTATGTTGACACAGCTAGCCAGGTTCGTGAATATTTCTTCAATAACCTTCGCGCTCGTTTTGGTCAAAGTCGTCTAACAGATGGCGACACTCAGCCTGGACGCGACATGGCTAACGCTCAAGTTATTCAATCTTTCTGTAAGCGCTTATTCCAAGACCTTACAGGTATTGATTTTGTATTGCTTGAAGCAGGTGAGGAAGCATTACAATTTTTTATCGACAATTTAATTATTGCGATAGACACTCAAACTGGAACAGCCACTATTCAAATGACTGTACCTCTTGTTACCCAACTACGAACTCTGAACGCAGATATTAAAATTGCTTTCAGTACAACTTCATAAGGGAGTTAAGCAATGTCTACTCAATTAAATAATCTTGCGATTTTCGTTAACGGCCAGCAAGTCGCGTACGAAGCTGATTCGTTAGAATGGACTTCGGGTTTTGGTGAATACATGATCCGAAACGCTGTTGTTGGTGGTAGTGTAACTGAACAGGTCTTTAGCGAGGATCTTAAAACAAAATTCTCCGATGTTAAGTTTGGTTTACCTACCACTATAGCAAACGTGAATCTTGTTAGAGGCTGGAAAGTCGCTAAAAACACTAACGTAGTTGAGATCGTTGGTTCCGTAGACGGCGAAACAATTTCGCAAATTTTTACTCAAGCAGCTTTGCTATCTGATCCTGCTAATAAAGCAGCAACAGAAGGCACTATTGATTTAGAGTGGAAATCTAATCCGGCGCAATAATGCGCCTTAATTAAAATACATGAGGTCAAACATGTTTACATCAGAAGTAGCTTACTCATTAGAGAAGCCTATTAAATACGCTGCCAAAGACAACGTTGTATTGGAAGCTCGTAACGTTATGTTATACGAACCAACTGCTCGTAACGTTCGTTTAATAGGTCCATTGAAACAAATGTTTATGCAAGCTCTGCTCACTGCTCAAAGCCAAGAACACACTGAGCAACAACAGGAGTTGATAGACAAAGCTCGAGCTGAACGTGCTGCTAAAAAAGAAGAAAGCACCGAAGCTGACTTCACTCCTGAAGAAGCGATGATGATGATAGCTTCTAACAAAGAAGTAGACTACACTGACTTTCTTGAAAAATTCGAAAAGGTTCTTAAAAACGAAGGGCTGGCTCGTATTGATGGTGAGTCGCCTGTTACCGAGTCTTTTCTGGCAAAGTTACCAATGCGAGTGTTAGAAGGTTTGGCTGGTACTTATCTTTCAAATTTTATCGCCCCTTCTCTTTAAAGGACATTGAAAAGGTTGCGCCAAGGAATGTCGTCAACCTTGTTTCCTTTTTTGAAGGAGGGCTGGACTATAACAAAGCAATGGAAATGCCTTTGAGCGAACTATTGTGGTTAGAAGACCAAGCAGCTGATATAGCTAAGCAGCGTAAAAAAGAAGTGGAGAAGAATCGTGGCAAATAAGGTCGTCTACATATTAGAGCTTCAGGACAAATATAGTCGCGTGGCTCAGAAGATTAAAACCGCTAACGAACGTGTTCAACGCTCTATGGAAGGCGTGAAACAAAAAGCCCGTCAAACAAGTCTTCAGATTAGAAAGTTCGCGCAGGAAGTTGATTTATTAAATAAGATGTCTGATGTAGGAAAGCGCATGACGTTAGGTCTAACGTTACCTATTACTTTCGCTGGTAAAAAGCTTTTAGATGCTGCAAGTGATGCAGAGGAATCTAGGCAAAAATTTGGAGTTGTGTTTGAGGATGTAAGTATTCAAGCAGATAAGATGCGTAATAGCATTGCTAAAAGTTATGGCATGTCGAAGCTTGAAACCACAGAGTTAATGGCAGCGACTGGTGATTTATTAGCGGGGTTTGGTTTTGAAGGCGATATGGCGCTAGACCTTTCAAGTAAAGTTCAGACATTAGCAGCGGATTTAGCTTCTTTCGGGAATATTCAAGGAGGTACTAAGCGAGCTTCTGAAGCACTCACTAAAGGCCTTCTCGGTGAGCGCGAATCAATGAAGCTTCTAGGTATTGCAATTCTCGAAGAGGACGTTAAAGCTAAAGTTCAAGCGTTAGCTGCTACAGGTGCTCTAACAGGAATGACGATGCGTCAGGCTAAAGCTTATGCAACGTTACAGCTCGCTACTGAGCAGTCAACTAACGCTGAAGGAGATTTTAAAAGATCGTCAAGCTCCCTCGCTAACCAGCAGCGTATTATGAAAGCTAGAATATCTGACGTATCTGTGGAATTAGGTTCTAAGTTAATTCCAATTGCGTTGAAAGCGATTACTGTTATAAACAAGGTAACGGACTGGTTCGGGAGCTTATCGGACACAAGTCAAAATGTTATATTATCAGTTCTAGGGATTGTTGCAGTTCTTGGGCCTGTTCTAGTAGGGTTGGCTGCAATCGTTAGCGCGGTCGGTGTGTTAGCTCCACTATTTAGCTTCCTTGCTGCTGGTGTCGGCATCTTAACAACTGCCTTTAGTGTCTTCGGTGCTGTAGCGGGCATAGCGCTCGCTCCTGCGATTTTGCCGTTCCTTGCTATTGGTGCTGCAATAGCTGCTGTAATCGCTGCCCTGTACTTACTGTGGGACAATTACGACGCGATTGTTAGCAAGGTTAGCGAAGGTATTGAGTTTGTTGCTAATGTGTTAGGTATTGACAAGCAAGGTGAAGGCGAAAGCACAGGCGGCCGTTCAGGTAAACTAGCAGCCGCAGCTGGAACAAAAGATGTGATTGAAGTAGTAGTTAAAGCAGATCAAGGCACAACCGCTGAAGCTGCTCCGCCTAAGCGCAGAGGGGGAGGACGCTCTAACCGTTCTCTGAACGTTGGTGTTAACACGGTGGCTTCTTCCTAATGTCTATAGTAAATAATATCTATCAGGGTAGCTATAAAGGTCACCCTATTAAAATCGAAAGCGCTACTACAACAGGTGGTAGGAAAGTTTCTGTTAAGCAATACCCAAACAGAGACGACCAGACAGTTGAAGACTTAGGATTGAATCCGCGCAAATATAGCGTTGACATTATCGTTAGTGGTGCAACCACAGATGATTACTTTCCAGAGAAAGATGCACTGCTTCGAGTTCTAGAATTAGTAAACCCAGGCGAGCTAGTTCATCCGTTTTATGGTCGACTAACTAACATGGTTGCAGTTAGCTGGACTATGCTTGAAGAAAGCACTTCAATGGGCTACGGCAAATTAGCTGTTCAGTTTGAAGTATCAAGTGGAACAGGCATTCCTGAATCAGCTGGCGTAACTGTATCACAGATTCAAGCAGACTTACAATCAACGTTAGCTGTTCAAACTGCTTCATTTCAAGAAGACTACAGCTTAACAACTTCGTTCATTTCAAACGTAACAGATGCGTTAGACAAAGCTAACGACTATGCGGACACTGTAACAGATGCTGTTGCTTTTGTCGGGCAGACAACAGACGAACTAACAAACCTAGCGACTCAGATAACAAGTTTTAAAACAGGCTTATCCTCTATAATTGCTGCTCCAGATAAGTTAATTACAGCTATCAATAATGTATTCAACACAGTGGACAATTTATTTGATTCGCCTAACGATACTTTAAAAGCTTACCAGAATATGTTCGGCTATGGTGATTCTGATATAACGCTAGATTTAGATAATCCAATTAACAATGAAAGAACAGCTAACAGATCCGCTATGAATAGTGTGGTTAATTTGTCAGCTCTCGCAGGTGCTTATTTAGCAGCGAGCCAAATTCAATCTACTACCGTTCAAGAAATTGATGCTATTAGCGAAAGCTTAGACGCACAATATGAATCTGTATATTCGAGTGCTCAAACTCCTGTGGAAGTTAAAACTTCATTAGCAGTTGCCAGGGTTACAGTTCGCGAATTTTTAAACACTCAGCGTTTAACGGCTGCTGAAATTGTGCAGACCTATGTTAACATAACACCAGCGAGATTAATTTCGTTCAATTATTATAACGATTCAACTAGGGGTCTTGAAATATCAAAGCTAAATGAACAATACGACATGTCGTTCATTGAAGGCAACATAGATATTTTATCAGAATAAAATGGCTATAACTATAGAAGTAAATGGCGTTCAATATACTAAATTTGAGTCAGTTCAGATTGAGTTGCAGTTGGATGCGATGTGCAATTCTTTCTCTATGGACGTAGTAACCACCGGAGGAGCTTCACTTCCTTTCCAGGGCGGCGAATCTTGTGTGCTGTATGTTGACGGTATTAAAAAGGTTACAGGTACAATAGAAGCTTGCGATGGTAGTTACAATGGAACGAGTCACCAGATTACATATTACGGTCGTGATAAGACTGCTGATATCTTAGACAGTTCGTTAGAAGCAATTGACGATCTAACACCGCCTATTAGTTTGAAGTCAGTGTGTGAAAAAGTGATAAGTCAAATAGGAAGCTCTTTATCTGTGGTTGAAGGAACTACTATCGAAGACTTCAACAAAGCAGAGGATATCATATCTCCTGAAACAGGCGATAACGCTTATAATTTTTTACAACAGTTAGCAAGCAAACGCCAGGTTCTACTATCTTCTAACGCAGATGGTAATCTTTTACTAACGCAGGCGAATCCTGTTACAAGTAGCGGAAGGCTACAAAACAAACTACGAGACAACACTAACAACGTCATATCAGCTGATTGGCGATACGATACAACGGAGCGCTTCAACTTGTATGTTAGCTCCTCACAGTTAAACCCTACCGCTCTTAACTTCTCTGGGCAGTCTGACCTCACTTCCTTAGTGAAGTCGAGCGGTAGGGTTTCCGATACACAAATAAAAGCAGGGCGACAAAATGTTTTCAAAGCTGAGAAAACTTCTTCAAACTCGCAATGTTTAAATCGAGCTAAGTGGGAGCTTAATGTTCGCAAGGCTCGAGGAACGACGTATGGTGCGAAAGTAGAAGGGCATACAATAGCCACTGACAACACTGAGTTGTGGGATACTAACGCCCTAGTTCAAGTGTTAGATGAGTTTGCAGGTATTAGTTCTAACATGTTAGTGGATAAGATAACATTCACTACGGATTTAGACGGAGGAGATGAAACAGATATACAGCTAGTAAACAAAGATTCCTACACACTAACAATTAGCGAACCGCAAAACGAACCGGCTAAAATCGGATCTGGTTTGTTTGTATTTGAGTAAAATTATGCTTAGTCGATTACTACAAAATCTAACTAAATTTGCAAAGGTTAAGGAAGCTAGCAAAGACGACCAGCAGTTTCCACAACAGAAAGTTGATTACGACGGGAAACTTGCTAACGTTTTTGTTCTGTTTCCTTACGGTATGCATGGTAATATGTCTGCGGATACCATAACCACATTACATTCAATCCAAGCTGATTTAGCTAACCGAGTTGCTATAGGTGGTTATAACGAAGGTCGTCCTACGATGGCAGATGGCGAAGTATGTTTATATCATCCGCCTACAGATGCTATAATTCACTTTAAAGAAAATGGAGATTTAGATATCACTTCAGGCGAAGGAGGGTCTGGTGACATCAACATCATTTGCGCTACTGCAAATGTGACAGGTGATGTCAAGGTAGATGGGAAGACAGATTTAGGAACTGGAGGAGCGGGTATAGCTAGACTAGGCGACGACGTTGAAGTAGTTATAACAAGTGGGTCGAGTTCTGGTACATGGGCAGGGACTATTAAAAGCGCCTCAACTAACAACAATGCGAATTAAATTATGCCACAAGATGCAGTTTTAAACACTAACGCAGGCTACTATGATTTTTCGTTAGACGATAGCGGACAAATTGTTGTAGAAGATTTTTGGGATAGCGCTATCTTAGGAAGTCTGTTTCGTGAACAACGTGCTACAGACAGCGAATTAAACATTCCTGAAAAACAACGAGGCTGGATTGGAAACGAAGGTTACGATTATGAAAACGGGTCTAAGTTGTGGTTATTCAACCAAGCTCGCATAACTCGTTCTACATTAAATGGCATTGAAAACGAAGCTGCTAAGGCGCTTCAGTGGATGGTAGACGATGGTATTGCGGAGTCTATTGACGCTCCACTTGCTACTGCGAGCGGTACTACTATACAATTAGCAATAACTATACGACGCA
>CEPX01188941.1_pt1 | contig 17159 bp, 22 predicted proteins | sample 361361 | NCBI WGS metagenome assembly CEPX01 (sample SAMEA2619974, study PRJEB7988) | marine metagenome | biome: marine biome (ENVO:00000447); feature: mesopelagic zone (ENVO:00000213) & marine oxygen minimum zone (ENVO:01000065); material: "saline water (ENVO:00002010), including plankton...
GAACTTAGTTGTTGTTGGTGGTTCTGCTATCAACTCTGTTGCTGCTGAATTACTTGATGGAGCTTACAGTGGAGATGCATTTACCTCTAATACAGGTGTTGCTGCTGGAGAATTCTTACTTCAATCCTTTGATAGGGCTGGAAATAGAGCTCTTTTAGTTGCAGGATATAATGCTGCTGATACTGAAAAGGCTGCTACATACTTGCTTAACAATGATGTTGATACATCTGCTGGTATGAAATACACTGGTACATCTGCTACAGAAGCTAGTTTAGTTGTTGCTTAAGTTAAAAAATTTAGGGATTTTTTAATCCCTTTTTTATTTTTTTATTTTTCTCTTTTTTTAGGTTCTGGTGGTAGCTTCGATAGATATATTAATAAAAAATACTAAAGGATATAAAAATGATTGACAAAAATAAAGCTTATAAGGGAATTATTAATGGAATAAGACTTGCTTGTTTAGTTGCCTTTATTATTGCAATTTACGAAGGAAGGTTTAGTTTATTATTTGGGATATTTATTACTCTTTTTTCTACATATTTACCTGCTATTTTTGAAAGAAGAACTAAAATCAAACTTCCAGTTTCTCTTTATGCTTTGGCCGTTCTTTTTATTTTTGCATCTCTTTTTCTCGGGGAATTTGTAAGATTTTATGATAAATTTTTTTGGTGGGATTCTCTTTTGCATACAGCTTCTGCTTTTGCCTTTGGGCTTATTGGATTTACCATTCTTTATATCTTGGTTCAAAGAAATAGGATTGTGGCTAGTCCATTAACCCTAGCCATATTTTCATTCCTATTTGCTGTAGGCATTGGTGCTACTTGGGAAGTAATTGAATTTTTTATAGATAATCTTTTTTTAACAGACATGCAGAAATCTGGTCTTGATACTATGGGTGATTTGATGGTTGATATGATTGGCGGTCTTATCGCGGCGATTTTTGGATATAAATATATTAGGGGGAGCTTTCAATTTAAAGTTTTTGAGTCTTGGAGAGATTTTGTAGTTAAGAATAGAATTAAATGGAAAAGGCTTCTTTCTTGAAAAGATTTAAGGAAATTAATATAAAGGTGTTTTATTTTTTTTATTTATGATTACAAGAATAAGAAGTAAAGAAGAAATTTCTAGAAAACAAAAAAGGAATAAGATTCTTGTTGGTGGTATTTTGATAGGTTTAATGGTTCTTTCAACAGTTGGATTTTCTTTAATTAGTAGAGTTAGTGATTCTGAATCTTCAAATGTTAATCAGAATGGTTTTGATTTTTATAAGCGGGGTGGAGTTTGGTCAACAGAAATTGATGGGCAAACTTTTACATTTCAATATTTGCCATTAGAAGTTTTAGAAGTTGATATTGATGGATTTTTTGATCTAAACACTTATTATAATGAGCCGTTATATTTTGTAGGAAATAATCCAGCAATTCCTGAAATTCTTAGTAATCTTGAAAGATATATTTTGAGATATCAAGAAGCTTGTTTAGATGAAAAAAATTGTAGGGAAGACTTACCAATTAAAGATTGTAATCAAAATAATCTAATAATATTTGTAGAAAATAGGAGCTCTAAAGTTTATAGTGAAGGAAAATGTGTTTATCTCTCAGGAAATACTATAAAAAGTGCTGACGCTTTTTTATACGAAGTTTTAAAAATAAACAAAAATTTTGTGTATGATGGTTAAGGAAAAATTAAAAAAGAAGTCAAAAAAAATTCCTAAAAAAATAAATAAAAACCTTATTAAAGAAGAAGTTGTATCTAAAAAAGAAATTAAAAAAGAAAATTTACAATTATCAATTTTCTTTTTAATGATTTGTTTGGTGTTTGCCTCTTTTTTAATTCCTTATTTTTATATGGAGAATTTAAAATCTTTTGAATTTGCTGGTATTGGGTGGACTATAGAAAGACTCGGTGAAATAGAAATCTATCATGGAAGATTTGAATCGATAGGTATATCAAACTTAAATTATAATATTTATCTAAGAAATGATCCCCGGGAGAATACCGTCTCTGCAAAAGGAAATTTTAGTAATTTTAAATATGGGGGATTTATCTCATTCGATAAAAATATTGAGATTTGTAGAGGTGAAGCTTCTAGAGTAATGGTTGATTTAGGAAGTTTCCTTAGATCTGGTGTTGGACTTAGAAATCTTGAAGTTGCTACGATAGACTATGAACTTTCTTCTAATTCTAATAGACCTTATGTTAATTGTTTAAATAACCCTGATAGAACAGTTATTATAATCAAAAAAGGGGAAGAAAATTCTATTGAACAGGTTAAAAACTATGAATTTTGCTATATACTTGAAATTAATAATTGTAATGATTCTAGTTCTGTTGAAAAATTTATGATAGAGGTTATCTCTGAATTTAAGGAGAGATAATCTTATGGACATTCAATTATTAATTGGGTTTTTGTTGAGTATTCTGCCACTTTTTGAGCTTAGAGTTGGTTTGCCAATTATCATTGAATATAGTCTTAGAAATGGTATTCCAATTTTCCCTTATTTTTTAATTGTTTTAATGTTAAATATATTAATTATATTTTTTATTTTCTGGTTCCTTGATTTTTTTCATGAAATTCTTATGAAAATAAATATTTATAGAAAATCTATTGGAAAAATCTTGGAGCGACTTCAAAGAAAGATTGATAAAACTAAAGAGGCTATAGAAAAATTTGGTTACATTGTTTTAATATTTTTTGTTGCTATCCCACTTCCAGGCTCTGGAGTATGGACTGCATCATTTATATCTTGGGTAATTGGAGCCGATAGAAAAAAAAGTTTTATTGCAATGGCTATAGGAGTCATACTTTCAGGATTATTTTTTCTTCTTGCTTTTCTTGGAATTTTTAGATATCTTTACTAAGTTATATAAATAATTTAAATCTGAATATAATGGTATTTTCTTAATATTATATTTTTTTACTATTAAAAACCAAATAATAACTACAAATAATATAGAAATCAAGTGCCAGGAGATCCAGTGAATTGTAACAAAATAAGTATTGCCCCTTATTAAGATTAAAAATAAAATCCTTAGAATATTTAAAATAAAAAGAGTTATAAGGGAGATTATTAGAATTTTTAATCTTTCTTTTGATTTTATGTCTGATGTTGAAAGGATTAAAATAAATAAAAGAAAAAAGGCTGCTCCCGCCACACACGCTCTTACAATTTCTATAGTTACTGTCGGTAAAAAAATTGTGTTACCTAGGACTTGAGTTTTTGTAAAAATAGATAAAATAAGATTAAGAAAGTTTATGGTTAATGGGCTCAAAACTTTATAAAAAATATATAAATTACCAAGACTCATGACTAAAATTAATAAATATCTAAGAAAAATATTTATTAATTTTTTAGATTCTTTTTTCATAATCTTTAATATTTTTAATGTTTAAAAAGTTGTCTCGATCAAAATTTCTTTTTTCTAGGGTTTTTATTTTACTTTCCTAAAGATCTTTTAACTTCTAGAAGATGCTATTATCATCTCGGCAAAGTTATTTTTTTCATCTAGCTCAATTACATTTTTCTCTTTATCTATTGTAAATTCTATCGTTTTTAGATTCCTTGAAGGTAATGCCATATTAGTTGCTCTTAATGTTCTTGCATATCCAACATCAATTTCTCCAAAGTAAATTTTTTCTATTTCTTTATTTTCAGAAGATATCGTTAAACTAATATTCTCTATTAAAGTTAATCCTTCATTTACTAAGGTTATATTAAAATCTAAATATCTTCCTTTTTTAACTGAAGAAATATTATAGATTGTTGCGTCTGGAAGTGGCTTAATTGAATAGAGGTTATTTATTATTTCTACCATATCTGGGGTTATTTTTTGGTCACATCTAGTTGTGTTATACATTATACTCTTTTTATTTAAGGAATGATTAAAACCAAAGACATGGCCTATTTCATGAATTCCTACTATTGGGGTCTTGCACTGTTCGTCTTTGTAAAGAAATATTCTACCTTCTTTTATTATTCTAAACTTAGTTGTGTTAATTATCTTATAAGGCCCACCTTCTCCTGCTGCGAAATTACTACCTCCTATTATAATTTCTTTATTTGGACATTCTATTAAGATATCTGCATTTATTGAAAATGTTTCTTTAAATTTAATAATCTTAAACTTTTCTCCAAAAATTATGAAGGCGTTTCTTATATTAGATTTTCTGATATTTGAACAAGGAGGTTTTATAAAAAAAGATATGTTATTGTGATCAAATCTTAAATTTTCTATAAAAACTGGCGTTTTTCCATAGTCTATTAATTCTAAAGATTCTTCTTTTCTTTCCTTCATCTCTAGTTTAACTGGTTTTTCTGGAATAAAAAAATAATAATAGTTTAAAAAAAGATATAAGGCTAATAAAAACATTACGAAAACTATTATTGTGGATAAAAAAAACCTCCTTATCATTAATCTTGAATATAACTTTGCTATTTATTTGTTTTCATGCCCTCTAAATAATTTTAGTGTTAATATTCATCATGACTTGGGCAAAGTTCTAAATCATATTTATCAATTAATTTTATTATTTTTTCTAAGCTATATTTGATTTTTTTTGGTTCTGAATTTGGTAAATCCGTTCTTCCGATACCAATACAAAATAATGTGTCTCCAGTATAAATTAACTTCCTTTTTTTATCCATAAAACAAACACTCCCCTTTGTGTGTCCTGGAACTTTTATAACTTCTATTCCTAAAAAATTTTTTGGTAGATTCTTTGCTTTATTTAATAAAGTATCTTGTACTTCTTTAGAAAATGGAATATGAGAAAAAAATTCTGGATTTTTTTTGTAGTCTTCTAATTCTTCTTTAGAAACATAAATTTCTGCATTTTTAAAAAGATCTAAATTTCCAGAATGATCATAATGTAAATGGGTTAATATTACTCTTTTTATATTTTCAATTGGGATTATTTTTTCAATTTCCTTAATTATTCTTTTTCTCTGTTTTGAATTTCCAGAATCAATCAAAGTTGGAATTGGTTTTAAAATTAAATAAATATTTGCATATCCTTTTATTTTATATGTATCTTTTGCAATCTCCATTAATTAAATTATTTTTATAGACTTTTATTCTTTTCTTTTGGTCTTTTGACAATCTTTAAATACTCTTAATTATTTTTTGTTAGATGAAGAAATTAATTATTTTTTTATTTATCTTTATTTCTATGATGGGATTAGTTCTTGCTCAAGTAACTCCTAAGGAGCGTTTATTAGAAAACAAATTAGAAAGAGAGGATATTAAGAAGAATTTGAAAGATGATCTTAAGGAAGGTGGAGAATTAGCCTTGCCCGAGAAAAAATTAGTATTGAAAAGGCTAAAAAATAAAAGATTTGAATTAAGGTCTGAAGATGCTATTGCAAAGACTAATCTTGATTTAAATAATCTCGAAGGAAAAAGCCTTAGAGTAAAACTTAGTGATGGTAAATATTCTAACATTAAAATTATGCCTGATGTTGCTAAAGCCAGAATAATAAAAAAGTTAAGATTGAGATCTTGTGATGAATCTAATAATTGTAGTATTGAATTGAGGGAAATTAAAAAGAAAGGAAAACCTATAGCAGTTTATGAAGCAAAAGTAGAAAAGAAATTTAGACTATTTGGATTATTTAAAATAAAAAGAGAAGTCTTAACACAGGTAAATTCTGAAACTGGAGAAGAATTAAAAATTAGGGGCCCATGGTGGAGATTTTTGGCCTATGAAGAAGTAGAAAATCAGGAAGGTAATTCTGTTATAAGAGAAGGGAAGTTAAAGAAGAATGAATTGAGAGATAGAAAAGTTAAATAATCTTAAAATTTATAAACAAAAACCTTATCATAGGGGATAAACCACGATGTAGTATTCTTTACTGAAGCTTTTTCAATTATCTTTCTAAAAAGTCTTATTGAATTTCCATGAGCAGATATTGTAACATTAACTTTATTTTTCTTCATGAATTTTTTTAAGTCTTTAATAAATGATTTTACTCTTTTTTCCACATCTTTAAATGATTCCCCTCCTGGTGCTGCAACGTTATAACCTCTATGGATTGCCTTATACTCTTTTTCTCCTAGAAATCTTTCTACTTTCTTTTTTAATGTTGGCTCTAAGTTTTCTATTGCATCTCCATGAACTTTTAAATTATATTCTTGTTTTCCAATTCTTTTTATGAATGATTTATGACTTTGACCTTGAAGTCTTCCATAACTTCTCTCTATCATTCTATCATCTTCTATAATCAATTTACATTCTGGATGAAATTTTAAAACTGATTTTAGTGTATCTTTTGATCTAGAAAGATTAGTCTGAATTGCAACCTGAAATTTTTTGTTTTTTAATTTTTTTGCAATAATGTTTGCATGTTTTTTTCCTTTAGCAGTTAATTTAGACTCAAGGTGGCCAGTAAATTTAGCATCACGATTAAATGTTGTTTGGCCATGTCTAAATAAGTAGACTTTAAATTTTCCCTCTTTCATTAGATATTGGTGTTTTTTTGAATATAAAAAGATTTTTATAATATTAATGCTTTTTTTTATTATGATCATTCAATGGATTATTCTAAGCATTCTTATCCTTTTGGGATTTGTATTTTTAAAATTAGAACATCATGGAAGAAAAATTAAAATTGCTATTGTTATTTTTATTTTTCTCTTTCTTTATTTTTCAATGATGGCACTTTTTTCTTCAGATCAAGTAAGTCTTAAATCTCCTAGAGGGATAGTTAATTCTATTTATATTTATCTTGGATGGATTGGTCAAACTTCAACTGCTATTTGGGATATAGGAAAAGATACAGTAGATTTAGTTGGAAATACTATAAAGCTTAATCGCACTGATATTAGAGGGTCTTAAGCCACAGACGGGGATCAAACCCGTGACCTTTACATTTTTGGATTTCTACGAAATACAAAACATGAAAGAACTTCATGTTCTTGCTTTACCAATGTAACGCTCTATCAACTGAGCTACTGCGGCGCAATATTTATCCTTCATTCCTTAAATTTATAAATGCTTTCTTAGTGGATATTTAATGGAAAATGAAGAATTTGATTTTGTTGGAGAATTTAATAAATTAAAAGAAAATTATGATTTGCCTAAATTTGAAGAACTCTCTAGAGATTTTGACATTGAAAAAATTTTAGAAAAAAAGCCTAATTTTTTACTTAGGGATATTAGAATGGCAATGAATGAAAAACTATCAGGATATTTGAATTTATTTGAAGTATTAATTAATCCAAATTCTCCTCCAATGTTTATCTTTTCTATATTAAGAAATGTTGATGATGAAAAAATGGAAGATATTAAAAAAATTTATAAAAAACTTTCTAAATTACAAATTAAAACTATGAAATTAGATACAATTTACGATGAAAACTCTGAAGCAAATTATATAAGGAATTCTTTTGATGAATGGAATGAATTGAAGGAGACTATTTATAAGGTTATAGAAAGTTTTGAAGAAAGTTTTGAACAAAATAATAGCTCAAGAAAAAGTGGATATCTTGCTTAAAATAAAAAATCTAAATTAATTTCTAATGAAACTACTGGAAAATTAATTTTCCAATTTTTTAAAACTCTTGGCGCAATTTCCCCAATAGATCCTACCTCTTTTTCATTAATTATAATTTTCCCAACGCGCCCATTAATATAATTATTATTTTCTATTTCTTTTATAGAGTATTTAATCTCTAGCATTTTAAATAAATAATCTACAATTCGTTTTAACTCTGTAAAGTTTACTTTTTCATCCACTAAACTAATTGATAAATTTTCTTTCTCCTTTACGCCGGTTTCTGAAGATTCTTTATTGTCTAAAGAGAATACTGTCCCAATCTCAAATATTTTTTGTGGATATGATGAATCTGAGTTTTCTGAGATTATTTGTAATAGATTTGTTAATAGATCTATTCTAAGAGTGTCCTTTTCTGTCTTTGAATTCTCAATCTCTATAAAATCTTTATAATCAAAGTGCATTTTTTTAATATTTTTCTTTGTTGTTAAGTGAAATGACGAAGTCTCTATAAGTCCCAGACCCACCAAGATTTCAGAAATAATTTTTTTTATTTTTTCTTTTTTATCTTCATATGCGATTGTTGAGATATCTGGAAGTTCTGGTTCAAAATTTTCATATCCATATGCTATAGCAATTTCTTCAGCTAAATCTATCCAATGTAAAATGTCTGCCCTATATGGGGGAATTAAAGCTATCGAATTTCCTTTTTTATTTATATAATCAATTCCCATTCTTTTTAGATATTTTTTTATTTCTTTTTCTTTTAGAAAAATTCCTAATGTCTTTTCTATATCATCTATTTTAAAATTTAATTCATCAAAAGACATATCTGGAGAAATAAACTTTCCTTTTTCAGGATCTTTTATTTCCATAGAATAAATTTCTCCACCAATTTCTGAAAATATTGAAATTAATATGTTTAAGCATTTTTTAAGATATGGTAAATTATCTCCAGAGCATTCTATAAAAACTTCCTTAGTTTTTTCATTTATCTTTCCTACTTTTTCTGAATTAATTATTGGGGGCATACTTAAAATATTATTATCACCATCTATAAATATTGGAAAGACTTCTTTCCCTTTTAAGAGGGAAGAATATTCTAATCCAGCGGGATGCTTTCTTAAAATTTCTCTACCAGTCATTTCCTTTTTTGATTCTAAAGGTAAAAACTTTATTTCTTCTGGGTCCCAAGCACTATATTTTATTGGAAGTTTTATTTTTTCTAATGGGTAAATTCCTATTGCTAATTTTTTTCTTTTTCTTCCAATAGAATTATGGAGTTTTTCTTGAATATCTATTATTTCTTTTATTCTTTCATCATTAAACTTAAGTCTTTTAACTATTGCACAAACAGTAAATGGTCTAACTTTTTTAACAGGCTTATCAATTTTTACAAGATAATTTTTTTTAGGTTTGTTTACTCTAAACTTGGCTATGCCTTTTCTGTTGTTGAATTGATTTATTGCTTGTGAAAAATTTTGAAGAGAAAGTAAATCTGTTCTATTTGGAAAAACTTCTACTGAAATTTCATTTGGAGTTATTTCTTCTATTGGGGTCCCCATCATAGTTATTTTTTCTTCTAATTCTGGAGTTATTTTTCCAATCTTTTTTTCTAATTCTTTTTTATTCAAGGTTAAAATTGTCATCTTATTTTTGCTACACCTTTTTCCAAAATTTCATATCTCTCAATTTATTTAGGTCATTTTTATATAACTCTCTAAGATCGTTAATTCTGTAAAAATCCATAATTATTCTATCAAATCCTTGGCCCCATGCGAGAACTGGGATGTGTCTTCCAAAAAGTGGAATTGTTACTTCTGGCCTAAACATTCCTGCACCTCCAAGTTCAATCCATTTTTTGTGGGTTGGATGGAAAATTTCAACTTCTAAGCTTGGTTCAGTATATGCAAAATAGGCTGGCCTAATTCTAATCTTTTCATATCCCATTTTTTTATAAAATTGTATTAAATAACCTAATAATTGTCTAAAATTTGCGTTTTCATCAACTACAATTCCTTCCGTTTGATTAAACTCAAATCCATGAGACCAATCTACACTTTCATTTCTAAAACATTCTCCTAATGCAAAATATTTTGTGGGGAATTCGTTTGCTTGATTTATCTCCCTAAGTTTTCTTACAGAAAGAGAAGTTGTATGTGTCCTAAGTAAGACTTTTTTAGCTTCTTCTTCGCTCCATTCATATTGCCAACCCTTACTTTTATCGATTCCGCCCTCATGAGATTTCTTTGTTTTAAAGACTATATCTTCTTCTTTTTTTTCTAATTTTTCTGGAAGTTTTCCTTTTAATTTTTTGATATAAAAAGTATCCTGCATTTCTCTTACTGGATGGTCTTGAGCTGTAAATAATGCGTCAAAAACCCAGAATCCAGTTTCTACCTTATTTCCGGTCATTTCTTTAAATCCCATCTCTAGCCAAATAGATTTTGCATAGTCTTTTGCTTGATTTATAAAATGCCTCTTTCCCCCATAAATTCTTGGAACTGGAAAATTTAAATCATATCTTCTAAACTTTTTTCCCTTCCAAATATTCTGTTTTAATATTTTTGGAGTTAATTGCTCAATTAAATCCTCTTTTAAATCTTTACTAGAAATTTTTTCTCCTAATTTAGTCAATTTTACTAAAATTATTTTTTGTTTTTCTATTTTAATTATATCTTTTCTTGATATTAAATTTTTAAATGCTAGTTTATCTTGGGGTTCGAAAGAACTTATATTTAATGGAAGTTTTTCTAAGAATGTCTCTTCAAACATTTTTTTAGATATTTCTTCTGGTTTGGCATTTAAATTTACTTTCCCTTGATTTATTTTTATTAAGGCTTTTTTCTTAAGAGTTCCTAATGCAATTTTTGCTTCGTTCTCATTTAGATTACAAATATTTTTTATTTCTCCTATGGGAATTGATTTTTTTTCAGAAAGTTTATTTAAAAGAGTTCTTTCAGGAAGTTCTTTTTTCATATAGTTTATCCCAAGAATTCCCAGAACTACAACTTCTTTTTCTTTTATTTTGCTTTCAATTAAATCCTTATTTTTTAAAAAACCTATTGCTCTTAGGGTAGTAGTATTATCTTGTGAAGCTTTTTCTGAAACCTCATTTAGTTTAGTAAACTCTTTAAAGATTTGGGGTAAGGTGTTTCTTTCTATTGGAGATAATGATTCTATAATTAATCTTTCTTCCATGTAGTTTAATAGATTAAAGGTTTTTAAGGCTTAGTAGAGAACATTGTGTATTTCTCCTAAACGAGATAAATGGGCTCTTTTCAATTTCTTTAGGTCTGGATTTTTTGAGTGTATTATCTTTTTTAATTCGTCTCCAGCGAGAATCTTTGGAGTAATTACATAATCTGCGCCACTAGAATATAGATCATTTGTTTCACTAATTCTAGATCCAGTTAGCACTACTTTAATATTTTTATTTAATCTTTTAATTTTCTTTAATAAATAAAGATTTTCTTCATATCCTGGGACTGTTGAGATCACCATCTTTAATTTTTTTACGTTAATGCTATTTAAAAGATCTGGACCGCAAATATCTCCATAAATACAAGATATTTTTTTATTTATTAGTGCATTTATTATTTCTGGATTGTAATCTATAACTAGAAGTTCTTCTTTTTTCTTTTTTAGTTCTTTTAATAGGGCTGAACCCATTCTATGTGCCCCAACTAATAAAATTTCTTTATCTTTATTGTCTTCATATTTTAAATTTTCTTTTGTTGGTAAAAACATAAATAATTCTAAAGGATATTTAAGAAATTTATATATAAATTCCTTATATTCTATTAAATATGGTGTGATGGACATAGTGATAATTGTTGCTAAAATAACAGTTGAGAAGATTGATGGATCTAGAACTCCTAAATTTACCCCCAATATTCCAATTATTAATGAAAATTCTGAAAGTTGTGCTAGAGAAATTGAGGTTAAAAAACTTGTTTTTGCTTTATATCCTGTTGTTCTTAGTAAAAAGAAAGTTATAAATGGTTTTACTAAAAAAGCTCCAATTAATAATGCAGATAATAAGACCATTCTTTGTCCAATTCCTTCAAATACTATTTGCATTCCTAAAGATACAAAGAAAAGTATTGCAAAAAAGTCTCTCAGTGGAAAAATCCTTGATCCTAATTCTGATTTGAAGGGAGAGTTAGCTAAGGAGACTCCAGCAATAAAGGCTCCAATAATAATTGAAAGGCCTGAAGAATATGCTAAAACTATAAATAAAAATAATACTGCAAGTGAAGATAAAAATAAAAGCTCTGTTGAACGTGCGGCAAACCTAAATAATTTATTTAAAACGAATCCTTGAAGAATGATGGCTAATGAAATAATTATTAGAAGTTTTCCAAAGGCCATGACTATTGGAACTAATGAAAATCCTCCAGTTTTGAAGATTACTATTGCTGCGATAGCTATCAAATCTTGTAATAATAATATCCCAAGTACTAACCTTCCATGAAGTGTTATAAGTTCGCCGCGGTCTGATAGAAGTTTTATATCTACCATCGTAGAACCAAAAGCTAAGATTATACCTACATAAACAGATTGAATTTGATTTAGACCTAAAAATTCTCCTAAAAAGATTGTAATGAAAATTATTAATGCTACTTGTAATAATCCTATAAGTGCTATTTTTTTAAAATTTGCTTCTTTTATTTTTTTAAATGATATTTCTAGGCCGGCAGTGAAAAGAAGAAAAGCTATTCCAATCTCTGAGAATGCAAAAATTAAATCAAAATTTTTTATTACTCCTAAAAAAATTGGTCCTAAAATTAAACCGGTTAAAATATATGCTGGAATTAGTGGCTGCTTTAATATTCTTGCGATAAAACCTAAAACTGCGGAAATAATTAAAATAACTGCTATATCAAAAATAATTGTTTCTGCTATAGATAACTCTGTTATTTTGTGTGTCGCACCATCCAAAACTTTTGTTACCAGTCCTGTATATTCCATCTTCTTTTACCTCTAAAGCATTATCCTCTTTTTATAGATTATTGTTTAAAAAAATTATAGAATCTCTACTTTGAATACTAGACATCCCAAGACTAACTCCTAAGGCCCTTCTAGACTTTTCATCCGAAATAAAAGTTGTGGTATTTGAAAGACTTGCTATCTTAATCTTACAATTTACCTTTCTACAAATCTTTATATTTTGAATTATTTTTTCCAAACGAAGTGCTTTTTCTTTTCCTTTTAATTTAGATATCTCAGAAAAATTAATAATTATTGAAATGTCTTTTTTTGCTGCTTCTTTTGCTATTACATGATTTATTCCAGAATCTCTTTGTTTAAGGGTGTTTTTTTTTAATCCAATTTCTGGAGAGACTAAATAATTTATTCTTAATGTTTCTATAACCCTCCTATTTAATGTGTTTGCCCTCCCAAGAAATGCAATTATCTTATTCTTCCCTTTTAAAGATTCAATTATTCTTCTTGCTTCTTTTTCTGAAGATTTAATTAAATAGCCGTCTAAATTTTCCTCTTTTTTTAATTCTGATTTTGAAGAGATCTCTTTTAAAAATATAGAATTTTCTGCCTCAATTAAATTTATGTCCTTCATCCTTTTACTAAAGTTCCCTTAAATTTTCTAGATCTTATAATATTGTTAATATCGTCTAATGATCCCACTATATATGTTGTAATTTTTTCATCTTGAATTGTTTTTGCTGCTAATTGATCTAAAACAAAATGTTGTCCTGCTTCATATTTTATTTTAGAAGCCAATTTACTAAAATTTTTCCAAGTTATCTTTGGGATAAATTTTGCTTTTTTATTTATTTTGGGATTCTCGGTATATAGTCCTTTAATATTTGTTAAATTTATAAATGGGCATTTTAAATATGCTGCTAGTTTTGCAGCTGTCCCATCGGAAGTATTTTTTTTTCTATATCTCAATGCTCCGCAAAAAACTACTTGATTTTTATTTAAAAGATTTTTTACTTTTTTCATACTGAATGGAATCTCTTCATTTGCCCTTTTTCCAAAAAATCTTGATAAAAATCTGGCATGGAGCCTTGTCACAGCAATTCCTGCCATTGATTGGTCTTTAATTCCTTTCTTTAATTTTCTTAATGCTGAAATATATTTTCTAGCTGTTGAGCCGCCTCCAGTAACTACTACAAATTTTTTTGTTGGATAAGAATTAACTAATTCCTTAAATCTAATTAAAAATTTTTCATCGACGTCTTTTGGAATAATTCTTGAACCGCCAAGACTTATCACCCACAAATTTGATTCCATTAATTTAAAAGTTAAATTTTATTTATATACATTTTGAATTGTTAGTAAAGAGTAAATAATTTATCATCAACTACATCAAAAACTTTTAATCTAACCCCTGAATCTAGCCACCCATGAGCATAATTTACTGCAGCAAATGCATTTACTAAGTCTTTTTTACTTTCAAAATAATGTGCATCTGAGATATAATTTTCAACCATCTCTATTATTTCTTTTGCTTCAGTTTCCTTTCCATTAAAAATATTTTTCTTAACTTCACTTAATGCTTTTTCTGTTAAATTGAAATATTTTTTAATTTTTTCCGGAATTATCTTATTTTCCATATAAAATCAGAGAAAATTCTTTATTTAAAATTATCTTCTAATCATTTCTTGGGCAATTTGTTTTTTTATAATAAATTTCTTTTCAATTGTTTCAGAAACCACTGCATTTATTGAGAAATTTCTAACTGCGGCCCTAAATACTCCACCTAAAAGGGGAATATGTGATTCTTCTGAGATCTTTGATAAAATATCGTTTATCTCTTTCTCCGTGAGGGAAATTTTAGTGAGTTGTCTTCTGCCAACTCTTATTATTCCTAATGGCTTGTTTTGTCCAGGACATTCAATTAATGAAATTGATGGATCATTTAATAAAGGCTCTAATTTTCCATAATCTCCAACTTTTTCCTTAGAATCTCCTTCTGGTTGTTGTGGTAAATTAAACTGGCCTTCTTGGCTAATTGGGCGGACAATCTTTTTAGGAATTAAAAGATTTCTTTGTGGAATAAATTTTTTAGTTGATTTTATATCTTTTATTTTGCTCTGATCTTTGTTAAAAACATTTTCTTTTTCTAATGAGGATTTAATAATATTATCGGAAAATTTTGGGACTAAATCTATGTAAATTTGAGATTTTTGAATTCCATAACCCTTTTTTTCTCCAATTGATCTTATTATTTTTTCTACAAAATCTATAATAAATGGATTTTTAGAAATTAAGGAATTTCTAGAATTCATGTTCTTGGTAATGGTTTTGGTTTTATAGGAATATCTTGTGGTTGTTGGGGAATCTTTTGAGGCATAGCTCTTGGAGTCTGAGAAAATGGGCTTTGTACTTGTGGGCCTCCCCTTAACTTTCCTTCCATTAAAACTAATCCTTTAGCAATAGTTTTATTTTGCTCTAATAATGAATTAATTTTATTTAGCATATCTGTATTATCTGCTTTCCCCCCTTGAGCATAATTTCTTGCAGATTCTTCAAAAATTTGTAATAGTTGGGATATATTATCTGATAAATTACCAAATTTTATAGAAAGATTTGTCATAGCATGTTGGAGTCCTACGAAATTCTCAATTAATAATTCTTCTCTTTCTCCTGCAGTCATCCTCTTTTTTTTGTTAGATAATGTAACTTTTTTTGGCTTATTTTGGACTTTTTTTGTAATCTCGTTTTCTTGAATAGTCCCACTTAATTCTTTCTCCATCACCTTTTTTACCATATTTAAATTAAGAAGATATTATTTATAAATGTTGTTGGGAAGTTAATTAGCATGGGGGCAGGAGGAATCGAACCCCCATCTCCCGGTCTGGAGCCGGACACCTTACCATTAGACGATGCCCCCTTGATTAGGCTTAGAATTATGGATTTTTAAACTTAATTAAATAATTTTCTTTATTTTTTCAATTTTATCTTAAAAAGTTGCTGCTAAATTAAATCTTGCATCTTTTAAGTGGGACCAACCCTCTTTTATATTAGATAAAAAGGAAGTTTCCAATAATTAACTTAAATAAGGAAATTATATAAGTCTTCTTACGTTTTTTTTTGTATGAAAATTTTACTTGACACAAATTTTATTTTAACTTGTGTAAAAAGAAAAATAGATTTTATTAGTCTATCAGAAGAAATTTTTGATGAGCCGTTATATTGGATGGTTCCGCAGGATATATTAAATGAACTTATGGCTATAAAAAATAAACTTAAGATTAAAATTTTAGATAAAAATTCTGCTAATCTTAGTCTTGAAATTCTTAAAAAAATAGATCCTGAAATTATAAAACTTCATAGTAAAAATCCTAATGTGGATGAGAAAATTATTGATTATCTCAAAAATAAAAAAATTGTTCTTGCAACAATGGATAAAAATCTAAAGAAAAAGGTTAAAAATAAAATCTTAACAATTAGAGGAAATAAAAATTTAGAGATTATTTAAAATTTAACTATTGATCAAATTTAATAATAAACTTTATAAACCAAAATTTTCTAGAATAAATATGTTCTATGAAGTATTAGTTACGGACCATGTTAGGGTTGAGCCAAGTAAATTTGGTATGAATACTGATGAAGCTGTACGTATGCAATTAGAAGAATCTTATTCTGGATTCCAAGATAAGGATATTGGAACTGTTGTTTCTGTTTTAGAGATTATTGAAGTTAAGGAAGGAATAATTATTCCAGGAGATGGTGCTGCTTATTATGAATCTACTTTTAAACTTATTATTTTTAAACCAGAATTACAAGAACTTGTTTATGGAACGATTGAAGAAATCACCAATTTCGGAGCCTTTATTAACCTCGGTGTTGTTAAAGGAATGATCCATATTTCACAAACAATGGATGATTTCGTTTCATTTTCAGATACAGGGGTTTTATCTGGAAAAGATGAAAAAAAGAATTTAGTTAAAAATGACAACTGTATTGCTAGAATTGTAGCAATTTCTTATAAGGGAGAAGAACCAAAAATTGGGTTAACAATGAGACAGCCAGGACTTGGTAAGCTTGATTGGATAAAGGCGGATAAAGAAAGAGAAAAGAAAAGAATTGCTATGGAAGCTAGTAAAAATTTAAAAGAAGCTAGTAAAAATAAAAAATAATGGTAAAAGAAAAAGCATGTTTGAATTGTAGGGCAATTTATACTGGAGATAAGTGTGATAAATGTGGTGAAACTCCTTCAAGTGAGACCTTTAAAGGAAGGATCCATGTTTTTGATTCTGAAAAATCTGAAATGGCAGAAAATATGAAAATTAATAATGAAGGTAAATATGCAATTAAGAGTAAATAATGGAAAGTAAAATTATTTCTCAAGAAAAAAATCTATTTTTAAAGAGAGATGAAATGGTTTTTGAGATAAATTCTGAAGTGTCTCCTCGTATTGAAGATTTAAAAAAAATAACTGGTAAAAATGAGAATTTGATTGTTATAAAAAAGGTTAATTCTAATTTTGGAAAGCATAAGTTTGTTGTAGAATCTTTTGTTTATGAATCTGAAGATGCAAAAAATAATATTGAAATGATTCCTAAAAAGACTAGAGAAAAACTTGAGACTGAGAAAAAGGCTTCTGAAGAAGCTGAAAAAGCTACAATGTCTGAAGCAGTAACGTCTGAAGAGGCTCCTGCTGAGGAAGCTCCTGCAACCGAAGAAGTGAAG
>CEPX01076291.1_pt1 | contig 17135 bp, 22 predicted proteins | sample 361361 | NCBI WGS metagenome assembly CEPX01 (sample SAMEA2619974, study PRJEB7988) | marine metagenome | biome: marine biome (ENVO:00000447); feature: mesopelagic zone (ENVO:00000213) & marine oxygen minimum zone (ENVO:01000065); material: "saline water (ENVO:00002010), including plankton...
GTCGTTCATCTTCTGGTTGAATTCATTCATCCGAGCATCATATGCGGATGTCCCTGGATTGAAGCCTCTAGCCATCAAATCAGCTTCTAAAGATGCTTTTTCCTGTGCAAATCTCGGCGCTTCACGAGCCATGATTGCATCAACAATGCCTTCCTGACCCCCTACGGTAGGAGCAATAGTGCGTTCTCCGAGTTGACCTAAATCAAGCCCTGTTAATGCTGCTCCTTTTTGTAGTGCATCTACAGACTGAAGCTGTCCCGTATCAATTCCACCTAACTGTGGCAAGCCGCTTGCTGTTAAATCTCCAACATCACGAAGCTGTCCAGTATCAAGCCCTCCCAACTGTGGTAAGCCCCCTGCTGTTAATGCCCCGACATCTTGAAGTTGACCCGTATCTATTCCCTGAAATCCACCTAAACCACCCGTTCCAAGTGCTCCAACCTGTTGTAATTGAGATGGGTCAAATCTTTGAAAGCCTTCTAGTCCCCCTCCGCTTAGTCCTGCTACATCTTGTAGTTGTCCTGTATCTATTCCCTGAAAATCAAATAATCCCTGTGTGGATAAATCACCTACATCCTTAAGTTGTCCTGTATCCAGTCCTTGAAATCCCTCTAATCCCTGTGCGGTTAAATCTCCAACATCACGAAATGTAGAAGGATCGTATCCACCAAATCCCTGTAATTCTTGTGTAGATAAGTCCTGTACGCCCTTTAACTGAGAAGGATCAAACCTTTGAAATCCCTCTAAACCAGTTCGATTTAAACCCGTAACATCTTGAAGGTCACCAATTCCTGTCCTGCCCTGCAATCCTTCTGTATCTAACCCTCTTTGCCCTGGAAGCTGACCTAGATTAATACCCGTCATTCCCTGTAAGCCCTGTCCAGGCTGGGTAACGTCTTGAAGACCTCCAGTGCGTATAGCTTGAAATCCAGGTAGGGCTGATCTGTCAATCTGCCCCCTGTCGCCTAATTGGGCCGTATCCACTCCTCTAACGTCTGTCAGCCCTTCTCCTGTTAGCCGTCCTTGTGGGCCGAGCTGTCCTGTATCTACGCCCTGCATCCCGAACGTGCCAGAAGATCGACCTTCTTCCTGACCAAACGTCAAGAAGTGCTGATACGGGTCAAAGTTGGGATCTTCCTTTTGCGCCTTCATCAGGTCAGGGTATTGATTCACATACGCCTGTGCATCAAATCCACCCAGACCCTGAACGTCCTGCAGCTTGCCGGTATCAATGGTTCCTGCTTCCTGAAAACCACCAGCACCAAAAGGCTGCTCCATTGCTCCGCTAACTCTACCTACACCAGCTTCTGCCACCCCTCCAAGCTGTTGAGTCAGACGATTTTGAAGTTCATATTTAGCCAGTTCTTCTGGGGAAAATGTCTGTGTGATTGTGGCTTGAGGTACTCCAGTCCCACCTATACCCCCACCAGCCCTATATGGGTCGTAAATACCTTCACCACCCTGCTCTTGGAGGTCTTGAAAGTCTTCAACAAAATTGGGATTTGTTCCGTCATATCCATCTCCAAATCCACCTCCACCTCCATAGGCTGACCAGCTTAGGTCATCTCCACCAGTCCCAGTTCCAGTCCCAGTTCCAGTTCCAGTTCCAGTCCCAGTTCCAGTCCCAGTTCCAGTTCCAGTCCCAGTCCCATAATCATAGGTAACCGTCTGACTACCATAAGGCGTCACGATATTGGGATTGTTCAGCATGGCTTGAGCAATAGCCGTTTCTTTATTGGCTGCGCCCTGTGCTGCTGCTTGAGCGGCATAATTCGGAGGGGGTGGAGGATTGGGCTTACACATGGCTAAAGAACCTTGAGATATTCATTTGCCACATGGGTATAGCCACGGGATTCAATCAGTCTACCACTTTTATTTGTGAGTTTCGCAGTTAAATGGATTTCTTTCACGCCCAAAGACTTAACGTGATTCTCCATGAATTTGAGCATTCTTGAGAAATTAAAGCCTTTTCGATATTCAGGACGTAGATAAATCGTATCTTCAGAACAGGTTTTTATACCCGTATGCATTGATTCGGAGATATACACACCACAATGCCCTACTAACAAACCCTCATCTCTAGCGGTGAATTGGATGTGATAGCCCATATCGTTGTATTCGATATATCGGGCTTTATCAGGGTTCATTGGGGCATCAAAGCCTAGAATATGTTGTTCTTGATATTCCTTCCAATGAAGATTACACAGAAACATGACCTCTTCCCAGATATCGCCTAAGCGTTCTATCTGGAAATTCACTCAAGCAATTACTCCACCAAATTCAAAAAGATGGTCAGACGACTCTAATCTGACATCTGCTTGGGAAGTAACTTTAAGCCGAGGACTCCCAGCGGTCCCTATTGCAGTAACGGTCTGCCAGTTATTTGATAGAGCAACGTCACCCCCCCAAAGTCCCGTATCCCATTTCGCACCATCCCACAAACCGGCAACTTGAGGTGTAATCGATAACGGACCTTGAAGCGGGACATCTGAATAATCTACATTCATCCCAATCAGGATATCAATGGTGTAATTAATAAGCATATTGGGCCGCATAGCCTTCCATTTCTTCAGTCTGCCTTTTGTACCAAAATCCGAATAGGCTTGAGCCAGCTCGGCATCAATATTAGTAGAATCGTCAGCAAATACGTCTGTTGCACCAAACTTGACAACCTTCCCATTTCCCCCGAAATACATTTCTTGATTGAGTACAGTCCAACAATTAGCCGCCAGCTTCTTAAATCGTCCCCAAGAGCCCGTAATCGTGTTCATTACATACTGTTCTTGATTACCACCTTCAGCCACAGGGACATTCAGAAAGAGCTGATTTCCAATAGGATAAAACTGTAACTGCCATCCATAATTGCCACTATAGGCCATTGCTGCTGTAGTCATGGCTTGAGAAATTTTATCAGTCAAAGCCATCTGTTCTGCTTCTCTACCTCCAGCAACTATCGCGGAAAGAGGCAAAACACCATCCACACAGATGATTAAGACCTCTCCACCGTACTTGATCATACATCTTCGGCCTATGGGCTCACCGACCTTCCACACACCCACCACGTTCCATGTGGAACTTGAGCTAGGGTCGGTTCCTTCAGCTACGACTACTTGACCTTCTGATGTAATAACGGCTATACGGTCATCTATGCCACTACCTGAATCACGGGTCCAGGTCATACAAGCCATAGCAAAACCGCCTTCACTACAGATACCAGACAAATCCCAAGCCTTTGCCGCCCCACCGACCGAATCAATGGGTAAATACCATATCTTGAGAGAAGACGTTGCCACCATAAACATGCGTCTTTTGAAGACACAAGCATTGATCAAAGTAGTCGTGGTAACGCCCGTTATCGAAGGTGAACCACTGTCAGTGATTTCATCCCAAGTGGACCCATCCCAATACTGTGGTGAATCTGTACCACTAAAGCAACACAGATAGGAAGTACCGCCTGAATTGGTGAAATTGATGTGATTCCATCGGGCATCTGAAGTGCCACTTACCACAGCAGCCCCTACAGACCCCGCTGTGGTGACGTTGTAAAAAGCCGTACCAGCAGCAGCAAAAAGGGTTTGTGTGCCGTCAGACTTGTTATAGGGCATTAGAGACTCAACCTGAGCCCCTATTCCTGTTACGTGATTAGCTGAACCCTTCCTTACCCTGACATCTGTGGTATCAGGAAAGAAATTCTCCATCAAAAGGGCATCGAGTTCCGACATATCTGCAATGGAATCTCGTGCATTCCATCCACCCGTAGGAGCAGGCAAAGAGGCTTGTTGAGAGGTCTGCTGACCTCTGACGGACTTTCTGAAGGCTGGTTCTCTCAACTAACACTCCAAGACCCTAACGGAACCATAACGCCAGGTAGTCTATGGCGAATGCCCCCGTTAAGAGCAAGTCTTGGGGCGCCACCATCTCTTGCAATAGCATCTAATACACGGGTTTCGTATAGTTTGAATTCTTCTGCATAATCCAGACCCTTGACCTGTTTCCATCTCCAGATTATGCCGAGAATCATCAGGGTTTCATCCAACCTACCCACATCATCATCTGCAGCCCAAAGTGCCTGTCCAACAGCTACATTATCTTCACACCAGGATGTTGAATGATATTCAAAAGCTCCTGTATCCGTACTGGATGGAGCTGGGTCAATAAAGAGCTTACCTGACCTGATTCTGTACTGTTCATAAGGTCCGGTTACAGGAAAGGCTTGTAGAGTCTGCCAATCAATCGCATTGAGTGACCCAAGAACAGGTAATGAAGTAGTACGATTCCAGAAAGTATCGTTGATGATATAGTCGAAATCACCATCAGAAACAACTGCGCTATTGAGTAATCCCTGGTCTGCTGCTGCTGTGAAAGTAAAAGTATTCTCAAGGGTCATTACTTCCCAATCAGACTTTCTCGCTGCAAGTTCTTCTCCTTCCTGATTGGCTATTTCCAATAACTGAACGACCTGAGCATCTGTATTTCCTACCACCGTTGAAGGAACAGGAATACCCAATCTTCGGGTGGCTCTTTCAATCATCGTGAGAAGGGACATTAGCTATCCTTTTTGGGTCTTCCTGGCCCACGTTTGGGCTCGTTTTGAGCGTCTATCTTAGCTTGAAGTTCAGCCAGTTTCTCTTTGAGCCCTTGTGATTCATTTGCCTGTGATTCCAGTCTTGTCTCAAGAGCAACAATCTTACCTGCAGCTACGCCAGCATCATCATTCGCCCCAAGCCATTCTGCAGCCTTTTTCTTGAGCTCATGACCACCCATACCATATCTTTCCATCACGTCTTCAGACATACCAGCAACAAGTTCAACCGAGTTGATCCCAATCGCAATGAGGTTTTCTTGCTGGGCTGGAGATATCATCTTCCAATCTGCTACGGGAACACCATCTATGGGCACATCACCATGTTCTTTCCAAGTGTCAAAAGCCTTTCGGCATGAATCACGATAGTTCTGAGAGATGAAGTTGTTTCTAAGCCGTTCATCTAGCTGATCCAGCCAAGGATAGATATCTTCTTCGATATAGGTGATTTTCTCTTCTGGAGCTTCTTGCTCTCGATATTCAGTATGTTCTGACCCATCGGCCTCACGAACAACAATAGGAACAGGCTTCTTAACAAGAATAGTCTCAGTATGTGGAACCATTACCGTTGTCCAGACGATATAGGGGACTTCTGTTTTGTTGTCCCCAAAAGACCGTACAAACACCCGAATAGCATCTTTATGAGCATATCGGCCCGTTTCTTCTGTCTTCATCCGGTTTTCAAGCGTACAACGATCAAACCGCAACATGGGCGGGTCATCTTCCATCATGGTCCCATCTGGAAGATATTGGGTATGTTCAGTCAGTACTGGTTGAATCATGTTTCCTCGCTATTACTCTCATATCTCGTGCAGCTATATGGAATACTGGCTCTGCAAATTCTACACTAAAGCCAGCATCTGTTAAAACTATGCTTAGTTCATCTTGAGTCCATGCCCAATTGTGCCGCATTGCTGGGCGCCGCTCCCAATCTCTCGGATCGCCAAATATCCCAAATAGCGTAATCCTCAAATTCTCCTCACCATTGATGATATTCTGAGCAATCTTATCCAGCGAAGGAACCTCCAGAATCAGGAGATGTTCTGGCTTGAGGATTCTGCGCCATTCAGCCAGTATCTCACCAATCTCAAGTCTTGGTAGATGTTCCAACAAGTGAATGGCTTGAATTTCATCTACTGATTCATCTTCATAATCCAGGCTCTTGATGTTTACTTCTTGGTCTAGATTGATCCATCCAGGCCACCAATAATACCCGCACCCTAGATTGATTCTACAAAGTCGTTCCATTGCCGCCCTACCTCTTCTGGAGAAAAGTGCTTTTCAACATAGGCTTGCCCTTCTAATACTATATCGTTGAGTTCGTCTTGAAAGTGCCTTGCCCATCGGAGCCCAGTATCCATACCACCAGTCCATGCAACATCCTTAAACTCTTTGTATGCTGGATGTGGATCACATATCGGAAATAAGCCCATCCTGAGACTGTCACAAAGCCTGTGTGGTGATCGATGTTCGTTTCCTGGTGTGGTTGGAAGAATACTAATATTCGCTTTTTTCATCTCTTCAAATTGGGTTTCAAAGTCCCACTCAATACAGCCTTCTCCTGCTTCTGGACCGGTCACAACGGTTAGATTGGGTAACTTCATATACCGTCTGACAGACTCTAAATTCGCCTTATGACCAAACCAAATCAGCTTTTCTCCTTCTGCATGAGGTTCCTGTAATTCCATCTCATATGGATCGGGAATGACGGTTATGTCCTTATCGGTAAACTCTGACATCCTGACCTGCATTACTCTTGTAGGAGCAACGACAAAATCAGCAATTTCGATCATCTTGGCATAGACCGGACCGAGCTCTACATGGTTGAAATGATCATCGCCTATATCTGTAACGATCACACAACCGTTTTTCTTTGCTTTCTCAGCTACAGCCAAGTCTTCTCTGTAGGGTTTGGTAAAGATACAGACATGAGCATCACCACCATTGAAACTTACCGTATGCCCGTATTTCTCAAGTTCTCCCCCTGGTGTATGACATCGAGTCCGATAAGATGCCATGTTAAAGCCGCCACGATGAACGAATACAATATTAGGCATAGGGCACCACTCCATTCAAATCAGGATGCTTCTCTTTAAAGATGTCTTGGTAATTCCACGCCCCTAATATCACTGTATCCGGTTTAGTAACAAAATCAGGAACAATATCAATAGGCGTTCCAGGGATATACAGTCCTTGTTTTTCTGGTGTGCTATCCACACAATACTGAATTCTATCTTCTAAATCACAGTGATGTATCAAGGTCGTTAGCTTTGCGCTTGCACCCCAAGCAACTACATCACCTTTCAATTGCTGAATAAGATTTAGTTTAGCCAAGCCAACCTTCGCACTATAATGTTTCCAGTTTATCGGAGGATCAACCCAGCAGGTTTTATGATACCGTGTTGCTGTAATTCTTAATGAACCGCCATGAGTTGATAATCGCTCAACAGCAGATAGCTCCAAGTTATATCGATTCAAAAAAACTTTCCATGGTCCTGGCCTATGTTGGTCAAGATGCTCATGATAGATTGTGTCGAATATCCCTCTATCAATAGAGGCTTGAAAGTCCTGAACCTCTATGATTACCGCACCATGCGGGTCTAAGATAAAATCAATTCCCTCAAAGACCTCATCTAACGAGTCAATGTGTGCAAAGACGTTATTGGCAATAATCAGGTCGATCGGACCCAAGTGCTTGTAGATGTCAATTGCAGTCCTTGCGTTAAAGTAATGCTTCCACGCTGCTCTATCGCATGCAGGATCAACCCCTTCTACTGTCTGAAAGTACTTAAGCAGGACTTCCAGGTTAATCCCATTGTTAGACCCTATTTCTATAACTGTATCAGCTTGAGGGTAACGGTTTCTTAAAACCTTTGCAGTTTCTTCAAGATGAGGAATAGAAGCTGCAGGAGTACGGTATTTATAGTCTTTGAACAGTCCCTTAAGTGCATGTTTGAGCTGTACATGACCACAGTCCACACATTCCATTAGGTCTAATGGATAGTATGAACCTGAATTCGGCTCCTTTTGAAAATCGTTAGCTATGGGAGATGGATTGAGAGCAAAAACCTGTTTAACATCACCATGACACATACGACAGTCTTTCCGTTGTTCCATCGTGGCAAAAACGTCATACCCTTTCATCGGTATGCTATACAGTCTTCACAGATTGACCCGCTAACGTCTTTTTCAAGGTGAATCTCCCGTAAATCTCGGAATAATTTTGAATTCCAACCTTGCATGAATCTAACTTCATTGAGATTAGCCATGTCCCATGTTCCATCTGCATCAAAACAACATGCAGTCAATCCACCATCAGCCCTTACATGCCCTTCTGTAAAGACAGACCAACAGGGTAACGGTTCTCTTAAGTTTCCTATCCTGCCCATATTTCCTGCAGTAGGACGGTAACCTAATTCCTCTTCTCTGGCTGTAGCGAATGAACCCATTGAATAAAGCGGTAACCAGTAATGATCGTCTACATATGGATAGACATACTGCTTTAACACATCGGTCATCTTGCCTCTGTGGTTTTTGTCATACTCAATGGAAGATGCATAGACACTACATCCGAAATGGTTTGAATTACGAACGTAGACAGCTTCTCTGATGTTATCCAAGGCTTTATAGAATAGCTTTGACTTAACACCAATGATTTCTTCAAACATCTTTGGGTCTGGGGTAGTAATAGAGAATTTAAGAGAATCAAGACCAACTTCCATCACCTTCTTTACATTGTCAGGACCGGCAAGACTGCCATTGGTCGTTAGAAAGACATACTTAATCCCGATATGCTTACACCACCGAATCGCACTCACTAAAAGTGGCACGTTCATAAAGGATTCACCAAGATAAAACAGCCCTATCTCCTCTACCCCAGCATCAACCATCTGCTGAGTGATCCGCTTGAACAAACTAAAGTCCATATCATGAGTAGGTTGTTTATCACGGGTTACAAGCGCACAAAAGCCGCATCTGTAATTACAGCGGGGGGATAGTTCGATTTTTACGGATTTGGGGGCCGAAAGGATGGTTTTTAGATAATCTTCAGGAATGAGCGTTATAGCATCAATCTTCTTCGTTATACTCACTTCATGTGGCCCCCATTATGTTACAAGTCCCATCCGTTTACGCTCAGCTATGATAGCAGTAATCAAGCCATCACCAAAACTTTTGATAGTGATCCCTTTCACATATTCGTAGATTTCCTGAAAAGTGTTCGCTTGTTCAGCCATTGCTATACTGGCTGTGAAGTGCTTTCCACCCACAATCACGCTCATCGTCTTAATATCGCCATGTACATCACCCTGTCCGATCCGCTTTTCTCCACCGATCAAACAGGAATCAAACCCATATAGATGGAACTTCCGAAAACCGAGAATATACCCAATAGATATGGCTCTTAGTCCAGAAGTAGACCCGCCACCATAGGCTAGGTCATTTTCATAGAAAGGCTGCTCAAATTCTCCACCCCAAGCATTCCAGACTAAAACCTGATAGTCCTTGAGCTTTTTGAACATATTGGGATGACATCTTGATGCAACAAGGAAAAGACTATCTTTCTGAGGATGAAGGAGTGGCCGATCCCGTGGCTCAACAGATAAATAGAAATGTGGGGTAATCTCATTTTCTACCAAGAAGTCATAAGCTCCTTTGACCCCACAAATAGGCCGGTTTAAAGCCTTTTCTTCGCGGATTTCCTCAACAAAATCCTTAACAGTCGGACCAGAACCAACTACAACAAAAGTCCCATCATTAGCACAAATAGCAGGAATGAGTTTCGGTAGCCCAAGAGAAAGGGCATATTGGATATTCTCCTCTATGCCCTCTCTTGTTCCGAATGGTTCGGATTCTATCTTGAGGCGCTGTAACTCCATTATGCTGGGTTAGCAAATGGATGGACATACGCTCCAACTGGAACGATCAGCGTTCGTGCGGTCGCGTTACTGACCGATGTAGCACCAACCTTCATTACCACACCAGCAATCAGTGCTGCTGATATCGTCGCATCATCAACTACACCAGCCGTTGCCGTGGTAAAGAGAATCGCCTGGTTCGCGCAGTTAGCCGCAACTTCACCGATTGGCCGTCCTGCAGTATGAATCCAACCAAAAGCACTAATTGCAATGGATGTTTGGGACCATCCAACCTGCTTGGATATACCACCATCGCCTGCAGCAACATTGGTTGTAGTCAAATTGCTGGCTACGTGCCCAGATGAAATGACTACGGCGTTGTACTGACCAATTGCAGACAATGCCTGACAGAATACAGCTTCACCACCATCGTTCGTCTTAACAGTGGTTCCGAGCGGCATCTTGCCGGTATTTCCTGCTTCAACGACAGTCGAACCGATCGTTTCTGTCTCCTGAGAGACATAAGTATCGAGTGCAACTCCAATGATGATAGGGGTCGTGTGATGTGTAATAGCAGTCATAAATCCTCCTATGATGCCCGAAAAGTCAATAAAATCAATGACTTCTCAAGCATGCATCACTCCTTGCAGGGAGCGGTTAGAACAGGTCAGATTACCCATCCAGATTATAGGAATGACCACAGCATCTTGGTTGATTGCTCTCATTTCCGGAACTTCATCCATATCCGCATCACGATGAACGCACAGACCCAAATAGTCTGTATTCAACATGTAGCCGTGTGCAGCAGTAATACCGGAACCGCCATCATGGAATACGTCTGCAGTCTTGTACTTCAGACCGACAAATCCACCAGTAGCCTTATCCTCACTGAATGAGGTGTCGGTGGAATACCGTTTGATGGAGATTTGAGTGCCTTCAAAGAAGGTGTAATAGTCGTTGCTCAGCGTGATCAAATCAGGCCTATCACTACCACGAGTCTGCTCCAGGTATAACTGAAGCATGAACGGGTCTTCAAAAGTAGTTGAAGACAGCGTAATGCTTGATCCGGAAATGGGCGAACTCGCATCCTGAATCTTTGCAGCCCAGAATGTGAATGTCGATCCGTTGATCCCCCCAAGCGTTCCACCCGTTGCATCAGGACAGATAGCCGTAAGACCGTTGATTTGATTTGCTGCCGTACCATCAGAATAAATATCTGAAGAGATGTTATTCTTGAAAGTACGCATTGCGTTTGTGAGCCGGGATTTGGCGAGATTGATAATTCTCGATGCACCCGAATTTACACGAAGTTCACGACCGCTTGCAGTTACATGAACCGCACTCTGCCGCCAGTTATACTCCGCAGCCGACAAAACATCACTTGCCGAAATGTCCAGAACGTCATAACCCGAATAACGCTGATATGTCCCGTTTTCCTGGTAATCCAGCTCACAAACGATGGTCAAACCACCATCTTCCGTTCGCTTATTACCCTTTCGGTTGATCCGCGCTAATAGAGCATTGTTCTTGGTTGTATTATCGGCAAACTCCGCTTTGTGCTTACGGAACGTCGTCGAAACGAGTTCCGTGAATTTACTGTTGGGAGAAGCCATAGTAAAACCTCATAAGTTAAAGTTAACCATTATCACGGGCGTTAATGTTCTCCATCGTCGCCTTCATGGTATCTTCAACAGTGCCTATGGGGTCTGCTTGCTGTCCGGACTCGTGTGTACCCTTTGTACTAATGTTGACTGAATCAGCCTTCTTAGCCTTCTTGGCACGTTCCGTTGCTTGCTCCTGACGTGTCTTCTCAGTTGAGCTAACCTGTTGGGACTGCATCAACTTGCGAGTGTCTGGATTTGACCATACCGCATTGTCATATGCTTCTTTGAAAGTCTGTGCTCCTGATTCAAACTCTTGTGCCATTCGCTCTCGTACATTTTCAAAGTACGGGTGTGCCAATGTGCCATCTTCGTTCGTTTCAGCAGCAAAAGCCTCCAATTCTGCCATAGTCTCGGACTGCTGTGCTTGTTGGCTTGCAGCGTTTTGTCCGTTCAACTTCTGTTCTAATGTCTGTATCTGGTTTTGCAGAGGGACAATAACAGATCTGATTTGACTATTCTGTTGTCTAGTTTGCCCATCTTGCATAACGTATGCAACCAATTCATTTAAAAAACCGTGTTCGTGAGCCAACTTCACGATAAGCTGTGTTTTTGCTTGAGGAGTACCCTGATAAAGCTGATATGCAGTATTTAGCATACCCTGGACTGTAGATTCAGGTGTACCACCCTGAGAGTTGATGAGTGGCATATATGGCTGAACAACCTGATTCATCCGATCCCCAAATGTGGCCCGGTCCCGCATCATATCCACGCCCTTGATCGATTCATTCTCTCTCTTATGGACTTCAGTCCGTACCCAATCAGGAACATCAGCCCATTTGCTCTTTGACTCTGCCGTCCAAGTACTTGGTGGGTTAACATGGTCAGAAGCCGGTTCAGATTCGGCCAGAGCGGTAGCCTCCCCTGACTCTTGAGTGGGCATGATGTCAGGTTCTTCTGAACCAGCTTCTGTCTTATCTTTCTCTACAAACTTGCCATCTTCACCACGAGGATGCTTTTCTTCTACTACCTCTACAACCTCTTCTTCAATCTCTTCAGAATCATCCCGTGATTGAATCTCCTTAAGAGTTTCAGCCATAGAGTCATCGAGTTTGATTTCTACAGGTTCGTTCTCACTCATCAATCTTCCCCTATGAGCCATTGACTCTCGATGTGATCGGCAGGTTCAACTCTTTGATACTTCAAGTCCATATATGTCTCTTCAAACGACTTCTGTAAAGAAGCATCAAACTCCTTATCCCTGTCCGCTTGCCATTCATTTGCTGCTTTTTGCTCAACGTCAAACCCTTCATAATGCCTGCAGCCATGACGCTTCAAATCGTCAAGATGCTCTTTTCTTGTATTCACAATCCTGTCATCAATAGGACTTTGATAAGGATCAATCTCACCAATAATGAAATGACTTTTAGGCTTGGGCTTGGGCATCATATCAAACTGACGCCACATATAATCAGGAATCATCTCTCCTGTTTCAGGGTGCGCCCGATATCGAACACGTTGAAGGTCATCCAAATCAGGATTAGACTCTTTCTTACCAAAACAAGCCTCATAATTATCAGCAAACTTCTGCTGACTTATACTGAAAGGGCGGGGACTTGAGCCTTTTCCCATAATTCAAAATCCTCTTTGTATCGAAAGCGCATTCTATTGATCTCATGTCGATCAAAATAGTGCGGCCATTCCTTATGATCAGATACGTTAATCCGAGGTAAATCTATGTTAAACCGTTCCTTGAAAAAGTGACATCTCACCGAATCGGCACCACAGTAGCTTCTGCCATCTTTCGTTGATGGTCTGCTTGATTCTGAAGACGTTTCATTTCAATCTCTTCCATCTTCATAGCATGTTCAGCTTGCGTTACTTTACGCTCAGCCTGTTTATCCTGCATCTCAAGTTCATATTCCTGCTGACGCCATTGCATTTCTTGCTGCTTGCTCTGAAGTTCCATCTGCGCCTTTTGCTGTTCAACTTGCTGCTGTTGTTGGGCTGCTTGTTGCTGCTGCTGTTGTGCTTGCTGTTGAGGGTCAGGTTGTTGTTGCTGTCCCTGCTGACGTTGTTCCATCTCCTCAATAGCGTCTTCAACCTCTCTACCCAACCTAAAGCGTCTAACAGCACTCGTTAGTAGACTTTTAGCCAACTGTATATCAACTGCACCCGCCTGGACAGCCGGGCCAACACCACCCATAAACTGAACCATCGATGTTAACAGTTCAGTAATGGCTTTCTTGTCTTCTGCTTCATTAGGCTGAATAGTAGAATCAGTCTCTATGTCAATCCTGTACTCTCTGAGCATATCAGAGTGCAAGACTTCCATGATCTCATCCCATGAGGGAGATTGAAGGACTTGAACAAGCTGGGAGGGTGGAGGTGCGTTGGCTTGCTGCGCCTGCTCAAGTCCTAACTGGGCCATCTGCTTTTCTTCTGCTGATGGATACTTTAAACCGCTCATCAAAGACATTACTTCAGGTGAGAAATTCTCAGCAATAATCTCAACACCTATCCTGATCAAGTCTCTAACGTATCTCTGAACCTCTCTCTGCTGTTTCTGAAGTCTACCTGACCCAAAGTTAGCCTTAAGCTGCTGTGCGCCCAATGTCTCGTTAGGATCAGTAGCGCCCCTTTGAATATCTGAAATACCGGTTATCTCATAGATTTCTTGCACAAGAGACTGACGACGTTCATACAGATAATTGAGTACCTGAGCCATCTCAACAATCGGCAACATCCAAATGGCTTTATCTATACCACCAGCTTCGATAATCCGACTTAGATTCTCTGCAGGTTCAAAAGCATTGTCCTGACCATCAAAGAGCTTCTGCATCTCTGCAATGGTAGGGTCGTAAATACCTTTTAACCGAAGTCCATCAATGATCTTGTTAATACGATTTGTCATCAACTCCAGCTCTTTAGCCAGAGTTTCATACATCGAATATTCAACATTCGGAATCAGCGAAGATGGGTCTTCAATAGCATATAAAGGACGTGGATTAGGCCAGAAATCCTTTAAACCCATTGGATCGTCTTGAACTTCTAACGGTTGATCCTTATATGATGTAGAGATAAAGATTACCTTACGTTCATCCTTATCCCATATCTCCCAAACCATAGTCTTCTTAAAGACAGAATCATCTGACTTGTCTTTCTTCTGACCACGTTTGTTCTCGCCTTCCTTATCATCAGAGCTCGAAGTCTCAGTATAAGTAACCTGATCAACCATCTGCGGCCAACGCTTTTCAAACTCATCCTTACGCATCTTATGCCGAAAAGCCTGCCAAGGAACATCCTTCCATCGCTTAGCTGGGCCACGACGATAATCATCCCATTGCACCTGCTCAAAGACCACTTCCTGATAAGCTACTTCACGATTATCAACTTCATTACCTTCCTCATCCTCTTCAACTTCACCTTCAAAGGTCGGTACATACTTAACCTTCGTTACAGCTCTACCAGGCAATAACATATCGTTAACAGCAGCAATAACCTCTTCATCAAAGTCATTCTCAATAGTGAAAGATATACACCGCTCCATCAGCTCAGAGATGACTTTGCCTAACTTGTCCTGGTCTTTAAAACGACGCCGAATGTCTGGGCGGGGGAGTTGGTTGTACAATGCAGGTCGCTTAGTCTCTACATTCGACCAAAGTATGTTAAAAGTCTTTTTCTTCTTCTCGTGTGTTTGGTCTAACCAATCATATCCATTGTATATCTTGAGCGCGTTTAAGCTATCTTCTCGCCAGTCCTTCTCGGCTACTTCAGATAGATGTATCTCATCTAACCAACGCTTAACAACTTTGTCGCCCTGAGTCGGTTTTTCGTCTAAGTATCCTTGACCGGACGAGCCTTCACTAGCCATGCTTGATTCCTAGTTTGCGACCTAATGAATCTTCGGGACGATTGTCTACTTCAGAAGACCGCGCTTTTTTAACTTCTTCTATATATTCAGATTCCAATTCGCCCTCATACCATTTTAGATTTTCTGAAGTACGTGAATGATATTCGCCCTCATACTCAAACATTTCTTCCAGCACCTCATCCACCACGATATCAGATACACGTTTCCATCCATGTATCTCGCTCTCATCATTCTTGAAATTGAACCTGTAAAAATCACCAGATGGGCTTAGATTGCCTTCTTCTTTTGTATCGATCAGGACTTGATAAAACGTGTCTGTAATACCCTTAGCTATGTCAGATTCAAGATGAACAATACACAGGGTAGGATGTTCAAACTTTACGATCTCTTCCATATGCTCCATCCCCATCCTCTAATGTACGAAACCATCTCCGCTCATGCCAAAACTGTAACTCTTCACGTAACTTACGCTTCAACCACGAAAGAATTCTCATCAACCGTAACTTCAAATCCCATCTTCTCTTCGGCCTTTTCAAGACATTCACCAATCGTCATGTACTTGCCAATTACATTGCCCAATACATCATCCATCAATACAATACGTTCCGGTACAGCATTGCTCCGAGATTTCTCGATAATGACCTTATATCGCAACCTCAATCGTTCCTCGCCAAGTCACGATAAAAAACAGCAATCTTCCCGGTAGCAGCATTGTCAGGGTCAACAATCAACTTTGTCTCAAATCGTGTTGGCGGTGGCTTAACCAATGTTCCTGCAGCAAGTTGTGCAGGCAAAACTAACTTCTGTGTCGTATCGTCTTTAATCGGACATGCATGATTCGATAACACTACGTTGACATACCACCCCCCCAATAATGCAGGAACCGCTAAAATCGTGGTAATGTCATCTGCCAAATCAACTTCAGCTACATCCCATTCGGTAACTTCAGCCATTATGCTGCCTCAAAAAGCAATTTGCCTTGTAAGGGATGTTTGTCTACTCGTGGCCGCGTCTTTCTATCCCAGCTTCCACCACCAGCCTCACCAACCAATTTCCATCCGGCAGCAACAAGGCTAGTCCCTTTTTCATCAGTGAGAATATATGTAATTAGCCGTGTATATCCCATCGCTTTGGCAGCTCGCCAGCAAGTTGCATAAAGCATGGAGCAAGCGTTTTTTGTGCCATCTGTACAACATCGTGTTACTTCTAATGTCCATCCAGTATCCAACATTCTTGCTACTGGCCGACCAACGATAGCAACTCCTTTTACTTCGTCGTCTTCACTGACTGCTACACTAAATTTATGTCCTACCACTGGAATATGATGACGGTGATGCTTCTCAACAAAAGCATTCGCCTCACCCAATGTAATTGGGCTTATCCTCATACACCAGCACCACGTACACTCACAGGCGTATAACCACTACCTGCCAATCCCTCATGATCAGCCTTCCAAACCAAAGCGATCGTGCCCGTTCCTGAATCATGTGGATTCACAGCAAGACCATTCGGTAAAGTCATATCATGAAAGTCCTTGGTTGTTCCATGTGCTGCCGATGCCTCAATACCAGCTACAACAGAACCACCAGCACCATCCTCAATCACAACATCATGAGCCGATAATACCGAAGTGACTACACAGCCCCTCAAAACGGCTCTACCTGTACTGATCGTTGTGATATTCGTAGCCAATGCGACAGAAGTGACTGTCCACTCAGCCGGTGTAGACATTCGATTGCTCATGTTGCTTTCCTCTTTCTCGGTGCCCGTTTACGTTTCGGCGCAATAACTGCAACCGGTTCCGGTTCAGGATTCAATCGCCTTGCCAATGCCTTACATTCACCCTCACTTCCAGCCATCATTACATTATCCAGCTCAGAATCCCATACAAACCATGCATTAGGATTGCTCTTGCGTACTTTTGCTGTGTATCGTTCATCTGCCATCTTGGAACCTCGCTAATAGTGCATTGTTCGCTAAGACATTAGCACGAAATTCAGCCTTGTGCTTGCGAATGGTTCTCTGAACCAGCTCGTGAAAAGTAACAGTTTCGTTAATGTCAAAAACAGATTCAGCTTCAGCCGCCCATACAGCCACCTTAGCAACGATAGGAGCAGCCAACATCCCTGCAAGAAAGTACCTACGCTTCACTAGCTAACCTCCTCTTCTTCACATGATCAACCATCTCATTAAACGTCCGATCCTGCTTAAACCTCGGCGGC
>CEPX01072254.1_pt1 | contig 17125 bp, 21 predicted proteins | sample 361361 | NCBI WGS metagenome assembly CEPX01 (sample SAMEA2619974, study PRJEB7988) | marine metagenome | biome: marine biome (ENVO:00000447); feature: mesopelagic zone (ENVO:00000213) & marine oxygen minimum zone (ENVO:01000065); material: "saline water (ENVO:00002010), including plankton...
GTCTTTTCGTCTATTTGTATTTGAGAATGGAAAGTCTTTTCGTGTGTGACAACAGTTCCTTCGATGATCATAGAGTTTTGATTCTTTTATTGTTTTTAAGTATTTGGGTGGTGGAGTCTACTTTGTCTAACATGTTCAAATGCTTCTTCATAGGACATTTCACCTAGGTTAGGTAATTTTCCATCAGGCCACGATTTCATGTCATAGTATCTTCGTTGATCCTCTTCTGTTCTGATTAAAGGAATGCCTGCTTCTTGGAAGTGTTGTACTGTTTCAATGAATGTTTCATCAGTTGCGTAATTTCCCCAGTTTTCGACTGGACTTTGTCTGTAGCCATCATAGTCATGTTGCAGACTGATTAATCCAGCTGCAAAAAACAATTTCTCCTCATGGAATAAAAATCCTCCAGGATTATAGCTAGCATTATGTGGATCACTTAGGCAGTAAAAACAATCAGGTGTCCCTCCAAACGGAAGGGACATATATCTTTTAGTATGCAGAGGATCTTCATCTGGTTCAACTGTTCTAAGGATTATTGTTCCATGTTTTTGAACTAAATGTAGCTCTCCTCTTTCATTCTTTCTTATTAATTCAACTACATTGAAATCTAGTGGTTGTAGTCTTTCTGCTGATTCATCTAATCTAAAGTTTGCATCGTATAGCATATCTTAGAGGATTCTAGTGTGTTTTAAAAGTGTTACTAATTTAGGGGTTAATTTATATGTTGTACTTGATTCTTTTTCAAACAATAAATTAATATACTTAGACTCTTTGACAGATTGTATGAGTAATTACGGACAAACAATTATGGATGCTCTTCCTTATGCAGGGGTGGCTACTATGGGACTAGTGATATTGCGTGAAGTAGCTAAACATTTTCGTGATGAAATACGTAGGAACATTAAATCAGATCTTAAATTAATGGAAGGTGCACGTGAAACTGACTTTCCAGGATATTTCGCCAAATTAAGAAGAGAGACAAAATATCTAGAGCGATGGGAGGCCAAGTTTTATTGGGACGAAGTGCTTGGACAATTAGATGGCATTGTGCAATCAGAGATTGAGGAAGCTCTAAGTGATGGTGGTGAAATTCCAACTGAAAGGCCATTGTATGATCTATCTCAAACTTATCAAAAAACTGTCGGTAAGCTAGGACTGCCAAGACGGTTTAGATCACATTCATTCAGATACAAAGTTGAGGGTGGATCTGGTCATAATGTAGTTCAAATGCCTGCTTAGCGTTGCTTTACAAATATTATCTATTTTTTCTAAAACATTTTCTGGAAATGTAAAATAATTTCTGAGTAATTTGTAGAATTTCCAGGATAATTTCCGAACCACAAGACAACCATGGCAAAGGTATTTAAGTTTTTCTGACTTTTAAAATTCTATGAAAACAAAAGGTTTATATATCTTGGCGATATATATCACTAATATATGTGGTGAATGCAATGTCTTTCACCTATAATGGAAAACCCATACTATCCACAAAGGTAGCAGTGGATGAATTAAGTCACCTTGGTTTACACTTTGAACATGTTTGTAGGATTTTGGAAAAGGGCTTTCCTATTCGCAAGAGAAGGAAAAATATCATTGAGAAAGGAATTCTTAATGGTACTAAAATTATCAATGTAGTTGTGGTCGATATGGGAAATTATTATAAGTTAATTCATGTTGGAAAATTTACAACAAAAGGAAAATTTAAAAAATGAACTTTGACAAAATTAAATTAAAATGTGAATGTGGGGGAAGTATGCAGAAAGCCCAACTTGACTGGAAAGGAATTTCAGTTAGAGGGTGGACTTGCAAGAGTTGTAAAGAAGAACTTGTACATCCAGAGGATGCCCAGAAGGCATTAGAGCTTGAGAGAGCACGAAAAAAGAATGCCTTAAAGGTTAAATTAAGAAAAGTGGGAAAGAGTAGTGTTGTAACGGTTCCACATGTTATAATGGAGTCTGAAAAATTAAAGGATGGACAGATTCTTGAGTGGAGTGTTGAAGGTGATAAGATGGTGTTGGTTCCTTAGAACTGCTTCCTAACTCTAATTCCACCAATTACTCCTTGTGGACCATTTTTGTTATACCAATCTTTCTCAACAAAACCAGTAATGTGCCAGCTAGGTTTGTTGTTGTTCTTTTTGGTATATCTTAGACAGGGACCTGCTCTGTATTGTTGTTTTCCTTTGAAGTTGTCTGTGTAGATGTTCTCAATACCAATCTGCCAGTTGCCAAACTTTAGTCCTGGTGTAGTTCGAACTATCATTTTGTCAGATAGCTCTCCAAAGTTATGCTCATAGCCAATACCAAGATCGAATGTACCTTGTTTGTAGAGTTTTGTAGCTCGAACAAATGGAGTAATAGCATACTGGCCAGTGCCTTCATTAATTACTTTGTTTGGATCATAGTCTCCTGTAGGTATTCGAACCTTTACAGTTGATAATAGATGAAGATTATCTAGTTTGTAGTGTGGTCCACCTTCTAGCTCTATGTCACCAATGCCTGAGGCTTTCTGGTTTATGGTGCTGTTTTCAGTATCAGAGAAAGGCACAGTTATTGTCCCAAGCCATCTTTTTGTTTTACCTTTCAGTGTGGCTTTGGTAATTATTTTCTCTAGTTTGATTGGTTTCTTCTTGCCTTTGACATCTAGTTTATTACCTTGAAACTGAGCTCCAACGAGTTGGAACTGTCCAGGAGGTGCTGTCTGGATAGCTTCTCCAAAGTCTGCTTTGGCATCTGGAGCTAGAGCAAAGTATGTTCCTATTGCTAAAGTTGTGATTTTTTTTAGTGGTTTCATTTTTTCCATAGCCCTCGCTAATTGTAATCTGAATTTCTTTGATTCCTTAAGGTCTCCCTTCTTATTGCTTCACGTCCTAGACGGATACTTTCAGAAGCAAGAGGATTGCCGTAGAGTTTTTTTCTATTAGCAATCATATCTGCTGTTCTTGGTGCTGCTGATCCCCCCAAACTAACATTGGTCCTATTCCTGTAATTGGTATTATCTTTCTCAGCTGTATCCAGGACTTGAGCATAAGCTAATGTATTCCTTCTCATCTCTTCGCTTATTCCCATTAGTTCTGTGTCTGAAATTGTGTTGTACATTTTTTACCTCTGTCTTAGATTAGCTTTAAAATTAATATACCAAGACTTCTGTATCTGTAAGCTTTCTTTGTTGTCGCATGGAAGCTGTAGGTAGGTAGTCTACATTGCTCTTCCTCAGAGTATCTTCCGCATACATATCTGCTATTGTGTGTATGGCAGATATTACTTCATCTACTTCAGCACCTGCCTTGGCTAGGTCTTCAAGTTTAGCTTGAATAGGAATGTAGAGATCTTCACCAACGTCAATTTCACTAAATGTTTCCATCAAGTCATCATTTTCGTATACTTTTGTGGAATATCTTTGAAACCGTTTATTTTTGAGTTCACCTTTGTCATTGTAGGCTGAACCTGGTTGATTCCTATAACCTGCTGTTACCTTGATTTCATTTTCATCATTATCTTGATAATTGATCATGTTTTGTTCGTCGTTCATTTTCATTCCCCCTCAATAGCTCTCGCTAAGTTTTGTTATCTTTGATTTCTAGTAACTTGAATAATTAATATTTGTTACTTAATAGTGCTAATAACCTATATCTAGTATATAAAGATTACCTCCCCCTTAGGTAGGAGTAATTAGGAAGATTTATATAGTTTGTGGGTAATTGAGGGGTATGAAGCTTTCAGAGATAACATTTCAGCTGGAGGAGATTGGGTTAACAAAGTCAGAGATTAAGGTCTACCTAGCTCTTTTAGATATTGGTTCATCAACAACTGGTCCTATTATAGATAAATCTCAGACAGCTAACTCTAAGATCTATTCAGTTTTAGAGAAGTTAATCCAGAAAGGATTGGTTACTGATTTTAAGAAAGAGGGGTTGAAATACTATAAAGCAGCCAATCCGAAACAGATTACCAGCTATTTGGAAGAAAAAAAAGCAGAAATATCAAAGCAAGAAAAAGCAATTGGATCCATCCTGCCTAGTCTCTCTTTAATGTTTGAACAGAAGGAGGAAGATCGTGAAGCAAGTGTATTCAGAGGTCCAAAAGGAGTAAAGGCAGCTTTTGATGACGTTGTAAATACACTAGAGAGGAATTCAGAGATGCATATTATGGGTGTCTATAATTTTGGAGAAGACTTCCTTAAATTGGCTAAATATTTCCAAGGTAATAGATCAAGAAAAGGGATTAAAATAAATTTCATAATGAACCGAGATGCAAAAGCCATTGCAGATGTTTTCGCTAACTATCCTCCTGCAGAGGTAAGGTTCATGGAGGAAGGTGTGGTTACTCCAGCTATCTTTATCATCTATGCCAATAAAATCATTATCAGTCTTGGAGACGAGATGACGATGTTTATGATTAAGTCTCAGTCAGCTGCTGATGCTTTTAGAGTGTATCACAAACAGTTATGGGATAAGGGAGAGAAGTATATTAGTGTTAGATAATCTTTAACCCTTGAATATGCTTAAAGTGTTTTTTATTCATAGTTAATAGGGAACATTTATGAGTCATACATATTCCTGCGATAAAAATATCACGAAAATCCACAATTTTACCCATACTTTTCAGGTTCTTGTATATATCAGCAGCTTCTTGTGCACTTTTCAAATTAAAATTTAGGATTTCAACTTTTACTAAGAATCTTTTAACAGGTTCTAGATTCTTTTCTCTTTGATTTAACTCATAGGCTGTTATGGCTGAAACACAAATATCATCTTCCATGAATTTCTCAAAGAAGTACATACCTTTTTCTGTATTCTTAATAAGTTCAACACAGACGTCTGTGTCTAGACAGATTTTCTGGACCATTTTCTCCAATATTTTTTGTTTTCACGAAGAATTTTTTCATACTCAACATCATCTTTTGGTAGAAGTCCCATAATATCTTTTAAATCAGCCATAGTCTTACTTTTCCCATTCATAAAATCTTTAATTGTTTCTGTGAAACTTCTCTCTCCTTTAATCTCTTTTAATTCATCATACAAATCATTTGCAATCATTATATTTTTTGCCATATGAGTATGTATACTCATATGTATATATAAATGTTTCGATTGTATTCTCTAGACAGCTTTGGAAAAGTTTAAATATCATTTAGTATGAGAGTTGTTATGCATCTACCCTCAGGAGGATTTCTTGGAGTCTTATTGCCAGAAGACCCTGTAAGCCAGTTTAGAAAAGCTGCAGAGAATATGGAGAGAAATCCAGTTAAATCATATCATCTAATTACAGAACACTATAAAGCTGTTTCTCCAGAAGAGTCTCAACCTGTTATTCAGGATCTTTTTACTGCACTCTATCAAACAATTGAGAGAGAGATTACAAGGGCTTTTGATGAGGAATCGTGGGCATCTTATCAAAGAGTAAGAGATGCCAAGAGTGTGTTTGAGCTCTCTCCAACGTATATGGCAACTCTCTATGATGGTTCACTTCCACACAGAAACTCATCTAATTTTTTACTTTTTCGAGCTGGTATATGTATTCACACCATTAGTAGACGTATGTGGAGACCAGGATTTCTTGATGAGCCTGGAATGTCAGAGCGTTGGTGATAGAAAGCATTATTTTGGTATAAAAACTTACTAAATCTCTTCTAACTCACCAGTCTTCTTCCTATGTAACTTACCAAAGAATTTACTTCTTTCTAGGAAATCTTTCTTGAAGATAGTACCATCCACACAGGTTCTAGCACCGTCCATGGCACAGACACCACAAATTCCAACACCACACTTCATGTATCTTTCCATCGAGGCTTCTATTTCTTTGTGAGGATACTCTTTAGCAATGTCAAAAGCAGCCTTCATCATCTTTTCAGGGCCACATATATAGTTGTATGATGTCTTTTCTTTATTATTTTTCAGGTATTCTTCGAGAGCTTGTGTAACGAAACCTTTGAAACCAACTGAACCATCGTCTGTAGAGATATGCGTATGGGCTATTTTGTCGAATTCATCTACCAAGTAAATTTGGTCAGCATTTCTTCCACCTAGAAAGACATGGATATTCTCTTTAGGGATTCCTTTTTTAGATAATTCCATAGCTAGATGATACAACGGTGCAATACCAGTTCCTCCACCAATCAAATGATACTGTAGAGTTTTATCGTCCATAACTGTGTATCCGTTTCCATACGGCCCTCGAATCATAACATTGTCTCCTGGGATTAATTGCGACATGGCTGTAGTGAAAGGCCCCATGACTCTAATTGCAAAAGAGATTGGATCTACTGTTGCAGCTGCAAATGGTTTTTCCATACCTCCAGGAATCCAGAGAAAAAAGAATTGTCCAGGTCTTGCTTGAATATTCTCTTTATAGTGGTGCAACACTAGATCATCTGCTCTTTTTTCTACTTTGTCTAAGGTTAATTGAGAGAATTTCATTACTTTGTCGTCTATCTTACATTGTGGACCTTTTATTGTCTCAGCATTGGCAAAGAATTGTTTAATCTCTACTGTTGAGAGTCCTGTAAGTGCTGTCCCTATGCCAAGTATATTGGCTCCAGCCTCTTCATATGCATCAATATCTTCTTTTGTAGTTATTCCACCCATTCCAATGATGGGAAGATCTTTACTTGCTTCTTTGCAGGCTTCTTTTATGAGTTTGATCTTTTCTATCCCAATATCTTTTACTACATTACCTGAAATGCCTCCTGTTTTATGTGAAAGTACTATTTCTTTACTAATAGGTTCTTTGTATTTTTCAGGGCCAACTGTGTTTATGGCTGTAAAACCATCAGCTCCAGCCTCGATTAATGCTTTTGTCACTTCTTTGATATTATCGATGTTTGGAGAGAGTTTGCATAGAACAGGTTTTTCTGTTACTTCTTTTACAGCTTTAAGATATGTTGCAGCTATCTCTCCAGAAGAGCAGATTGCCTGTCCAAGTCCTTCAGCGTGTGGACAGGAGAAGTTGAGTTCTAGTCCATCTGCGTATTGTTCTACTGTTTTGGCAACAGTTGCAAAGTCTTCAGGTCTTCCTCCGAAGATAGAGACTAAGAGAAACTTATCTTTTGGTAATTCTAGTGTTGCTAACTCTTTTGCAAACTCATAGCAACCAGGATTGGCTAATCCTACAGCGTTTGTAAATTTATCTTTGTTTATTTGTGCGTAGACTGGCTCTGGATTCCCTTCTCTGATAACAGGTCCAATTGATTTAGTTGTTAAGACTCCTATCTCTGGAACTTCTTCTGCTATTTTCTTTAGGACATCTATTGTTACAGTTACCATTCCAGAAGGTATGGTGAATTTGCCTGATATGTTTTTGCCTAGAAATTCTATAGTCATCTGTTATTTAGGCAATGACAATAATATATAAGCTTTGTTGGTTTCTAGAATCACTTAAACTTTTTCTCCTCTTTTTTGACCTCTCTCTTGAATTCTTTCAAGAAAGCATAGATAGAGAGGTGTTGTGAGAAGACATAGGTGATGAATCTCACTGCGATAAGGAGTAGAATTACTGCTACAAACAGGAAGATTAAATCGTTAGGCGGTCTTTCCAGAAGGATAAATGATAGGGAAGCTGTGATGGCTGGAGGGTGGAAGGCATTAAAGAGGAAAAGACACATAGATACCACAAATACTGCAATAAAGATGTTCCCCACTAAGGGGATGGGGAGTTTGGTATTTATCAGAAAGATGAGATAGGACACCACAACGGCTATGATATAGGCCATGATTGTTGTGTGGAGTTTTGTGAGGTGGTGTGACCTAAAGTTAGTCAGGATAACTGCTGAAGCACCCACACTGGCAAAGAGGATAATGTTTGAGATCGTCATTTCATACAAGAGGGCAATAAGTGCGACAGCCACACCTGCAATTAGAGAAGGGATAAAGTGTTTGTGCCAGACAAGACGTTCTCTTTTTACCAACCTTTGGATATCCATAAAGTGGTTTAAGAAATTGAGTTATTTAATGGTTGTTATCAGTTGTGGGTTGGATTTTGGTTAATTAAGTATTATCAACATCTACAATATAAAACTTTTTAAATGACATTTTGTTTGCAGAGTATATGCGACTTGTTGCTTATGCAGGAAAGGGAGGAATAGGAAAAACAACCTGTGCTGTTGGTTATAGTGTAATGAGAGCTCAAGACGTAAATTCTGTTGTTATTGATTATGATGGCGGACATTCTGTCCCTTTTGAATTGGGGATGGCGAGAAGAAAATACAAATCTAATGAATTTGTACAAACTCCTGTAGAAAATCTGAGGATGGGTGTATTGGATCCTTACTCTTTTAAGAGTGTATTGCATTGCCAAAACGAAGGAATTCCAACTAAAGAGTATATAAAACAGTTTAAGGAGGACTATGGGTTATTACCAATCTGTGATATGGTTGCTAGTTTTTTTGGTGTTCCCACAGACCCTGATGCCCTTTCTCAGTTTATCAGCTATGCTAGACTGGTTGATCAGGCAGATAAGGAGGGAGTAGAGCAATTTACTATCGACATCGAGCCAACTGCTGGATTGCAACGATTGTTAAAAGGGACTGGTGCTATAATGAAGAGCATAGATAATATTCGCAATCCTATTAAAATTGTAAAATGGGCAATCCAGGCAGGATGGCCAGATATTGCAGAATTTATCCAAAGTGAATACCTTAAAGAGGGTGATGAATATTTTGAAAGATTTGCCAATGCTGCTGAAAAATTGTCTAATGCTAAGTATTTTGTTGGATGTAATCCGAAATGGAGCACGATACATGAAATGAAAAAGATTCTGGATGATTTTGATGCTTCGATTATGGGATTTGTTGTGAATGACATCAAGATGGAAGATGATAATAAAGCGAAAATAGCAGAAATTGAAAAAATCGCAAAGAGTACAACACTAATCTATATCCATCATGACCCTTTGTTAGATGAAGGAAGAGGAATTAAAAAACGAGAAGCTCTACTTAAAGTTGGACGAACTCTTAATGTAGACACAGGTTCTGATTTAGATCCTTTAATTGGTCTTTGAGTGTAACTGAGTAAATTAGCGCTATATTTTCAAGGCTTCAAGGATATCCTTTTTCATCTCCAATGTGGCATTCCTTGCTGCGTCTGCAAACTGTTCTTCTTTTCCTTCTTCATAGGCAAAGATAATCCCTCTAGATGAGTTTACTATTGCACCTATACCCTCTCCATTGAAGTTAGGGACTGTATCCTTCCCACCACCGCCTTGGGCTCCATAGCCAGGGACTAAGAAAAAGGTGTTTGGCATTAATTTTCTAAGTTCTTTAGCTTCTTCAGGGTAGGTTGCGCCAACTACAGCTCCAACTGATGAGAAACCTTTTTCTCCTATGCTGTCTTTTCCCCATTCGATAACTTTCTCTGCTACAATTTTGAATAGATCCTCTGTATTCGTTCCTGTGATTACTTTTTGGTCTTGGAAGTCTTTTGCAGAGGGGTTTGATGTTCTTACTAAGACAAAGACACCTTTATTCTTTTCTTTGCATACTTTTATGAAAGAATCTATTGAGTCAGAACCAAGATAGGGTCCTATTGTTACAATGTCACAGTCGAAGATTGGTGTAGATGTTCCATCTGGTAGGGGTGAAGAACCTAGTATTGAAGTTGCGTATGCATCAGATGTTGATCCTATATCTTGTCTTTTAGCGTCTGCAATCACGATTAATCCTTTAGATTTGGCGTATGCTATTGTTTCTTGGAGAGCTTTTATTCCGTCAGCTCCATAGACTTCCCAGAAGGCAAACTGTGGTTTAACAGCTGGGACTAAGTCATGTGTTTTATCTATAATTTGGATAGAGAAGTCTTTGAACGCTTCTGCAACAGCTTTTGGAGTGTTACCATGTTCTTTTACTGCTTTTTCTACTAAGAATTTTGGAATTTGTTTTAGTCTTGGGTCTAATCCTATGCAGATAGGAGATTGTTTTTTGTTTATTTGTTCAATTAAGGTGTCGAAGATGTTCATAGTAATTTGGTAGAAGGGATTGTTTTTAAGGTTTTCTCCAATTTTATAATAATAGGGAACGTTATAATGTAGAAACATAACCAATTGCTTCAATTTGAATTTCTCCCTCTAAGCTATACTCTTCTGGGTATCTTTCGCATTGTCTTGCACTTAGATTATCTGAGATTACATGGAAATCTGCTAACCACGTGACGGCATCTTCAAGTGTATCTGTCGAATTAATTGACAAATGTTTATCTGAGGCATCCTCATTGTCTCTGTATGAATCAGCTACAAAGGTTAGTGCTATTCCTCTCACCAACTCTCGTTCTACTCCAATAGCCTCAGGTGACATATCTCCAGAAACATCTTTTCCACCTTTATATCCAACAGTCATTCTATACACTCTATCTGGTTTGTTATGTTCTAGAACAGCCGGGGGTAGGTTTCCAGTGTATGCTTGAGGGTTTGGCATTTTTAGTTTCTCCAGTTTATTAATGTGGGGAATGAGGAGTTCTTATTAAATCTTTTGTTCACAAAAGCTTTTAAATGCCACCACACTCCTCACAGTATGAGCCTTGAAATAGAAAAGAAGTATTTGATCCAAGAGAATGGAATTAGCCATGCAGAGTCTTCTCTAGATGCATTATTTCCAAAATTTGGAGATTTGAAGGATACTGTCCTACGTGAAGGTACAAAGATTCGTCAAGGTTATCTTCCTGTTGAGGTTGGAATGGAGATTGCAAACATTATAGGAGTTGATCTAACTTTTACACCTACAGAAGCTCGATTACGAAACCAAGGGAGTGAGTATTTTCTTACCTTAAAATCCACAGGAGGTTTATCAAGAGATGAGACACCTGACGCTGTAGTTAGCAAAACTGTATTTGACATGTATTGGCCATATGCCGAGACGAGAATCGAAAAAGTACGATTAAAAAAAGAATATCATGGAGATACTGCGGAAATAGACGTTTATACTGACCGAGATCTTATTGTCGCTGAGGTGGAGGTTTCTTCAGAAGAGGTAGCACATAGAATCACCCCTCTTGGTAAGGATGTTACTGAAGATCCTAATTATAAAAATAAAACCTTGGCAAGGACTGATTTTCATAGAAAATTTATCTTAACAGGCGGACCACGTTCAGGCAAAAGTGTCACACTTGATTACATTCAGAGACTGCAGTATCCAGTAGTTCCAGAATCTGCGAGAGAGATTATTGAGGAACAATTGGAGACAGGAGGGAATGTGGTTCCTTGGGAGAAATTATTGGAGTTTCAACTAGAGGTGTTACACACATCTCTACAAGCTGAAGCAAAGGTAGGCGATTGGGGTACTGTATTCCTTGACAGGGGTATACCTGATGCTGTTGCTTACTGTATAACCAACAATGTTGAGCCACCTTTTCCTCTAAAAGATGCAATAAAGAGTAGAGATTACAAAGGAGTATTTGTGCTTGATCCTCTTCCTTATAAGGCTGACGATGTGCGGAAGGAAACTGCTGGAGAAGCTGCCGAACTCCATAGAAATCTAATCCGAGTATATACTGAACTTGGTTTTAAACCTATTGAAGTGCCTGTCAATCTTGAGTTGTCCTTAGAAGAATCTGTAAGAGAGAGGGCACATTTTGTGGTTGGTAAAAGTCATATTCTTAGTTGAGAAGATTGATTACTTAGGCTAATTCAGATAATTTTAAAAGACAGATGTAATCTCCTTCCTCTATGGATACTACAGTTGAAGAAGAATTCGAAAAGATTAGGGAAAATTTAGGAAAAAATATACAAGTCTCATCAACAAGATTTGAAAGAGATGAGGAATTTAAAGGCAGACTTGATGAATTAAACGATTTTCTATATGTAAAGTTATATCTCGGTCCATACGGAACAGGATCAGTGCATAAAGTCCTGGCTTTTATTGGAGCAGGGATGGGGATTGTCTCTATTAAGGATGAAGCTGGAAGTGTTTTATATGAGAATCCAGGGTTAGAGTTTACAAAACACTCAGTTGACTATAATCCTTTTTTTGATAAAGAAGATAATGATGCTATAAATGCTCTAAGAAGATCAAAGTTTGGTGAAGGCCATGATTATAAAATTATAAGGGGTAGTTAAGTTCTAGACACCATACATTTCCATATAATCATCAAACTTCTGCTTAATTAATGGATTGATTGGTACTGTTTCTTTATTAATTAATACTGGAATCTTGTTAAAGTTCAAATACTCAATTACTGGTTTTATTTTAACAATTGAAAATACTGGAACGTTTGTCTTCTCGGCAAACTCCTTCAAAGCATTTGTTCCTTTTACGCCAAGTTTGACTGTAGAAAGATCATCTGGATTACCATAGAGGGCTGTTGTTTGTTCTCTGTCAACTGCTAGACCTAATCCTACAATATTTATGGATATTCCTTCCCCTTTAGCTACATCTTGGAGTTTATCTATAGCTTCATACTTTGTTGCTGCTGAAGATGCAACGTCATCCACCATAAAGATATTACAATTATCAAATAACTTAGCTCCAACTAATACATTTTTGGCAGCACTTCCTTCTCCATGTGTTTTCTCTTCTTTTCTATCGTAGGTTGCACCGAGATCTATATCATATTGCTCATACATAGCAAGTGCAGTGGCCAAGGCAATGGCAGAGCCTTTATATGATGGACCAAAGATAATATCAACCTTAAGTCCTTTGTCCATCTGTTCCTTTATCATTGCTGCATAGTATTTCCCCATAATAGCAGAGAGTGATGCTTTTTCTCCAAAAACTCCAATGTTTACAAAGTAGGGTGTTGGTCTTCCATCTTTTAGCTGTAGACCATCATCGAAAAAGAGAATATTATTAGTTGCTAGAATGTTGGCAAACTCTTCTTGGTATTTCTCCATATGTAGGGAAACATGAGTTTTGTTTATATGTTTATTGGTTGTCCAGAAGTGAGGTAACTTTTTCTTGGAGGGTTCTTATTAGGGTCTCGATTCCTGCTTTTTGATAGTCTGCAAATTCTGAGTGAGATGTAATCCCAATGGTATGTCGATTGGTAAGGCAATTTTCTCCTATGTCTTTTGCAGCATCAACCACATTCCAGAAATAGGTGCTTGAGAGTCTGGTTGTCCAGACAGATTTGTACCATACTTTGGGGCAGATGTCTAGATGATACCACTGTTTTATTTTGCTACCATAATATGTTTGCACTGCTTTGCTAATCTGGAGTTGATACTGCACGATAGTTTGTTTCTAATTTTGGGGTTTTTGAATGTATTGGAATCTTTAATTAGGGATAAAAAGCGTAAAGTTTATATAGTACCATAGTCTATAGTGCTATAGTTACAGGGTTTTGGCAGACTGGACAGTGTCTTCGCTAGATGTGGTGTCATAGCAAAGATACATGGTAACTACAATACAGGTAACAGAGGAGGTGTTGGACTACCTCAAACATTACAGAGATCGAAGTAGTGTGGAATCCTATAATGAAGTGATTAAAAATATGATTAAGACAATTTCTAAGCAAGACAGTATGTTTGGATTTCTAGGGAAGAAGTCGATGAAAGGTATTCTCAAAGACTTGAGGGATGATACATGAAGAAGAAAGAATCCTCTCAAAATGACAGCTATCTCCTAGACAGCAGTGCTTGGTTGGCCTATTTCTACGGAGAGAATAAGATGGTGTCCGACTATATCGAATCTGAGCTCATTTTGCTCAGTTCTACCCTCTCACTCCTTGAAGTTAAGAGAAAGTTAAAAAAGGAGAATGTAGGTGAAGAAAAAATATCCAAAGTTGTCCAATTTATGACCCAAAGAAGCATTTTAATGGACGTTACCCAGGAAATATCAGAGATGGCGTCAGATTTATCTCTAGAGAATGATCTCCAGGTAGTAGATTCAATAATGTATACGACTGCTGCAATTAATAAATCTATTTTAGTAACAGGAGACCCACAATACAAAAATATAAAGAATACAGTGGTGATATCATAATGGTATTTGGATATACAGACGGACTCTGGGCATTGTTGATCCTAGTTCCGTTTATCATCCTCTATTTGATACGACCAAAGATGGTAAAAATGAAGATACCATCGTTGATGTTTCTTATGCATGATGAATCGAGTAAACAAAAGTTGAGCTTCTTGAGAAAGTTCTTGAGAGATCCTTTGTTCCTCATACAGTTCTTCCTTATACTTGCACTCGCATTTGCAGTGGCAGAGCCATTTATTATCCTCCCAAAACAAGAGACTGCAACAAATACTGTCTTGATTGTAGACGGAAGTGCGTCAATGCAGACGACCTTTAACGGGAAATCTCGGTTTGACGATGCTATAGAACGAGCCTTAGACGACAGAGAAGGTAGGGTTAGTGTTGTTTTAGCAGGGCAGGTTCCAGAGCTACACCTTGATTCAGGAGGTTCCACACGTGCAGGCCAAATCTTAAGAGGATTAGATGCACGAGATACAGCAACAAATATCGCAGGAGCCATGTTTTTGGCAAAAGACCTTTTGACTAACAAAAAAGGGCAAGTCATTGTCTATTCAGACTTTTTGTCAACAAATACTGAAGATAATATCCTAGTTGCAAAACGAGCTCTCAATGCAGAGGGAGTTATTGTTCGGCTAGAGAATGTAGGTGGCGAAGTAGAAAATATAGGAATTATCGACCTTGACGTGAGTAAGACAGGGGTTCTTGCAACCGTGAAAAACTATGCTCCTGAAGCTCGAGAGGTCCAGATGCAGCTCATTAAAGAGGACAAAGCAGTAGAGGCAAAGACATTAAAATTGGGCCCACGCAGTGTTGAGAAAATAGGGTTCCCAACCCTTCCAGGAGTGAGTATTGTGAAGGTAAACGCCATAGATAATTTTGAATTGGATAATCTAGCCTATGTAAGTTCTCCTCTCGGAGATAAAATTAAGGTCTTGATGATTACCAACAATGAAAATAATTTTATCAAGAAAGCAATGGAGGCTGCAAGTATCTTTGAGATCGAGGTACGAGAACCGCCAATTGTGAAGGCCTTCGATCTGGATCATGATGTAATTGTTCTTGCGGATATAGAAAAGACCATAGTCCCAAGTGATGTTATAGATATTAAGCGGTATATGCAAAAAGGTGCCTTGGTAATTGTTGCAGGTGATGAGAGTGTTCCTAAACTAGGAATCCAAGATCTTCTCCCTATTACGGTAAAGGGGACTGGAGAGTCAACAGGTGTAAATGTCAAAATTATAAATGTATTTACCAAGGATAAGGATTTCGGGACATCTAAGAAGCATATTATTGCAGAGCCTAGAGAAAACGCTATTGTCTATGCCGTTGGAGACGATGACAGTCCCATGCTTGCTGAATTAAAGGTTAAAAAAGGTACGTTGCTTTGGTATGGAATTTTTGATCGAGAATCAGAGTTTAAGGCTACTGAAGATTACCCTATATTTTGGTTTACCTTAATGACAACACTACTTCAAACCGAAGATATTCGAGAATACAACTTCAAGCTGGAAGAGCAACCTGGACAATATGAACAAGGAGTCCATGAAGTTAAGGATAAAGTCATTGCCCTTAATCTTCTCCATGAATTGGAGTCAGATGTTGGAAGGACAAGCTCAGTGATCCAAGAGGATACATCAGCCTTCCAAAACAAGAGTTTCAAGGGTTTTGCAAAGCAAGACTTTAGTGTACCTTTGTTGATTATTGGATTGCTTCTTGTACTATTCGAAATCTTCTATCTTAAGTGGAGGGGTGATTTCTAATGCCATTGCAACACCCTACTTTATTATGGATCCTAGTCCCGGCAATTATTGCATTATTAATTATGTTGCGAATGGATTTGGTGAAGTTCCATGACAAGAAAGAGCAACACCAATACGACAAACGGAAGAAGAAGAGAAGAAGGATAGCATTAATCTCTACCCTACTCATAATGGCTTGTGTAGTGGTTGCTATTGCCTCTCCATTTACAACAAAAATTACAAAAGAGAAGGGAAATCCTCAGTTAGTAATCCTTTCAGATAACTCGTCCAGTATGGATCTATTCGAAGGAGGTCTTGCTAGTGCTCTCCAATCAAAGCTAGAAGGTGATTTCCCTGTCAATATTAGACAGATAGGGACAGGAGATAGGAGTGCTTTAGGAGATGGGTTATTAAACAATATGCAAGGAGATGACAATCTCTTGTTAATCAGTGATGGTCAGAGTACACACGGGCGAGATTTTGGAGATATCCTAAGGTTGGCATATGATTTGAATAGCACGATTAGTGCCCTCAACCTTGTTCCTAAACAAAGCGATGCATCTATCCAGATACTTGGACCTGCTAAACAGATTGAACAGCTACCTACTGAGTTTCTTGTTGCTATTAATGAAGCAGGTAACCCTACCTGCAGTGTAACTATAAAGAGTGATGGAAATATCGTAGTCCAAAAGAACACCTTAGATGATTTTACTTTTACGAAGCAATTTGGCCAAGGGACGCATAAGCTCCATGCTTCTATGGTATGCCAAAATGATCATTTTAGACAAAACAATGAATTCTTTAAAACTATCCAGATAGTTCCAAAACCAAGGATTCTGTATCTTGCTAAGATTGCATCTCCTCTCGATCAAGCATTGACGAGATACTATCGATATGAAAGGACAACCACACTTCCAAGTGATCTTTCACCCTATCAAACAGTTGTTATAAACGATTTTAGTGCCCCCGAGCTACTACCTCATATATCTCGATTACAGGATTATGTATCTGAGGGGAATGGTCTTGTGGTTATTGGAGGAAAGAATTCCTATGATCTTGGCGGATACAAAAACAGTTTATTGGAAGCCATGCTTCCTGTCCAGGTAGGCATTAGCGATAAATCGAAAGAAGGAACCCTGAATATTATCATTGTTCTTGATATTTCTGGAAGTACAGGATCAGGATTCTCCGCAGGAAGTGATTCTTCTAAGGTTGATGTCGAGAAGAGTCTCGCCATTGACATTTTAAAGGATATTCGAGGTAATGACAAGGTAGGTGTTGTAGCCTTTAACACTGAAGCCTATGATATAAGCCCCCTATCAACCTTATCGGAGAAAAGAGATATTGCACTCAAGATTTCCAGGCTACAAGATTCTGGAGGGACTGAAATATTTAAAGGATTAAGACGTGCAAGTCAAATGCTTGGACATGCAGAAGGTGGAAAAAATATTGTAGTGATCTCAGACGGAGAGACACAATTT
>CEPX01005087.1_pt1 | contig 17118 bp, 10 predicted proteins | sample 361361 | NCBI WGS metagenome assembly CEPX01 (sample SAMEA2619974, study PRJEB7988) | marine metagenome | biome: marine biome (ENVO:00000447); feature: mesopelagic zone (ENVO:00000213) & marine oxygen minimum zone (ENVO:01000065); material: "saline water (ENVO:00002010), including plankton...
GCCGTACAACTCGCTTCGGCGTATTGATCGCGAAAAATGATGATGCGCATGATCATCACGCCGATGAAAGACGCGGCGTTCTTGCAACGAATTGCGTGCGTCGTCAAGTGAAAGTAAGCAATCTAACGCAATACCGCTGTACTTTGCAAACAATTGCGGGATTTCATTGATTGAAGAGTCATTTTCCTGTGGTATGCTATCAGATAGACAACAATGGCAAGATCTCGCAAGCGAAGTTGGAGCCAGAGCCAGGATGAGGCACCTCTCATCAGGAACAGTAAGATGCAACGCATGGACGAAAATGCCAGAGGAGTGATGCGTCCTCTCGGCATGGGTCGGCTTCCTGTGGATTCAAGCTTCATGGGCAAGATGGTCGGCATCCATCTGATGTGGACCGTGGACGATCCGGAGATGTGGCACAAGTCAATGGCAGTGCCGTTTCCGATGACGGACAAGCTTGCGACGGCGATGGAGAAGAAGGATGAGGAAACGGTCACTGGGGCGTACTTCTACGGAGTGATGAAGAAGTATACCAGGTTGTTCGCCCCACTCAAGAACATGAAGTTCCTGCTGATGTTTCGGCGCGAAGTCAAGTTCCGGAGAGCGTGCATCCAGTTGACAGACGCAGAGTTTCAAACGATGTATGCTGTGTGGTTTCGCAGACATGCTGCATTGAAAGAGTCCGCTGAGCTCGAGGAAGAGGCTGAATGTATGCTGTGTTGTTGTGATGTGCGAGAGGAACACTGCTTGCATTGTGTTGCCCCGTTTATGGAGGCGATCGACAGCTATATTTTTGAAATGGTGTGAATAACTTGTGTATACAGCTTGACAATATACGAGGAAACTCGACAAATGCGTGTTTTTTTTTTGACATCGTGTGTATTCCAGCTTGATAAGTACAGAGCATAAAGAAAATCGTCTCGGCTCTTACACACACACTGGATTTGTCGCCAAAGTCAAGATAATTGGATCACTAAGCATTGGAAACGATGCCAAGACGTGTTGTGCAAGACGATGGGCTCGAAGAGCGATGGAATCAATCCCGCCCTTTGTTTCATACTCTATTTCCAGTTCTTGTGCTCGTTTGAGATGATTTGCAAAATTGGATGTTGGCTGAGTAATCGAGCAAGCAAGGTTGATCTTACATGCTGAAGATTTGTGTTCACCCAGCCACTTTATAACGTTGTGTGGTTGCATTATTGATGGAAGGGGACTCTGTATGACCGTCCACACATTCCAGTATGAAAGAAACCATGTGAACAAAGATCCTGGTGGTATGTGAATGTAGCGTTTTGTGGTATTGAAGCAAAATCCATTCTTGTTGCAGAATTCGTCGAATTCGGGAGATGATGCACCGGTGTATACACACGCCGTATCAGAAAGACGATTGGGCCGTTCCATGATGATTTCCTCTCGTTGAGGAATAGCTCGGTATGTTAAAAACTCGTTTGGCCGACCACAAGGCTCGATTGCTGTAATAAGATCTTGTTTCCATCCAATTGGACAGCATTTCAGGACAAATCCAAGGGCGGTCTGTGACAAGTCCGCTGCACCACCGGTACCAGATGTCGATTGTTCTTGTAACAACGAGCAGAGTGCTTTGTCGTTGACAGAGATGCAAGTAATTCCCTGGGCAACCCCACCACCGCCTCCCAAAACCTTTGTATGGTTATTTTGTAAGAGAGCAATTGCATATGTGCTATCAATTCCAGCCGAGGCGAGCCCGGGAAGGTCGGGTGAGGATGATGAAAGCCATGACGCGTACTTCCCGTGTAACAAGATGTTGTGTTGTTTACGAGGAAGGGGTGGTGTGGCGCGATCGATGCTGACGCGCAGGAGTTTAAGAAGAGTAAATTCGATGTCGCAGGTGTAAGTGTTGAGATACGCAGCATCAATACAATAGTACATTATTTGTTGTGGCGCGCCGTACTTTGTCGTTGTGCAGATAGCACGACCTTTTTTGTTTTTGATGATTCCCGTGACAAGTCGGCGTACACAGTCCTTGATGTTTTGTGTGTCGTATCCGTCACAGATGTTTGCAAGCACGCCTTCCGCGACGGTGTAGTGTTTTGCGTCGAAACTTTTCCCGTGGTCGATGATGTACATCTTGCGTCCTTGGATGTACTTCTGAACGGGGCTCCCTTCTTCAGACTTGAGTAGCATAGAACTCTTGACTGTGCAAATCACGTCATCAATCAGGATATTGTGTTGTTTTGTTGCATCTGGACACATGCTTGTAGCTGCAAAGATGATGTCCTCTGGTGTAACAACACATTGGGAAAGCGCAAGAACCCATTCAGTCGTACTGCGAGTCCATTCGGGCGAATCAAGAGAGGCGACAACGTGGCTGAGTAGACCAGTCCGTGTTGCGAGCCACACAGTACGACACCGCGCAATTGCGCGGGCAAGCATGTTCAGGCTGGAAATAGTACGAGGCACAAGAAATAACCGAACAAAAGGATGATTTTTAAAAGAAGATCCATCGGCGCTTTCTTTGATTGTAATTAGAATACGTTGTGTGGCAAGAATAAGGATCGTATTGATGGTGTCGAAAACACCATATCCAGGAAGTCCCATACTGTACCGTGCTTCCCACACGTATGTCAATGCATGAACGTCGCGGATGTTGTTCACATATCTCGCCACAGCATGTTCTTTGCATGTATTGTCATGCAACGTGCGAATGGGGATGTCCTGCGAGGGAGGAAATGCCATGTGGGGTGTAACGGGCAAAAGCGTAACACGGGATTTCATTGCATCTCCGATGCTTGGGGCGTTACAACACGCAAACATAGTAAGAGAACTAGCCTTTTGTATGGTGATTTCAACCCGGCGTTCTGTTCCATTTGGGAGCAGAACAACATCCGATTTGCTACAAGAAACAAACCCAGATGTAAGTTTGTGGGTCAGAATAGCTTGTTTGTCCTTTGCTTCGGCGCTGGCAACCCCGTCGACACCAAGCAATGTTCCGCCGATCTCGTCCATGAAAACGACACGCAGATTCTCGTCGTTTTCTCCGACACGTAAGTTTGTACCTGGAACACTAGTTCCGCCTTGTTGGTCATACTTTGGAGTAACAGAATCTGTTCGTCTGAACGTACCTGGCGCGAGGAGATTAAGCGTTGCGTGCACACGGCGCGTTTTCCCCTTTCCATACTTCCCATGCAGAACCACGTGTGGACGCATGACTTCCGGCTCCGACACACCCGCGGCTGTTGCAGCGAAAAAAAGAGTGATGCACATCCCGGCGTTGGACGCCAACCCATCCTTTCCAAGCACATCTCCCAATTTAATCACCATATCGGCCAGCGCAGAACTCCCCGTGTGAACAGTGTGACAACATTCACTGAGGAAAACAGGATCCATTCGTCGTTTAATCTTATATTCTTGTACGCGCGTTGCAGCATCAATGTATGCAGATGGAACCCCAGGCGCCTTTGTACTAAGAAGTTTGTCTGCGGCATGCAAGCATGCATTGAAAAGGATCAATCGTTGCATTGGATTCGATCCTACTGATCTTAAAAGAGCACTTGTGATTGTACGCAGATGCGTCATTGTGGGAAAAATCAAGGCATTCATGTCAGACGATTGGCCGAGAATGTGTCTGACTGGTTGGGTGTATGCTTCTTCCCCTTCCATGGTAACATCGCATGCATCCGGCTCATCAGTGTCCATAGACGCATCATCAGTAAGCGATGACCCATCAATATCAATGTGAGGAAGGAAGATACATGAAAGATCGTGGGTTGGGAACCTTTTTCCGAGTACATGCACGCGGTCGGGAAATGGGAAATTTCCATTGTATGCATCAGCATACGTTTGGTCCACATCAACGGTGTATGGAAAGTAGGAGTAATGTCCAGACCAGGTATTCCGAACGATGGGGTATGTCGCCCATGTAGTAAAAGAAAGGGCAGAAACCAACTCGTTGCCTGTGGATTGTGCGTCCGTGCTACATTTGTCCAACAAAGGTAGGGATTGTAGATCAGTAGATTCCATTACGGCTTGATGGATTCCATTGATGATATTACAAAGTTCCGCAAACGATGTAATTGGACAAATCCCATCATAAACCGTAGATTTCAGGCGCTTGCGTCGTGGAATAGGAGATCGACAGGATGGCTCGTCTTGCGACGGAGGTGTAAACATTGTGAATATCACGTCTCCGATGGCTGCAGCGTCGATACTGTGGTCCAGAATGAGGAAGAAGCGGTAGAATAAAACAAACATGGATTGTTCATAAAGCGTACTGTGGACAATGCCGAGTTCACGTGAGGGAACAATCTCGATATGAACATCTCTCGCGATTAATTGTGCAAATGTGCAAAGCCATTGGGCTAAGCGCATGTGGTAGATATACTTACCCGGAAGTACATCACCGAATGTCTTTGCACCAGGAAGAAGTTGACGTGTGTGTGCAGGAACTTCAACAACCAACACATGTTGAACTGTGGATGGATCCAAACCAGAAGAAGTCCCGGGCAATACGAATAGATTCGCCATGGCTTGAAAAATGGTGTCTACCCCGTTCAAGGAGGTTTATTTTTAACCCCATGGCGAATTGAAAATAATATACAACAGACCTCTTATATTTTACTTGTTCATACCTCAAGTAACAGAAAGGCCGATTTACGTCCATTTTCTGCGATGAATGGTAGAGTGGAATATCGGGTGGTTGCTGGATCAGCATTTCAAGACCAAATCAAAAGAATGGGAGAGACAACCGAGAAAGGTCTGTTAGATCTCATGCAACTGGTGGGACAATCTTCGGCTGGTCCAGCAGCTCCGGTAACGCAACCACCACCACCACCACCACCAAAGATGACCCGTGTTGGTAAAAAACCAAAGTTCCCAGCAAGGATTACTGTGGAAGAAGATGATGAAGACGATTCAGATTATCATGCAGAAGAAGACGCTACATCTATCGATTTAATGGACGTGTCTGATGAAGATGAAGATGAGGAAGCAGAAGACGAGCAACAAGTAGAAGGGTTGTATGCAGATGAGGAAGATGTAGATGTGGATGAAATGGATGTAGAAAGAGAACGTATGCGGAAGAATGCGAAGAAACACAAAGTTGCGCTGTTCACAAAGAAACGAAAACATGAAGTAGAAACTGCAACACGCATAGCGAACCAAAGCATTAAGAAAACAAAAATTCTTCCACCAGGAGACCCAAAAAAGTCCAAACCAGCCCCTGTCGAGTTGACTTCTGCAATGATTGACGTGAAGAATGACCCATATTGTGCTAAAATGTTGGCCTCTATCTTATCCGGAACCAGCAAGCATATCTGCGTATATTGCATACGTGGATCGAGAGTGTTCCAATACAAAACAGCACAGATTATGGCTATTCCTACCCGGATAGAAGACTGTGTCTACAAGTTTGGGACGGGGACAAACATGCCATCAAACGTAGCCGAACGTGGAGTTCAACTGCCTGTTGGGATGTTTGGGGACAGTTCCGGCTTTTTCGACGTTGTGGCTACACCACGGGAAGGTGAACGAATCCGACTGAAGGCTGTGTTGATGTACGTCAGTCCCAGGGAAGGTCCTGAATTGCGATTTTATTTCTTCCACGATGCCGAATGTAATCTAATGCGTCGCATTACTACATCGCGCAAGATAAACTATGCAGGATGTATCCTGGCAAATTCGAAAACGTTTGATTCGTTCGTCATCTCCGATGCATTGTTGTTTCTCGCAAAGGGAAAAGTGCGTTGGACTCCTGCAATGGTTGCAGAACTTGAGCAGAAGAAACAAGCAGTGCCTAGTTCGGAATCTTCCGTCCCACAAAAGCGGAAACGAGAGGATGGGGAACAACCAGTGCCGAAACGTACCCGAATACACTCGTTTGTGGCACAGTGTGCGACATCCGATATTACAGTCTCACGACAGGCACTCCTTTCCTTTTTCTCGGATGATCCAACCGGGCTTGTTCGGTTTTTCACCCAATGTGGTAAACATGTTCAAGTAGATGTGCCGTCTGTTAATTCTTTTTTGACTGATAATAAGTGTCATTTTTAGGATGGATAGACGGACGAAAAAAAAGTCGTCTGCCTTGCACTGCATTAGATAGTTCGTGTTTTTTAGAAGAAATAAAGGTCGTCTGCCTGTTGATTTGGGCTTGAATGCGAATAAGTGGTATGTTGTTAGAAGATAAAAAGATCGGTTACCCACATACATTACAATTACAATTACAATGGCCGACGCGCTTTCTGTATACAATAGGATGTGTGTGTCTAAAGGGATAGTTGTGTGTGCGCCCGAACCAATACACACCCATACATGTGATCAAACATGCCGAATGTGGCGTCATGGCACTTCTGATGAGTTTGTGTGCGTGGCATCACGTCATGTGCATGTGTGTGGTGATGCATGTGAAAAGAGAACAATATCAGAAGAAGCAGTAGTATGTCGATTAACTGGTCTTGTTCTTGACAATATAGAATATGGAATTCCATATTCTGCTGGTGCCATATCTGCACCTCAACGACGCGTAAGTACTACTACAACAAGCGCCGCTGTTGCTCCAGATGCACACATTGCAAACGTAGTGTTTAACACATGCAAACGAATCTTCAAATCAAAGAACAGAACACGATTTGATGCAACACACAGAGCAAGAATACACGCAGAAAAACTGTCCACAATCACACAAATCCTAAAACGAGCACCAGAACTGCAAACAAATATCCGCGCCGTTTTGTCCATCTACTACAGAGAGATGCAATCTGTTTTGGCAAGCAGTCAACCAGTGACGTTACAACAATTACGCGTACTTGCAGGCCAGATATCAGAATATTGGACACGCATGTTCCCCAAAAGACACCACCACAAAGAACTTGTCGCCTTCACGGCAGAGTGTATTTGGAAACTTTCGCAAGGATTCTGTATTGATGGAACCGTCTTGATTCCAAAGGTACGTGCAAGAAAAATATTCTAGGGGTTATTCTAAGAAAGCAATGTCTAACAACTGATTACCTGTCCCACAGATTCCATGGATCGCGGCGTGTGCTCCTGTTTCGGAAAACCACTATGGATCAGACCTGACAGGGATCAAATGTAATGTGAATACCAAAATGCACAAGAGCATGCAACAAATGATGGTAGACACGGATTTGTCGCCCTACGAGTGTGTTTTTCCTGTCGTTCCTACTCCAGAATCATCACGTAGGTGGGATAAACATTTGAAGTAACCCATAGTCAAAGGAAGTTGACGTGTGTGTGTAGGTCTTTCTTACTATTAAGAGAACTAATCAGATCCGTATTAGACCCTTCTTAGTCTTCTTCTTCTTCGTCAGACAAAGGTGGCTCGGAGCATTGGCGTTTAGCATTAGTATTGGAAGGGTAGTCGTCATCGGTTCGGGTTCGTTTGTAATTGTCGAGGAACGCAGCCATGTCTACGCCGTCTACGCCTGTCTTTGATGTGGTAGATGCTGATGAGACCCCTATCGGTAGGTAAAGCGGTCGCATCATTTCGATTTCCCACAGTGGAATGTACCGTGAAGGTTCCATGGGGTTTGGAATCACTTGTCCAAGTGAGATTGTGACAGCGCATACACTCCCTGATGGAATGTTTTCCAAGTATTCTCTAGCGCCGTCCTCTCTTGGTTGTATGATGTCTTTGCCTCTGTGATGAACAACGGGAAGTCGTTTGAGTTGGGTGCCTTGTCCGCTTATTGCGCATATATCCTTCAGTGTGCCATGTACGTCCCATTCAGGAGACAGGAAAGGGACGTTCTTTCGCTCTCTCTCTTCCTTTGCTTCTTTTTTCATTCCCGACAGTGGGGCGAAGCAAATCGGCATGTCCACACGAATGTGACCTTGTGATGTCGCCGATCGTCGATCGGACTTGAAATAAGCCAGGTCTGCAAACGAGCGAGCCATATCCCGTCTCAAATCCTCCGATGGCAATTCCTGTCTGTCTTCAGGTAGACTGGCGAGATGTTCAGACCACAATGTGGGATCTCCAGCAATGTGGTTGGCGTATGCAATTGGAAGGTATGTGTGGATGTATGCCATTGCGTCGTTGATGCAGTTGTAGGCTCCGCATGTCGAAATGTCTCCAGTGACACCGTCATATCCATCAAATGTTACACTGAATTTCCCCTTGGAGTACCAGTCCTTAGTGACTTGGGGATCTGGAAATACAAGAAATTTGTCTTGCACATTGTACTGTCCTTCCGTCCTTTCCCCGGTAGGAGCAACGATATTTCCTGTTGGACCGATCATAGGATTCCGCACAGGGCATACAGCCGAAAATCGGAATTTGGATGGACTACGCGTGACAGACGTCGCGTATTGTTGTTCCATCACTTCAACCCCACTACTGTCAATCCACGTCAATGCGAGTTTGTTTCCAGGCCCGCGTTGGTGTTTCTTCTTCATCAACTTCAACGAATGCCCGTTTGTGATGTGGGTTTTCCAGTCCAATTCCTTGTTTCTTGTAACGTATCCATCCATGCAGAAAGAAGCAATTCCTTGCCTCTTCTCCATATCAGTTTCAGCACAAAGCGACTCCATTGCGACGGTCGGTGCAGTGCGCGTTGGAAAATGGACACCATGTCCCAACACGGTCTGATAGAATTCCCCGACTCAAGTAACAAGTGCATGAATATTATTCTCATTTTATCATACAATGGAGGAGAAGGAAGCAGAAGGAAAAGAAAAAGAAAACGGAGAAGGAGAAGAGCGTACGGTGATCCGTGCACAATGTTCACACTTGCACGATGGAATGATTGATGACTATGGTGAATTCCAACACCTCATTGCCCTTTATTTGGACGGCAATGAATTGACAGAATTGCCATTGTCAATCACAACACACCCCACTATTCAAACACTTTCCGTTTGTTCAAACAAGCTTGTGTCGTTGGGACATACTCTGCCGCCTTCATTGGTGTACTTGGATGCATCACACAACCTGCTTTCCAGTCTTCCAGATGGAATCTTTCTCAAATCGCGGAAGTTAAAGACCATTTATTTGGACCAAAATAAAAAACTCGACCGGTTACCTTCTTCGGTATGCTTCTTGTTTAAGTTGCGCAGATTGACTTTACGTGGTACATGTATACGTACCTTACCACGTAATATTGGATGGTTACGATCTATCAAAGAGATACGGATGGGTGATGTATTACACTCAGTTCCTCTAAGTTTGTATATGCTTCCAAACCGTGTGTGCGATGGGTTTTTCCTGTCGTTCCTATTCCAGAATCATAATTCTGAACGGATACAATGGCACAGATACTTACATCATGGGTTTCCACAAAAGACGAGGAAAGTAGTGTTTACTTCGTTGATGTGCTTCAAATTGGTAATGCATATGCCAGATGAGATCATACACATGATTTTATCCTTTCTATTCCACGAAATCCCTGTTGTATCCCTCACTTGCAAAAGAAGACTGGTGTTTGATGACTGAGGGGGGGGGGTTCTTTATGGTTCCCATATCCCGTCCCCGGTAACATCACCAGTTGACACATCAGAATCGACGTTATCTACATACACATCTGGTTCTATTTCCTCTACCAATACTCTGGTGGGGTTCTTCTTCTTCCGCTTCTGCTTCTTCTGTCGAATGATAATGTCTTGTTTCTCCTTCTCTTGTCGAACGATTGGCGGAAACGTCTTAAATTCTTTACTACACTGTGCAGTTATCATCCAATCAGACATGTCCACATCCCTTACCATTACTGTAGATCGCTGACCATCGTGGAAGGCCATACAATTGGCAATATACAATAAATGCAAAGTAAAACTCTCAGCTGCTACGTGGATTGCATCCACAGCCTCTCGTTTGAACCGGATTCCTTCACTGCCATATTCTTGCGAAACGTTGTCTGCAATTTCTTTAATTAGTCGGTCAAAGGGCAGCCGAGGACACATTAGCTTCGTTGAAGTTGCATACCTGGAAGGGAAAACACAAGAAAGACGTGGTTAGCTATACTCTTTATCTTGTCTGTTTATTAAACGAAATACATACCTTTTGATAACCCTGTCGACAACAGTCCCTGGTTTCCATCGCCGTTTCTTATTCTGCTTCGTCGTTGTCAACGACGAAGCAATCCCGGTTCGGGAGCCCGTCAATTTAGTTTTTTGTGTTCGCCCCATGTTCTCTAACTGAAAAATAACCCCAGTACGCCGATCTGATTGCACAATGCATACATTTCTCTTTTGCCTTTTTGTTCTTCTTCTTCTATTCAATCTTCTTTTTCTTTCTGTTGACGGTGTAGGTATTTACTTGGAACCTGTATTGCCCACGGGCAATGCTATTTCATTCTATTATTTGAGTATACCGTCGCCGCCATCACCAACCAACGCCAGCGGCTGTAATTGTGTGGATGCATTCAACAACCCGGAATCTCAACTGCTCGCGGTAGATCCGGTATGGAAGACTGCGCTTTTAGGGGAAGAATGTAATATGCATGTATGCACAACCGACAAGACACAACGCGTCATCTACGACGCGTGTATTCCATCATGTGATACGACTCCGGTTGATGTAGCATCAACGCTGTTCTGGACATCGCATAAGATGTCCACCACCGACTATGGACAGCACACCGCGTATTTTGTATTTGGTGAACAATTACAGCACAACCAAACAATGTATTCTAATTCAGTTGGGAGCTTTCTTCCGCATACTTCTTTACACGTTTTCTTCGAAGTAACAATCTTGCTTCATGTTGATATCAGGAATGTTACATTTACACAATTTAGTATGATGATTAATGAGTGTTCATTTCACCCCCAAATGCATTCACATCACTTGGAGCAGGATCAAGGCATCTATTGTGCTGGATGGGAATTTGACACAGGGAAACATACTATTGGGTTGTATGCAGATAACACAACATGTTTGGACCTGTCTCGCGGACCGTCGATAATGATCGTAGAATTACAGATACACGCAGAAACGGGGCAATTTGAATGGGTGTCGGATTCCAGCGCAAACTTAACAATAACAAACGATGCTACACGTATTAACATGCAACTCACTAATTGTATTATTGCGATGTCGAACGAATACGACTGCGAATATCTTGGTAAAATAACACCCTGCGTATACTAATTGTATTATTACGACCGGCAAATCATGGCAATACGAGCTGTGGCAGTAGCAACAGTAACCGTTGTGTTGGTTGGTATGCTGATAGGATCGATCTACGAAGGACACCAAAGTACATCATTATACTCTTTTGTGCCACCTGTTGTCTCTGTGGATGCATCCTCTTTACGGCTTGATGCGTCCATTCAGGTTGCCCCGTTTCTGCTAGCGGAGCCTTTGATTCCTGTTGGCATTGCTGCTTCTTCGTTCTTTGTGTTGGGATCTTCCGATAGCAGCAGCAGCAGCACTACAAGTAATGCTGCTTGTTTACTGCTTGATGTCGAAAATCCAATTGCTGAATTGATTGTGTTTCCATACAATACCCGGACACTGTTGGATACAACAACATGGAAAGGCATCCGACCCGACTTTTGCGCATGGTTTTTTTCAAACCCAAATGCTGCTGCTGTTGTGAACAGTGCCACTACCATAGGATTTTCATGTGCAACAGATACAACGCTGGAAAACGTTTACAACTACGACATCACACTTGCTGAAGTCCGCAGCGGAGAATGTCACGTCACAGGAAGTTGTGGATTTCCACAACTTTACAACAACATTACAGAAGTAAATAACACGTTACCAGTCAATAACACGTGTCTATCGGCCCTCCCCCCTGCTCCGATTGACACACGTACGATGTTCTCTGGGCCAGAACCACACCTCTTCGTTGTCAAGGAGAATAACCGCCTAACCATCCTACCGGGAACAATCCGTGCCCCCCCCAATGGCAGTTGTACATATATGGTAATTTCTCTGGTGTGGACCAATGGAATTTCGCCTCAACTTCTCTACACTCAAGAACCCACGATTACATTAGAACAACTGCAGGTTGGCGCGTGTGGATCATGGAATTTTTGTTTGTCGCCCCCAACAGCTCAACGACGATACATTACTCGTCCACGGAATACTCCGCGTGTGCACATGACGCCGTTTGCATTGGAACTGGACGACAATCAACAACTTCTTTCGGAAATCTATTCTTACGGCATGCACCTATATTTCGAAACTGCGCAGACGTCTACGGGCGCACCCGTGTGGACGCTTGTTGAAATGCATGTTGATTTCACCAACAAGATTCCGTCTGACGTATCACTTGGAATCCGAGGACCTGCAACAGGTGTTATCGGCCCAGCAGTGTCCGGGTCTATTACACATGTTACCCCGAACGAGACCATCTATACTCACACCCTGCCCAACCCAATGCCACCGACCGGGTTTAGTGTTGTCACCGGCCTTGTCTTTCCCTTCTGGTGGGCTGCACCCTCGAACCCGCGCAATCAGAACACGTCGGGCGCCTTCCCATACGGCGGGTGGAGGGACATCATCCACCATTGCACTATCACAGGCCCACAGAACGCCAGCTGTCCAGAGGTTCCCCTATGGGCTCCCCAATATTATCCCGGCGCCATGCCGTCCCGGGCCAACGCCACCGTCGACTTCTCCTTCCGCGTCAGCATCCCCAAAGTTACCACGGAGGGGTTTCCCATCTGCTCCATCGCGGTCCATCCCATCTTTCCAGACGAAGACGTGTGGGAGAACACCAGAAAATACGTCCAGGCAGCTGCCCGCGCGGGCTTTAAGGATTACAGGTACACCGAGGACTTTGGCGTAACGGGCGATTATGGGGGAAATACGCCCACCTACACCGCACTCAACATGTGGAACAGGGGCGTCGCCCCTAACACGCCCGAGTTATTTGACGATCCCCATTTCTGGGCAACGCCTAACGGCCCCTTCCACGGCATCTTTGATGACATTCACTTTGCCATCATCAGCGCCCGTCTGGTTGGATCCCAGGCCGAGTACATCCTGGAAAGGGGCGAACCGCGGCGGTTCGCAGACGTCAAGGCGACCCCAATCTACACAATCTTCAACACCACCGCCTCAACAATGAACATGTCAACAGACGAGCAGTTCCTCGAGCTCACCGTCTCTCTCGACTTCCTGCCCGTACTCGAGCCCCGGCTTGGGATCTACAGCCCATGCCTGACCGGTGATCATGACGACTACTGCTGGCTAGCAAGCCACGACGACCACATTCGCGACTACCTGTGGCAGGACTTGTACTGGCACGCTCGGAACTCGGTGCACACCGTGGCTGAGTCTATTGCCAACCAAATTGCGGGTACGCTGCTGATGAACACCACCTACAATGTCACCTACAGCACCCTGCCCTGTCTGGGCGTCGAGCCGCGTACATGCACAACACATGATAATATACGTACCATATTCAGTGCAGCGCCTGTGACGGTCCATACCAGACAACCACTTCCTGTCAGTGTAATTGTGGAGAGACAAGACGAAACAGGAGCGTTTAACATCAGTGCACTGTCTGCAACATTTACATTTGCATCTGAATGTAATGCCCAAGCTATTCGTGTTGTACGAATGGGAGATCAAGGAGACCCGGCACGGACGAGTAATCTGCCAGATATCTTACATTCACCAACCGCCCATTTCGACTTTTCAAAGATTGTAACTACTCCTGACTTTGAGCTGGAATTCGTGCTTGCGATGTACGGTAAAGATACCCTTCCGTGTATTCTGGTCGGTGTTGATGTTCAAATTCATAGCATAGCATGTCAACGGTGCATCACAACCACCAGTGTTCCATCAGTATCTCCTTGGATTACAGTATTGGAAAGGGCGATCGAAGCAGGAAACGCGAGAGACGCATTTGCAAATCCATTCAACAAAGCTTGTAGCGTCTACACACATACGTTTGAATTGTCCAATGTACCACACACAGACCGGATTCTGGAATGGCGATTCGATATTATCACGCATCCCTCGTCTTCGCCATACTACAACCCAAAAGCAAACAAATGGTATGCTACTGTCGTTACAGAAGCACATGCGAAGGATGGGATGGTCTGGACGACTAATCTTGGTGCATTCGGGACCATCACAGTTACACATGTTACGCCAACAGTCAACTGGACATCCGGAGCAAAGGCTATTCCCAACACCTTGATGTTTACAAAAACTTGGAACGCTAACATCTTCATATCACCAGTTAAACAAACGTATCAGTTATGGGCAACAAATCAAGGATATGGACGCGCATGTGCAGTATCGTTCGCACCAGGATGTTTGGTTGGCATTAAGTGCCCCCTTCAATTATGGAGTGTGTTGAATGCAGTTGCAAAACTGATCCAACACTTATCCATACCGTTTCAACCGACCAGTCTCAATTTGGGCGTGGAACTACAATATACCATAATATCACTGAGTCCGTCGCTTACTCTTGTTAACCCGGACGACTCATTGTTTAGTAAAATAGAAACAAGCCATACAGAAGGAACCCATATAAAGAAAACATGGACTTTATTGAACACGTCCTTCAATATGGCCACAATGGCAGTGCCGTTTCCAAACTCCATTATTGGATTAGACAACGACACCCCAATTTGGTATTGGGCAAAAGGAAATGCATCCAGAGGTACAGTATGGGTTGCAGAAATTGAATTGTCGCTTCGGCTGTACGATATGACACCAAACAACACAAAGCAATACGTTACTGCAAACAACAAAGAGTCCATTGAAAATTTCGGAGGAAATTGGAAGGTGAACAACGACCAAGTTTACAACTTATATACAGATATCTTAACAGACGCATTTGCAAGGTCAACGACAGTGGAGTCGAAAATATCGTTCGCACGACACGAATGCGCAGATATCGGTTACACGGTGGAAATCCCGTCCACCCCGGATGTACATATTCTTCGATTAACTGCCCCACGAGGATCACGATTGCGTGTCACAGGGTTTGTATTGGTCCCACAAACAATCCAAATTGACCGTATCTTTGTTCGGTCAATGCGAACCCTTGAGACACCACCATGTGACAACAATGTATGTCCTAATATCTACAAAACCTGTCCTTGTTCAACGTATAGACAGATTCCGGCAAGTGGGGGAAATCCATTAGTTGTACCAGCATACCCATCAAGTACAACCTTCCCATTACCTGTTGGTACTATAGGAACATATCCAGATACAGCCTTGTATTTGAAGAACATTCCTGTCCCTCCCGTGCAGTACAGTCCTGCGGGGTTTGACGTTGCTAACGTTCACCTGCACAGCATTCCAGCTTATACATATACGTTAGGACCAGAAATGCTAGTAGAGGGCATTTCCATCCCTATTGCAGCGTATGCCCAGTCGGGGGCATCGGCCAACAGGGATTTTTGGAAGATGGTTTTCGTTAAAACCTACGGGATTGGTTCGGGGATTGGAGTCGTCGTTTCTGCAGCAATTCTCCCTTCCATCAACACTGCAGATATTGCAGTTCATTCAGCAGATGGATTTCCCATGCAAATACACAACGACATGCCATCTTGCAGGTAAGGAAAGTTGACTGTTAGTAGTTTCCCTCTTCCGCGAATAAGCTAATAAACGTTGTTGTGTTTTTTTTCTTTACAGGTACAACATTTCGGGGTTCCTTGTAGGACCGCAGTTGGCTACGGTCCCGTTCCAGCCGTCAGAAGCTGACATCCTTTGCAGTCCTGCATTACGGAAAATTGATGGGCATGCAGCGACCGCTGTGGATGCGCGATGGAGAAGGACTGAGAGGACTTACACGCGGCAAATTTCCACCAATGTGTCGTCGTCGTTTTGTTATATTACCATGTGGAGTAATTCTCCAGAGCTTCACATTAATGTTTTTCATCGTCCCGTTACATCAGAATGTCCTTCCGTTGTAGGAGATGTGGAAATTAATCCTGATGTTATGCCCCCATACCAAATCAACACAACGGATGTACAAACAGGAATAACCACATGGACTTCACACAACAGTGGTGCCACCACAGGAATTGAATTACGTGCTGCAAGTCACTGTTTTCATACCAACGGATGTCCATGGCGTACGGGAAATTGGAAAAATTTCATTGCTGAATGTACGCAAGTTTCCGTCTATATTGCAGGGAATCCCACTCAAACAGTAATAATGGCAGTGCCGATTTCCACACCATATACCCTTACTTGGAAATCACATCCTGCAATAGTCACACTTCTTGCAGATAATCATGGCAAACCAATGACTGTGTACACTAAATGTGCGATAGATAAGAATGCTGTAGAAGCTGTGCAAATAGCACGCTTTGTGTGACCAATGTAATAAATGAATGTGCTTACTGTGGTGTGGCAAGGCAACACATGAAACCTGTCTCTCTGCTCCGTACAACAGAAGAGACGACAGAGGGAGCCAGATTGTCACCTTTCAAGTTCGTGTATGTGCAAGCCAACAACCTTTCTGTATGTAACACATTAACTACTTCACACTCTTTATGCATTACATGTCACTGGGAACCTGCCGCTCCAGTTGACTTCACCGTCACAGCTGACTTCATAGAGAAACACACAGTCATTGTCATCCTCAACACACACACGCTTGGAGGTGGGCTCCTCCTCCTCCTCACACTTCCGTTTGAGCGACCCCTCACACAAAGTAGGCTCGCTAATAGCACATCCCATGATCTCCGCACACCTACGTTGCAGATCAGCCTTGTAGACAGGATTACAGCACCGGTCTGCACACGACTGCTCACAACACCACTCACCACACGTGTCACAGTGAAAGCCGATGCCAGGGATTGCTGCGTAAGTGGTGTTGGGGATGGTTTCGTAGCACTCACGAGCCTTGCATTCCATGCGGTCCTCCAAACATTCCCCACAGTAGTCATAGGCTCCAGAAGGGATCACAGTCTTGCAGCTGTCCGTCTTGCAGAACTTGTACGTCACGCAGATCTTGCACAGCTTCGTCTCCGGGTCAACATCCTCTGTGTCTTCACACGCCCAGCAAACCGGGATGAGTGGCTCCGTCTTGATCTCCACCGCCATCACAGCTGGGCAGACAGTATCACAGCACTGATCTGCACACTCCTGCTCACAGCACCACTCACCACACGTGCCACACGAAATGCCTTCACGAAATGTTCCATCAAGCATCTTCATGATCACTTCGTGGCAGTCTGGTCCGCTGCATTCGACCACCCGGG
>CEPX01094208.1_pt1 | contig 17090 bp, 19 predicted proteins | sample 361361 | NCBI WGS metagenome assembly CEPX01 (sample SAMEA2619974, study PRJEB7988) | marine metagenome | biome: marine biome (ENVO:00000447); feature: mesopelagic zone (ENVO:00000213) & marine oxygen minimum zone (ENVO:01000065); material: "saline water (ENVO:00002010), including plankton...
TTTGCCAATCTTCCTCTAACTTCTCTATTATACTTGCTAGTTTTTCTGGTTCTTTTTCTAGTTCAGAAATACAGTCCTCATCTTTATTCAAGAACTTAATTATGCTTCCTATATTGTCAATACCATAATCAAACAAGATATCAAATTCAGCATCCCTGAAAGGTTTTGCAGTTTTATTTCGCTTAAATCTTGCTTTTACTCTTACCCCAAATACCCTTTCTTGTTTTTTAACAGTCTTTTTCAACTTCTCCCTCACCGCTAACCAACATACTTGGTGAGTATAGAAATCTAGACTCTTTCCTCCCACCCTTCTATGCTTTTCTCCGAATAGACCCGCATTGATATTATCTCTCACTTGAGAAATACAAATCAATGTAGCATCTTTCCCTTGCATTGTGTTACAAAGATGGCTGAAGAAGGAAGAGGAGAAATATTTAGCCTTCTCCATCCCATAAGAGCCCTCTATATCTTTGTCCGTCTTCACAGATTTTTCCGTTCTCTTCCATCCTGCTGAACTATCAAGGGAGTCAAGGGAGTCTACCACATATAATAGAAACTCCCCATCTTTAAGATTGCTGACTCTCCTCTGGTAATCCCTGCCGAATTCTTCGCAGGTGGAGGATTGAATCCACTCCACCCCATCAACAAACTCTTGTCCATACATTTCTTCAAGAGGGAAGTCCATAACACCCTCCCTGTTGTTGTATACTACCATGACTTTTTTAGGCTTTGAAAATAATTTGGACTCCCTCTCTTTGATGTGATAGAAAGACTGGGCACAGGCTTCCAGTGCGAGTAGTGTCTTTCCACTACTCCCATCCCCTACTAAATTCACGATTCGCCCCCGCGCCCAGCCTCCTTTTCTTCCTTTTCCTGACGCCGCTAAATTAAGAAGAGTAGAACCTGTATCCAAAAATTCTACCCTAGTTATATTATCTTCTTTTTTTGATCTGTCTTCCACTTGCCTGACTGTAGGGTTCTTCCTTTTGAATGGTTTCTTCATGGTTTGTTCTCCTTCAAGAACTGTATAAACTTCTTCTTGTCAATGTACCACCTTCCCCCCACCTTACTTCCCACAATCATTTTACTCCTTAACCATCTGAATATAGTTTGGGTTGAGACATCTCCCAATCCAGATTTTTTATATTCAACAATAGCTTGTAATGGTGTTATAGTATATTTCTTCATCACTTCTTCCTTTTGAATGATTTCTTTTTAGCTTTCTTAGGAGTTTTAGTAGTGTCCTCTATATTCTTAGATAATTTGTCTTGTTCTTCAACACACTCCTCAAAGATATCCTCATCACACTCTTCACACTCATCCTTATGATTAGCATCTATACCGAATTCAAAATCAAAGGGACACCTGTTATCACTTTCATCCTCGTCTTCGTCTTCATCCTTTCCATGTTCAGGGAGTTCATCTTTCTTTTTTCTCTTTCCAAAAACCTTTTCGTTCTTCTTTTCTTCCTCTTCCTCGTCATCATCATCATCTTCTATCTGATAAAAAGATTTCTTCACTTCTACAGGATCAGGAATTATCAATGATTTATCCAATTGATAGACTTCCTCCAACACTTCATTCTCATAATCTTCTTCCCTAGCCTCAAATTCAATTCCTTCTGCTTCTATGAATTTTCTCTCCCCAAATGATTTCTCTCTACCTTTGAAGGTTACTATCTTTCCCACTTCTAAATCAGCAAATGGGACATTGCCCTCATCACTATCTCTACTTTCCTGTCTTAGATATTTTTCAAAGAGATGGTAACTCATGTCCCAGAGTTTAATACCTTCATACTCCTCGTCTTCGTGGTCAAATACATTATAAAAACATCTCCACTTTGCTCGTATTTTTCCACAATATTCTTTGTTCTTTATTTCGTCTTCTCGATACTTCTCAAACATTTCATCACAAATAGCACATTTCCCTCCAAAGGCTTCTGATAAACAAAGAACTGTGTCCCCACTTATTCCAATATCATAGTGAACTGGAATCATCAATGTGTGTTCCTTTTTTCCGATCTCTCGTTCTGATGGTAGTTTGTTGTAGTCCCTGAGTTTACTGTACCATTTTTGAGATACCAAGAAAGGGAGTATGTCAATCCTGTTTCGTTCCTTGCCCTTTGTCTTCTTTGGTTTGTACCAAACTAAGTCTTCTCCATCACCTTTTAACATGGACAGATCAAGAGCAGTCCTCTTCTGTCCACCTCTAGAATCTCCTTGATGACTTTGTTTATTCATTCTATCTATAAAATCTTGATCTCCTCTTTTCTTACTCATTATCTTCCTCTTTCCTCAAAATAAATTCTAAAAGTAAACCTACATAAAGCAGGGTACATACAACCTACTACTAATACGACTAAAACTGTCTTTAATAAAAAGTCCCAAAATGATACACTCAATTTCTCCTCCTTGTTCTTGTTGGTTTAGGTTCAGCGTTGTAACCTGATAAGTACAATTGGACTAAGTTCTCCAACGCCTTCTTTTTGTGGTCAAATGCTCTGATCACTCCCTGTAGTACCGACACCTCATACACTTTGTTTATATATATTTCGTTGAGATGTACAAATTCTTCCTGTAACATTATAGAATTGGATATCACATTCTCAGTTATCTTTGCTATTCCAAAGTCTTTAGGATTCTCCCTTATTTTTTTATCCAACTTTGCTTTTACAAGGTCTAGTTGTTCTCTGGTCTTATTCTTTTCCTTTTCCACATGGGCAAGCTCTACTGAATAATGTAGATACAAACCCGCTTGCCTTTCCCACTCCTCCTTCAAATCTTTTTCATTAATGACGATGTCTTTTTCATACTCTCTATCCATATTTCCTCCTATATTATATGCAAAATCTTCAAATTTATGACAATATAATTTTTCTGATCTTTTTTAAAGTGCTGTTTTTTCTTTTTCTAGAGAACTCAATCCATTCTCTTTTGTTAGTCAGACCCTCCTTCCTTTTTATGTCCTTCGGAGAGTTTATCAAGTAGTCTTCATAACCTTTCAGTTCACTTTTTTCTAATGTATCAAGACATGATTTATCAAAGAGAGGGACTACTCCATATATTAGGGATTCGTAAAACCTACATGCCAAAGTACAATAAAATTTATGGGAGACAGTATCTTCTATGTATAGAGAATATTTAAAATCAAAGAGTCCCTGCTTAGTCCAATCCATCCTAGACCTGCTATTCTTAACATTTATTCCATTCCTATAGAACTTCCCCCAATTCTTCTTGTGAGTAGAAAGAGTCACATCTTTATGGTTTAGATACTTTAAGAAATAAGGTAGTCTTTTCTTCCTATAATTTCCCCAATAGACACACCCTGACGGAGGAAACAAAAAGTTTCTCTCATCTTTCAGAGGTTCTATAAAACATAAAGAATTCAATTCTGTCTGATACCATTCCTTCGTATACTTTGTTACAATCTTACTGGGCTCTGGAGAGAACCCCGCCATAACTGTGTATTTTCTTCCTTCTTTACATGCTGTCCACAGTGTTCTGGGTTCTCCCAAGTCATAATCATTTATAATATAATACAATTCTGCTTCTGGTGATTTACTTATCCATTTATAATCGGTATAGGAGTAATGAGAGGCATGAACAAAAACTATCTTGTCGTATCCTTCCTTGATATTGTCATTGACTCCCCTGTAAGACCAGATGAAGTCTCCGCCCAGTTCCGTTGAGATAAGTTCTGCTAATTTCCAGTGTAACGACTTCCTATTGGAAGAAGGATTCCTCACTCCCTTGTGACTATCTATTACCAGTATCTTCATTGTACTTTAAAACACGCCAAAGTTAATCCCGCTTTCCCTGAATCGAAAAATGGGTATTGAAACATATCTAGGACGATGGCTGCTTGTTTATCAAGGCTCTGACTTCCATATTCTGTCTTATTTCTCAACAATGTACCATTCATATATCCCAATACACTCCATCTGACGGTCTCTGGCTCCTCTTCAATCCCCTTCAGTATCTTACATACCTTATTCCATTCGCTTCTGTTTAAGAGAGCCCTACACAGTTCTAGTACACTTTCCTCTTGGGTCTTGAAGGTTTGTATAACTCTCATCCCATCTTTAGGAGTTAAGTCTATCACTTTGTCGAGATTGATCAGAGCTTGTCTTGGACTCCCACAAGCTTTCTTCACGATTTGTTCTAGCATTTCCCGCGCCACTTCTTTTCTTTCTTGAACGATAACTGTCTTTATTAGTCCTGTAAGTAGACTGTCAGTTAATTTTTTTACCTCAAACATCGTACATCTACTTATTACAGTATTGAGAAGTTTCTTTGGGTTGGTAGTGCAAAGAATGAAGTAGGTGTGGGGAGGAGTGTCTTCAAGGGATTTAAGTAGAGCATTCTGGAAGTCTTTGGTGGTAGCATGGACTTCATCCAGCAGTATAACCCTAACTCCTCCCCCCATAGGTTTATATTGTATATTCTTCAAAATATTTCTCGCTGTTTCTATCCCTCTGTTATTTCCTGCATTAATTTCTATATAATTGTTGTTTTTGCATTTCAACTCCTTCGAGATGATTCTAGCGAAGGTAGTCTTCCCACATCCACTAGCTCCATGAAATAGAAAAGAGTGTGGAATCTCCTTCTTGTCTCTATCTAAAATAGTTCTAAGACCTTTTACTGTAAATTTATTTCCAACAATTTCATCAAGAGTTTCAGGTCTATAATCTATATGCAGTGGCATATTTCTTTCCATTGATCTTCCTTTCAAAATACCTCTTCAAAATACTTTTTACCCTTCGCGGGGTCAGTTAAGCGGTGCATAGCATCAAATATCATTTTTTGTAAAAGACCTAAACAGCATAAAGACTGATTTAAGTTTCCTTGTTTTGCATACTTTTTTAGGGTTTGTGCACATTCACAAATTTCTTTGTGAGCATAACTCCGCCCTTCTCTTTGTTTAAACCCACAATCCATACACTCCCACTCATAAAATTCCCCTGTGAGATTGTCTTTGAAAAACCCTTTCTTTTTGTTTTTATGTTTACATCTCAATTTTATCTCTCCCTCCTAAAATGAAATTTGTCAATAGGGATATAACATCGTTCTTCTCCCTTGTGTTTTTCTTTTATACATTCTTTTTTCATTTTTCTCTTTCCAATAATATATATACCTCTTTCAGTTTCTGAACCTCCTACCCATTGAATTTTTATAAGATCAGGGTCTAAATCAGTTATCACTTTTTGACATATTCCAAAGGCTCTGTATTTTCTAAATATAGAATTCTCGTACTTCCTATACACCCTCACCCCTTTGGAGTTTTTCCTGAAAGTTCCAATATTCCTCCTTCGTTTCCCATCCAATGACAAATATACATTCCCATCTATCTTAGTAATCATTTCTAGAGAACCACCTCCTTTTTCTCATACCAGTTCTTGCCAGAGAATTCCCCCTCAATCTCCAACGGTGTGATAATCCACTTCCACACTTTTTTGATGTCAATACACATAATCTCCTTCGCCTTTCCTAGTACATCATCCTTCTCCTTTATGTTAATGTCCATCACCATATCATCATGTATCTGACCGATGATTTTACTTTTCATTTTGTACTTTTTTAACCACCTATTCATTTGAATTATACTCCATAGCAAACAATGAAAAGCTATCCCTTGATTAGCATAGTTAAGTAATTGATTCTTCGACATTACACCACCACACTTAAATCCTGTCAATAATTCTATGTATCCTTTTTTAGTGTAACCTCCTATCCATTTCTCTTGCCAATCGTGGTGTACATGGTAGATATTCCAAAATTCCTTCTCCACTTTCTTTATGTGATCTTGAAAGGTTTTTTCATTCCCCAGACCTTTCGATTTTAAATGTTCTAGTAGTCCAAGACCATCTTTGGTCTTTAACTTGAGTTCCTTTATGGCGGACATCAAAGAAAGTGCACATGGTTCATACCAACTTCCATACAGTTGGGGAAATACAAACCTATTCTTTCCACAATATCTTATATCCTTAGTTACTTGTTTCAATGGAAGAGAATAACATTTCCCCGCTTGTGTTTTGTGTATGGTGGTAAAATTATCTATCAGTACAGAGTCTTCGCTGTTACATCCAGCCATTGACAATTCTATCCCTGCATAATCTAACCCCCCTATCATCCCTCCTTCTCTTGGAACAAATGCTTGTCTTATAATCTTTCCCATAAAAGGATCACGAATGGGCATGTTTTGGAAATTAGGTTTGTCTGATGAACTTCTAAAGGTCTGAACAGTATGAAGATTAAAGAAGGGATGAAGATACCCATTGACAGTTTCTTTCATTATATTTTTCAAATAAGTATTGTTCATCTTTTTCAATTGTCTTAATTGTATCAAAGGTTTTACAATTGGAGAATCTATAAGATAAAGACTCTCCTTGTCTACTGATGGATTTCCCTTATCAGTCAAAACAGGTGGAGTTAGTCCCATATGAGTGAAGAGGATTTTTTTTAATTGGTCATTAGAATCTATACTAAATTTATCTCCAAATACTTTCCTCCACATTTTTACTTCCTCTGATCTATCCAACTCAAGACCTAACATCGTGATCTGTTGTTCAATATGTCTTTTTTGTCTTCTACAATATCCAACATCTATTCTGATACCATTATTCTCCATATCAGCAAACGCCAATATTCCTTCATGGAATAATTTGTAGGCTTGTGAGTTCATTCAAGTGACTCCTTTTTAAACATTTCATTTGTTATCGCCATATCTTTCACCTCATCCTCCGACATATATTTGAGGCGACACAATATAACATAATCTTTGTCTATCATTCCCTCTTGTACCAATTCTAGAACTTTGTCTGTAGCTTTTCTGATATACATTAGAGTTCCTCCATATGTTTTTCAGCGAGCCTGAATTGTAAAAGGGAATCCATTCCGCAATAATGGAGTAGTTCCTCTCTGGGAGCGTCTTTTATTTTGTTGAATCCTTTTTCTTCACTCCCTAGAAACTTATCTAAGTGAGAAGAATAGTCTCCTTGCCCAAAGTTGACATACGCTTGGAACTTCAATCCCACAATCCCTTTTCTATTATCCAATATATGAGAGGACACCATACTATCTATTACCCATCTTCTCACTTCTACCCCCAATATGTTTCTACTCCATTGATGTTCAAATTTAATATTGTGAGCTGTTTTTTTAATCTTTCTATCCTTCAGTATTTGTTTCCACCACTTGGTAAGTTTGGGAGTGAATTCAAACACATAAGACTCCTTCTTGTCAGAACAAACACCACAACATATTATCTCATGCCCTTTTTTGTAGGGTTTCAATCCTGTAGTTTCATAATCAAACGCTAATAAATCAGGAGGACATTCAAGATATTGCTGTAACATATTGTCTGCTCCATCTTCATCAAGTATATTTACTTTGTATTCGTAACGAGGGAGGGGGACTTCTACCTTTTTTAAAGCTGATTTAATATCTTTTTGAAACAACTTCTCTATTGTCCTGATTCCCCTTGATCTCAATATAAAACTTGGGTGGAAGGTGGGAGCTACCCAACTCTCTTGTGTCTGGTCAGGAATTACAAAACCCCTCCATTTATTAATTCCTCCTGCAGCTCCTTTGAATCGATTTATTAAGAAACTATCCAAAGCCACCCCACCCAACAGAATTATCAGTTTAGGTTTCTTCTCTTTTATTACTTTCTCCATTCTTGGGTTGCAACATTTGATCTCCTTTTTAGATGGTGTTCTATTCTTGGGAGGTCTACAAGAAACGGCGTTTGTCTTCCAACAATCTTTGTCTAGGTCTATTCCATATGTATCTAACACATTTCTGAACACTTGTCCTGCCTCTCCTACTAATTGTTCTCCTCTCTTATCTTCCGTCTTTCCAGACGCCTCCGCTATTACCAATATCTTCTTTTCTCCCTTTCCTGAAGCTTTCATCTTAGGAGAATTACACCCTCTGTACAACTTGCATTTTGTACAGTCAGACTCTTTAACCTCCTTCTTCTTTGTCTTCTCCTTCTCTCTAGGAAAGAACCCTTTCATTCTTTCCCCTCTGTTTCATATGCTAATTGGATAATATGTTGAAGGGTTTTAGTTTTGAATCTAAGTGATTCATCTCCCACAGTCATGGTCTTCGTCTTACCCAAAATCTCAAAAAGAAAGTCAGAAACTATATCAAAGGAGAGTCTCTCTCCATTGTAGTCAATATTTATAGTCTCATCTATCTGTCCTACATTACACTCCCCATGACAGAACATCTTCTCATCTTTTATCACAATATTTACCATCCTGTTTCCTGTCACCAAGTCTTCATCAGATAGTATTCTAGTTCTCTGAAGACTGTCCTTCAGTTCATCAGGTAGTTTTATCCTCACACCTTTAAGTTTCTCATCCAATTTGGACTGTACATCTGGATATTCCCCCTGATCTACCTTCCTGATACACAAAACCGCTCCATCCTCGTTCTTAAAGAATAACCAACTTTTGTCTGATGAGAAGAAGACAGGGAGGAAGGGAATCAGGATATATACAGAAGAGGAAGGAAGGAGGCAACTCTTCCTGAACATTTTCTTCTCCATAGTATATTCCGTAATCCTATAGTTATCACAAGAAATAACTTTATCATCATAAAGATAGATGTTACTCAATACATTTCCTTCCTCCGCCACAGAATACCTACAATATCTTATTCCTTTTACAAAGTCCTCTGGGAGTGCCTTCCACTTATCAGGTAAGTCTGCTTTCGGAAAGTTGACATCCGATACCTTCAGTCTCGCCTTTGTAGACTTTCCAACTACCTCCAATTTATCATTCTTTTGTTCTACCGTCACCTTCTTATCCTTCATCTTTTGTAATAGGTCGTGGAGTTCTTTGGCAGGGACAGTTCCTTCTATCTCCGACTCAATCGGGGCTATTATCAAAATTTCTTCATTATAAGATATTACTTCTTTCCTGTTGAATAAGATCAGATTACTTTGTTCTATCAAACCCGCTCCTGACACAGCGGGGTTCACCTTCTGGATAGCATCTAATAGTCTTTCTTTGTTCATCCTGTTCCTCCCATCAGTTTCTTTAGTTGTCTTCTCACCATTCTCTGTTCTCCTTCTATCATTTCAAAGTTACCTCTCTGTCTCTCCAACAACTCCTTGTATTTCTTATTATTGGAATCCAGTTCCTTTATTTTCTTCTTGAGTTCCTCTCCATCACTGACCATCTGGAAGTCATCTATATCATATCCTGACTTAGTAACGGTGTCAGTACAGATACGGTCATAGAAGAGGAGAACATCACACATCAGACATTCGTAGAATCTATTTGCCATGTGTGAATAGTTTTTAGCGGTATGGTCATCTTCAATATAAAGACAGTACTTGAATCTACTCAGGGTCTCCCTCTTGTCTATCCAACCCAGTGTGTCTATAATATGTTTAGGAGTTACTCCTGCCTTCTTAAACTTCTCACTGTTCTTCAACGCTATAGACAAGACATAGGGACAAGAATTGTATTTTAACAAGGTATTGATTCTGTCCTGTCGGAATGTTCCGTAGTAAATACAATCCTCTTTGGAGATACCAAAGATAGTTCCCTTCTCCTTCTTTCTTTCTCCTTGATTGAATATAAGACAGTTCAGGTTGATGGTGTACCACTTATCCACCATGTCCTCACCATCAAAACTGAACATAGTCTTCTGGGTATCTTTTGAATTGATACTGATGACATTGAATTTCTTTTTATGTTCTTCCACCAGATATTTGAAAAGTGAATTGATGGAGAGATTATATTCATTTACTAACCAGTAGAAATTAGCATCCTTGTTCTGGTCTACGATTTTATAATACTGTTTGAACCTGAAGTAAAATGCTCCGTAACATATAATGATGTTGTCATATTTCTTGTCCATGTGTTTCTTGACCTGTCTGTAGTGTGTTATGAAATCACAATTCAGGAAGTCTTTTATTAAGATAGAGTTTCTAACATGGACAGTGACAGATTTCCCAGTAAGTATCTTCTCCCAACTTTCAATCATCAGGGTGGACATCATTTCTCCTTCTAAAGGCATAAAAAAAGTGGGAGAAAAGTCTAGATTTCAGACTTCTCTCCCTCAGTGGGTTACTCATTCAAGAAATACTTAACAGGTTGTTCAGAATAAACGACTTTTGAGATTATATTAAATCTCTCAAGGATATATACAGAAGCGGACATGGCGTGTTTTAGATATCCACTGTATGTGGTTTCTACTTTTACAGTTTTGCTGTAACGAGTGTTTGCCCTTTCAATCAACTCATGGAGTGTACATCCGTTTTTGTCTATGCGTTCCAGAGTATCAAAGATTGAATCATTCCTTGTGTATTTCTTCTCGACAGGTTTCTTGGGTTTGGGTTTCTTCTCTACTTTCTTTTTCTTCTTCGTTTTGGTGGGTTTCTTGGGTTTGGGTTTCTTCTCTACTTTCTTTTTCTTTTCCTTCTTCTTAGTGGATTTCTTCTTTTCTATCTTGGTACGAAACTTAGCTTTTACACCAAGAGATCGTAAAACATCAGTGGTTCTCGCGGTGAAAGAGTCATCGTTGTCTATCTCCTCCGCCGCTTCCTTTAACTCCTCTTCCATAGCTTTGTCATTCCCTTTCCCGATCTTCACATCACATCCAATAAATAATACTTCGTTCAACTCGTCCACCGCAAACTCCAAATCCTTCCTCTCTATGTTTACGGAAAGGGGTTTCAATATTTCAGGCGTCATTTTCTTTTCTCCTTTTGGTTAAGGTCAAAAATATCCTATCGTTCTATTATATGCTAAATGGTCAGATTTGTGACAAAAAGTTGCTATTTTTTTATGTAAGATTTTAAATACGGTCTGCCTATCTTATAATTCATCAATACATTTATTTCTGCTTTTAAATCAAAATCGTCATCTCTTTGTTTTAATACTGTCACTCTCATTAGTCCCTGACTTTTTTCTTCAGGTTGTTGATTCAATGCAAAGGAAATATCCGACTCCTGAATCTTCTTTATATTTTCCGACCAATCTCCCTGTCTTATATCCTTCATCGTCCTCATGGTATTTGATTGGCTAGCTGTTACTACTAAACACTTTCTCTCCTGAGCCATTCGCTTGTGAGACTCCCACACCTCTCCTATCTGATCTCTGGTGTTCTGTCTTTTATCTTCCGCTGAGAACTTGTCCGCCATATCAGTCACTATGATATCTGGGATGAACCCATCATAGTTCTCTATATTCTGAAGGTGTGATTCCAAGTCTGCCATCGTAGCCCCTTTAGATGGATATTTAATGAATCTAAACCTGTTTTTCCTCAACAACCCCCCATACAATATTCTGTTTTTCGCCAATACCATTTCCTCAGATAATACTTCCCTCTTTACTTTCCTCTTCCATATTCCTTGTTCATAATCCTCTACACAATTCGTGCATGGTTTGTATTTTATTCTCCGAGCCTTTGAATACTTTATCATCTTCGCCATATCTTTGGGATCATCAACAATTCCTACACGACAAGTTCTCTCAGGTTTACTACAACAATCAGCTTGATTATGTACACAATCAAATACTGGAACGAAAAGTTCATCATATTCTTTCGTTGGACAGGCGTTGAGATACTGATGGATTCTTTTTACAATTTGTTTTTCTGACATTTCCAAACTTATATACAACACTTTGAATCCTTCAAAAAGCCCTAGCAGAGCCATCCACATCAACCACCACGATTTCCCAATACCTGATACTCCCACAAAGGATACCAGATGTTCCCTTTCAAAAAAGCCAACTGTATCACCCAGTGCGTCTGGAAACTCAAAGAGATGATCTCCACTTTGATCAGAAAAAGCTTTCCTAATTATTTCTTCTTCAAATGGATTGATTCCATGTGTTTCAGGTCTGGTCAATCTTTCAAATCTCTTAACTATATTTTCCGCCTTGTCTATCTTTCCTTTGGTAATTGATATGGTAAGTTTTTTAGAAAGGTTGTCGAGAGAGAGTTTACGAAAATACTTTTCGGCAGAATCCAAAGCGTATTCCACATTGAATTTTTCGCCATTTTCATATTCGTCTGATATGATCGAGAGAAAGTCGTTGGTAAGTTCTTGTTCATCCTCAGACATCTCGTTTTTGTTTGATAGGAAAATATCTTGGATATGTTCAGAGGGTGGTTGCTCATACTTTGAGTAGTAGTCCAAACACCAATCCGCCACTCGTTTTGAGAACGAAACCTGAAGGGGATAATAGATGTGTCTGACCTCCTGTAAGAACCTCTTGCTGATAATCATCCCAGTTATAATGTTCTTCTCTATCTTGGCGTCTATCATAGGTTAGGTATCTCCTTAAATATCCTCTATATCGTCACAGGCTCCTCAGCCTGACACTTTACCATGTAGGAACTTGTGTACCCACCTCAGAGGTTATTAGAGGTGTTTTAGGGGTATTTTACTCGATTTTGGTGACTAATTTATATCCAAAGCATTCATCTTCCATTTCCTTAATAAATCTCTTAAACATCTTACCGTCCGCTCTTATCATTCCCACCTTGATTTCATCTACCCAATTTTGAGAGTTCAGCCATTCTTTGTAGGTTTTACATAAGAGATAAGGAGTTCCAAACAGTCTCTCCATCTTTGGCATACGGAGGTGGATTTTTCCCTGATAGTTTATCAGTGTTTCAACTCCATTGATAAGTTTCATCTTGTCTGTCGGATACAAGTCAAGATCAGGAAAGGAGAATAATTTGGAAAGGTTGGGGTTTGAGTCTTTCACTTTCGTAGTATCTTTTAATGGTCTTGGTGGGCTGTCGATAACGGATAAGTATATGCTTGTTCCAGTTCTGGGATTATAAATGAGATGTGCTAAATCTTTAGTATGTACTTTGGGATATCCTTCTTTGAAAAATAACACCACATTTTTTATTCCCTGTAGAAGTTCTGTCTTGGTGTATTTTCTTCCATTGGTAGAGATATTGTTTTTTTTAAAATATTTTATGTCAATATTTTTGTCTAAACAAAATGTTCCTTCTGTTAACTGTTTCATATAATCATCTATTCTGGTAATTATGAAAGGAGATTCATGTGTTCTTGTAAAAGAAAATTTATTCCACAATTGAACACATCTATTTCCAAAAGTTTTTTTATACATGGGAACACCAGTTTTCTTTACACCATCGCCAGATGGTGTATTAGATACTTTAGTATCTTTCTTTCTTGTTATATCTTTACTGTTATTACTATGTAGGATTTTTTTCCTATGGGGACTGGGATTTTTCTCCGAACCAGAATAGGATTTTTTTCCTAGTCTCAACCTTCTGATTCTGCCATCGAATGATATTACTTCAATGAATCCCATCCTTTTTAATTTAGTAATGCTCTTGGAAATTGTATCAGGATTCTTACCCAGAAATTTTCCAAGATGTTCGTTGGATGCGTAACAACCTTTCCTACCTACATCCAAACTATTTATCTCAATCAATAATAATTTCTCCGTCCAATTCAGGTCGTTCCTTAAATATAAATCAGAGGGTATCCAAACCCCTTTGAAACCTCTTTCCATTTTCTCATTAATTTTTATATCCATTTATATATCCTCTAAAATTTCCATTTCCTCGTAGTGTTCCATTCTTTTCCTCAAAGAATGTTGCAGATACCAACAACTATCTGAGAAGTCGTATATGATTGGGTTATCTTTTCCCTCCATCACTCTTACAATTCTGCCTATGTATTGTTGGAGTCTTCCAGAAAACTTAATTGGGAAGGTTAAGAATATGGAAGAGAGAGAAGGTAAATCAAACCCTTCCCCTATCAATTGACCAGTCGCCACCAACACCTTACTTGCTCCCGCTTGTAATCTCCCTATCACTTCCCTCCTTTGTTTACTGGGAGTGTTGCCTGTGAGAAGTTCAGACCCCTCATTCTCAAGTGAACCAAAAAGATATTTACAATGATCTATTCTATCTGATATGACAAGAGCTACTCCTCTTGGGTATTTTTTTATTCTCTCTCTCACTTCTCGTAATATGATAGAGTTTCTTTTCTGATCGTCTACCATCTTTTGCAACATGGGTCTTCTTTCATATATACCCTTCATGGGATAATAGAACCCTGTCTTTACTACCCTCAATTTAGGTTTTAATATCCGTCCTTTCTCTTGTAGACTTTTGGGTTTGATCTCATGGATTAGTCCACCCATGTAGTGGAAGATGAGAAGATCAAGTTTATCACTCCTTTTATCTGTAGCGGTAAGTCCCAGAAGATGGTTGGTGTTTATCTTCCCCACCGCATTGGAGAAAGTGGTTGAGGGAACTCTGTGACATTCATCAACTATTACTTGTCCAGCAAACTCCCCGATGTCTATCTTGGTTAGGGAGTTGACTATGCTTATGGTAATGTCTTTGAACTCTCTGTGACCATCTCCGATTAATCCTATTTGATTGGGTTCGGTGGTGAGGAACTGTTGTATCTTCTCTTTCCATTGGTACATCAACTCTTTAGTGTGTACCACTATCAGGGTTGGTACACTCCTCCTAGCTATTACCCACAAAGTAATGATAGTTTTACCTGATCCTGTCGGGGCTTTTAATACACCATAAGACCTGTTCAGGATCAGCATCCCCGCTCTCAATTGATCTCTTTTTAATTTACCTTTGAATTCGATAGGAATAGATTTCAAAGTAGGTTGTCTATTGTCGATGGTGTAGTCTTTGTCTCTCAACATCTCTATCAATTTGTAATAGTAGCCTTTGGGAAGGGTGTAATGATCACCTTTCTTATTGTATTTCAATAATTTGATTTGTTTTGGTATTCCGACAGTCACCCTTCCCCTAGTTTGTGCATCCAGATAGTTTGGATTGTCTACTATCAATTCCTCTTCGAGAATATTAACAATCCCCGCTGGAACACCTCGTAGAGTGATTTTATTGTTGAGTTCAATTTTAATCATAAAAAAAAAGAGAGTCCGTAAAGTAAGGTTATGGAAAATGGGAGGGGTTATTGAAAATCCCATCTCCCCAGCAATTACAGGAGATAAAAGTGCTGTGTCTTACAATACGAACTCTCAAAAGTGATATTATAAAATTCCATTTCCTTATTATATGTGAATGGTCGTTTTTTACAACAAAAAAAATCAAAGATTCAACTTGAACTTTTTTACCAAACTATAAGCTGTGTTGTCTGACAGATCAGCGGGATCATGGACTTCCTCCTCCCCTTTGGGAAGATGAAGGATTTCTGCCTCTACACCTACAAGTGTTAAGTAGTTTACTATTTTTTGAGCCTCCTCCTGAGCTTTATCTTCCCTGTCAAACATGACTCCTACCTTCCTGAACTTTTTTAACAGTTGAATTTGAGATATGGTGTGTTGAGTACCAAAAGTGGCAACGGCGTTACCCCTTCCCAACCTCCAAACATCAGTAATACCTTCCACCACTATCACACTACCTTCTCTACAATGGTCATATCCGTAGAGATAATTTTTCAGATTCGCTCCATGTAGATTCAGGTACTTCGGTTCTTGTTTGTTGGATATACCTCTCCCGACATAAGAAACAAGTTTGGAGTTATGATAGATGGGACAGATAATTCTCCATTTCCATTCACCAACTATTCCACCAAAGTAAATATCCCAATCGTTTATCAATTGATGTATGTTGAATCTTCTGCTCTTCAGATATGTTTGATAGTGTGGAAGTCTCTCCCAACGATGGAGGTTGGGTTGATACGATCCTGAAGGGAGTGTTATCTCTCTCTCATCGTTAACACTTCTTTGTTGAATTTCTGGTTCTCCAGATTGGTATTGTTTGATAATTTTCTTGATAGAACGGACATCCCATTCTTGGAGAACATCAAACAAGGAATGACTACCACACTTCCAGCAGTTGAACTTACCTGTCTTGGGATGGTATCCTAAATGGTTGGAGGGATCGTCACAAAAGGGACAGTTCACATTTATCCATCCCTCTGTAACATTCTTCCCAGCAGTATTGTATTCAATACTTCTATCTTCACAAAATTGTATTAAGTCAAATATCATTCTATCATCCCGCCTTCCAATATCCATATACACACCTCGTTCCGTCTCTGGAACAGTCATAGGTGTCATGTATTACTCCGTCAATTACTGCGACCATGTGTTTTGATACTACCGTAACCAACCTCCCCTGTGGAAGTTCGTCAGCTTTAAGATGTACCTTACATCCAGAGCCTATGAACATTGTCGGTGTCCATTCAAAACCAACGCTTTCCATGTAATCCTTAAACCATTTCCTCTGTGTATTAATTCCATTGCGAGCCGTTCTCTTACCAGCACTCTTGCGATCATGCTTAGACCTTCGTTGTGTTTCGTTGCCCTTCGCCATTATATCATAGACTTCCTTGTACGGCTTGTTTGTTGTAATGGTAATTGCTCTAGTCACGCAATCACCCGCTGATCCTGAGAATCCCGCCGCTGCTCTACCCCCATCATTCCATACCCAACTGTCTGACTCTCTCATAACTCTACCTTTCTTCCCTCTGTCCTTGCAGGGGATGCATGCCATGATTCTTGATATAGTTTTTAACGAGTTCTTCATTCTTCATGTAGTGTTTCCCGCCTGGTTCACAATCTGCCTTGTTGTGTCTATAATATTCCCCAACGAATATGATTTTCCGTTGGACTCTTTCCTTTAATCTATAATAGTTGTCGCTTGAAGTCCTATCGTTGTCTTTGTGCCATTTCAAATCTATTAGGTCTTGAAGTTCTTTGTGACAAACATAGCACTTCGGGGAGTATCTTCTTTTAAATTTTCCCATAATTTATTTCACCTCCTTAGATAAAATTGTTAAAGAACAAAATAAAACAAAGAAATAAATTAACCTCTATTATCATTATACACATTTGACAAAAAAAATCAACAAAAAAATTTGTCACCTCTCCCAGACCCCCCCTCTTTTCGCATTTTTTTTCGTTGGGGATAAGTTACATTGGTAGTAGGAGAGAGCAAACTTTTTTTTTGCGAATTGTGGGTTTTTCCTTTATTTCATTTAAAAAAGTGTCCATCCCCACCCTTCGGGAAGGGTGGAGTGGAAACTTTCAATCCTTTTCAGTATTCTGGTTTCTGTGGTTCTGGAGATTCATCGGTCTCCGT
>CEPX01013260.1_pt1 | contig 17089 bp, 14 predicted proteins | sample 361361 | NCBI WGS metagenome assembly CEPX01 (sample SAMEA2619974, study PRJEB7988) | marine metagenome | biome: marine biome (ENVO:00000447); feature: mesopelagic zone (ENVO:00000213) & marine oxygen minimum zone (ENVO:01000065); material: "saline water (ENVO:00002010), including plankton...
ATCCTCTGGCGCGAAGATCGTCGGTGTGACGATTAGCGGAACGTACGGAGCGTAGACATAACCTGTTTCTAGGTAGCTGCCACCCTTATAGCCAACCAGGACCTTATTCCGTGGGAAGTACGGATCCTTGTAGACTGTAAAACGGTTACTCAGTGAACCAACAGGGGTTGCACCCAGTGTGAATGGGTTTCCTGCTTGTCCGTCACCGTCGAGGCTATAATTGGGCTTATAAAGCACCGAAGCCTCGAAGACTGTTGCAACATCAGGAGAGCAGACAACGAAGTTCGCTGAGCCACGAAGTGTCTTTCTGTGGATCTCATTTGCGACGTCGATGATTGTCTCTACAAGTGTCTCGTACCACTCACGGACTGTACCTGTGAATGCCGGTCCGCCAGCTAGCGTGCTAGACTTTGTAGCCTCTGCACCGCTCTTCTTGTTGACGAACTTACCGGGTGAACGTGACCAGTAGTAGTTAGCACCAGCTGCCTGGACCAGAAGGTCATTGAGGATCTCACGATCGATCTCAAGAGCAACCTGCTCAGAGAGAATCTGTGTGAGCTCAACCTCTGCATCCAATGAGTGGTATGCGTTGAGGTCCTGTGCCAGCTCTGGTGACCAGCGAGCGCGTAGCTTACGGGTCTGTGCTGTTACAGCAATCGACTCGATCTTGATATCGATCTCAGGGATTCTGGGGGACGGTGAACTTGCAAAATCCGACTCGAAAGAAGGAATTGTAAGTGCCGAACCATCAGCTGTATCAATATCTAGACCCGCCTGTAGTGCGTACGAAGCTGTCAGGTTTGCCACTGTAGCTGGGCTAGCCTTGTGTGATCCTGTGACAACAACCAGAAGTGCAGCATTAGCAGCAGTTCTCTGTATCAGTGGGTTAGAGGTGAATACACCGCCAGCGAATGTACCGATCTGGTTCAGACGACGAACGTTAACGAGGTTCTTACCGCCCTGAATTGACTCAGGGACAGCACCAAGACCGATGCCACCTTGGGCTGGTTCAGCACCCATATCAGCATCTGAGTACAGTGACACGTCCTTGACGAGTGATGTGTCCATGTTCGCGAAGTTTGAGGACGCGAGATCAAGAACGAGCAGCTGGAATTCACCTGTTGTGTTCCCGTTGTTACCAACATCATCCTCAATAAGCTTCAGAACCTGTGGATCGAACTGTAGAAGACGTCCGTCTGTACCTGTAGCGGCACATTTTCGTCCGTCCTGCAGTGTGGTATTGCCCTGGAAGGCACCTGATGCTAGGATATTACCTGTTGTGCAGATAATAGAAGAACTGTGCACCTTGGTGTACGAGCTTCCAGCTAGATCATACTGACCACCAGTTGCCAGAGAACCACTTTGGACTCCCTTTCCTGATGGTGTGTTGTAGATCGACTGACCCAACGCGTAGGTTTGTGCATCAGCACCTGTATTTGCAGCACCTGTTTGGAGGTTAGTATCACCACCAACACGTGTTCCATACGTGTAATCCAGATAGAAGAGCAGTCCTGAGGGAAGGCTCATCGGCTGGATTGAAACCAGCTCGTTTGATACGAGTCCACCGAATACCCGACGAACGATCGGGAATGCGATATTTGTGAATCCACGGACATCTCCAGAGCTTGCCAGATTGCCGCCACCTGTTGATAGGGAGTTTTGCTCCCTCAGTAGCTGTGCTGCCTGGTTCTCTAGGAGCCGTGACATGATCTCTCGACTGTGATCTTTGAGACCTCGAAGAAGACCCGTTCGGGACCACTTCTCAACTAATCGCTGGCCTTCAGCACCGACGTTTCTCTGTCGGATACCTTCAGTCAGCTGATCAAGTGTAAATGATTTTGCCATTGTTTATGTTTCCTTTTAAGCAGTTGTTTTGGTTTATATTTACTTTACTTTAATCCGGCTAGCTCAGCCCAACGATTCACCTCAGCTGCCTCGGATGTTTGAGCAGAAGCTCTCCGGGTGGCACGTGATGATGAACCAAGGGTCCTGCGAACCGCTGATTCTGACAGATTTTTCGGCTTGTCTTTCGAAAATGACTCTATCAGGCTCTTGTATAACAACTTTACCTCTCTTAAGCTTCTAGCACTGTCCAGCGATTCAATAATTGATTTACGCTGAGTCGCAGAAACGTTTTTATTCTGCAAAAGCTTATTAACGTAGAGTAGTTTAGAGTTAAACAAGTTTAGGTCTGTCAACTGCTCACGAAGTGTTTCAACAGCACTTCTGTATTCATTGAGCTTATTTTGAAGGGCTCGATTTTTTCTGCCCGAGGTGTTGAGATTCCGCTTTAATCTGCGCATCTCCTTTAAAACATTAATATCTGTATCCTTGAAGGCTAGGGCATCCTTGCCCGCCTTTCCACCACCAAAGTGATGTGCCATCGCCTTAGCCTCGCCTTCAGAAAGCTGTTCACGAAGATTGCTTAGCTCTTTTCGAAGCATATTCTCATCGATCTCGTACATTTCCTCTTCCTCAAGTCCGGGTATTTCTGGCATTGCCATCTCACCTTCGGGTTCCTCGACGGGTTCTTCCTCAACATCAAGATCAGCCTCTTCCTCATCTGGCTCTACGACGCTAAGGCTTGCAGTAGAGAGAGCATCTCTTAGGTCATCTGGTAATTCGACATCACCAAGATCAAGCTGGAGCATTAGCTCATTGAGATACCTTTCCTCATCTGCAATTTCAGATGCAGGTGAAACTTTTTGTTCAATTTTTGCTGGATGAGTATCTTCCTCTAGCTCATTGAGGTCTATTTCATAAAGAATTTCGTCATTTCCTGACATGCTTTGATTCTCCGTTTGTAAATCGTCATCAATATCTATTACTGCAGAGTCAAAAAATTCAGCCCCTTCATTAAATTTATGGGCAATTTTAAGCAATTTTTGTCTGTCTTCTGGGTCTAGACTGTTGAATGACTCACTTATTGCAGTGTCAAGCACATTTTTTGTAGAGTCCCCTGAAAGTGCACTTGAAACATCTTCGCCTCCGATTAGCTCAATAAGCGCATGCAATGCACTTTCGTCTAACTCAACACTTTCATCGATATTTTCATCAAGCTCTGAATCAGATAATGCCTGCTCTAGTGCTTCTTCACTGATTACACTCTCAAGAACATCACTCTCATCATGTTCTGGATCACTTATGTCTCCGACGAGTTGCTCCTCGATAAAGTTTCTAATTCTAGGTGTTACAGCCTCAATTATTGCATTTTTTGCATTCTGCTCTGCGGCAGCTCTGAGTACCTTTGCTTCTGCTATGGCTTCGTCATAAAGAGACTTGGACATTTTTTCCTCTCTGTGCTTTAAATATTTATTATGCAATCCTTGCAATTGCATCATCGTCATCAAGATCTGCTAAGATCCTTAAAATTTTAATTCTCTGTCTTATTAGTGCTCTGTTGTCATCGTCAAGTATATCTTCTAATCTAAAGGCTTGCTGGGGCTCGTCATCAAGATAAACTGTGGGTGCTCGTGATGTTCCATAATACGTCCCAGTCTTTCTCGATGGGCCTGTTGTTCTAAATGCTTGACCTGCATTTCCTGTTCCCATGGGTGGACCACTAAACCCACCCGGATAGAGTGCACGATGTGAAAACGGTGCTATTCCACTGGATACACCTGGCATTTTTTTCTCTGCCATTGGTGCAAGATCAATGCGTTGGTTTGATACAAATGAAGCTCGATCAGCACGACGTGACGGATCAACCCTGGTGTACATCTGGTTTATTTTTGCAACGAGTGTATCAAGATCGTGAAAGTCATAATCAAATGTGTCTTCATAAAAATCATCTAATTCCTCATCACTGGTATCGTATCTTGGAGGTGCTGGGTAAATTCCATAATTTGATGATAGCGCTCTTTCAGATCCTGTCCCTGTTCCAGTGCTAGGCACATCTTGTGCCTTACCATAGCCATGACCTCTTTGACCGTCATAGCTTGCTTGGTTATAATAGAGATGCTTCCAGGACATCAGCCCCTACCATCTGAACCCTGATAAGATCTTCCAGAAATGTAGTCACCGATTTTTTGTGATGATATTTGCTTTGATGTATTTATGGGCGATGCTTCTCCGCCGAGACCTACACCAAATTCAACTCCAGCTTCCGGAAGTGTGCCTTCAAAAGGAGGTTGATCATTTGGAAATACGCTTCCTGGACCTGGAGAAGTTATATTTGGTACAAATGGTGATGCTGGGAGGCCGCCGCCGCCTGTCTTGACATCTTCTAAATCTGGAGTAGGATTCTGTGATGTCCCAGCAAAATCTCTATTAAATGTGTTAAGACCAAGACCGTTTACAACGACACCGTCAAGAGCTAGTTCCTGATACTGCTCTCTTCTCTCGTCATCTGTTAATTCACCCAAATAAATCGGTGATGCTGCGAAAGACTTTTGCAAATTTATCTCATTTCTAGTGCCAAGAGGTTTATCTCCTGACATCGCTGCTTCAACTGTGATCTGCTTGACCTCAGACATTTAAATCTCCTTTAAGATTGCCAGACGTAAGGCCTTTCTAACTGCGCTTATCTTATCAATTCGCTTCTTTAGATTTGCCTCTTTAATTCCAAGTGCCTTGGCATGATTAATTTTATGTATTAATGTTCCTGCATAAGCATCTGCATCAACTGTCTTTGTCTTACCTGAATCTGCTCCAAGAAGACCTTCTTCAATCATCTTTTTCTTCTCTTTTAGAACAAGATTTTTTAATAGCTCAGGTGTCAGCCTTTTAATTCTAGACATGAAATACTCCCAGTGGTGTGTTTGCATCAATACATATGCAGCAAACCTAAATTTATCGGTAGAATTCTATCCCTTGTTTACAGAATCTGGAAAAGCAAGAGATGCCCAATTATTAGCTGATTCACTGAAAAGCTCAGTGGGATCATTATTTGCTGCAATTCTAGCAGCACTATCTCCGCTTGCTGCTGAAGCTGTGTACATTCCGCCTGGTCCCTTCCTGTCTGCACCTGCCTGCTCTTGCATTGTAGTCAATGCTGTATCCTTTAATATAGACGCTAATACAGGATCCTCTGTCATAGAATTAGCAGCTAATTCTGCGCTAGCAGATAGCTCGTTACGCTTGTCTTTTTGGCCGCCTACCTCTATCTTGTCTAGAACTGATCTTCGTCTGACTGGCTCTGAGATATCTGACTGCCGCTTCTTTGACTCAGACAGCTGTGTGGGTTTTCCAGTAAGAGCAACTGTGTCAATTCCCTCTTGTAGAATTTCTACTAAGCACTCCTTGACAATTCCCTTTAATTCATTGCGAGACAATCTTGCCATAATCACTTACCATGATAAAATTTCATTAAAAATTCTATCAATTTTGTCTGTTTTAGTAAAAACCCTATCAAGGTCTCTCTTATCAACTTGCAGAGATTCGTTAAGCATAAATGCACCAGGTGTAGATGGTTCACTTACCATGTCAAAACAAATTAATTGAAAATCCTCTTGAACGACCTGTTGATCACCTTGGTTTTTTGTTGATCCTACACCCCTTGAAGAAATACCAAGTGTAACACCTGAGCTGACAAGGCTTTGAAGTATTTTTCCGCTAGGTGTGTCTAAGAGCTCTACAGATCCCACTACAGCATCACCTTCCATGTGTGCCTCACGAATAATATGTGATGCATTTTTAAGCTCAACAACTGATGAATCTGGATGATCGCACTCGCCCAGTGCTCTATTTTCCTTGATAAATTTTTGATAATTTAAAAGCTCCCTCTCAAGAATTGATCGCGGATAGATTCTGCCATTTTGATTAAGCGTATCTGCTTTCTGTAATACTCCCTTGAGAACAACTTTTCCGTCATTAATACGCTTTGACTCATTAACCATCGCAGCGGTATAAGAAAGCGGTGTCCATTCTGTTAGTAGCTGTAAATTATTTGTCATACTCATTTAGTGCCTCCGTAATTTCTGTTTTTAGCTGTGAGACAACTAAAAATCTTGATATTGTTTCATCTGTAACTTCCTCGACACATTCTGCAACAATCTTTTCCTTGACATCTGCTATCTTTTGTAGAATCGTTTCATTGCTTGTCTTATCTTCTAGCTCGCTCATCTCACCCAGCGTTGTTTCTTTAAGCTCTGCTAAGATATTGCTGATTATACGTCCTTCATCATGCTTAACAGAAAAAACATATGATCTAATTACATCTTTCTGCTCTTCATTGAGCTGATTCCCATATTTTTTATTGAATTTTTCTGATAACAGTTTAACAACAAGCTTATCTACATCTGAATCAATTTCTTCATCTAGCTTTTTTTCTACCTTTTGTTCTAAAAGGCTTTCAACCATTTTTGACTCATACTGTATAACTCTAGATAAGTCTGATATATCTTCTTGTCGCCAGTCATTTAATAGAGTTTGAATTGTCGCATACACTGTATACTCAGGAATTCTTCTGTAATAAAAGTTTTTATCGGCCAGCTCATGATTTATGTCACGAATTAGTAATGATTTTTCTCTATTCAGCTTTTTTGAATCACATCTTCTAGCGGCATTTTTTGCTTCAGTTAATATACTTGCAGCAACAGCTGTATCACTAACTGTAGTCTTGGCAAGCGCATTAAAAAGCCTAAATTCTTTATAAAGCTCTTTTGACTTATGAAACCTGTTCTCAATTATGCTAAGCGCTTTTTGTGCAGATTTTTTATCATTTCTAATTAGAGAATCAGATATGTTTCGAAGTAAAAGCTCATAGATAATCCCCACATTTCTTTTTTTATTGTGTGATTTTGACATTTTGGGATCAACCCTCCTCTGATGAATTATCGATCTCAGAGATTACTCTTCTACGATTACTTATTGAGCTCTCAAGAGATTTTAATGTAGATCTTATCTGTGTTGTCATTTTAGCAGTATTTTCTAGTTTATCATCCATTATATTCATAAAATCATCCTCATCCATCTCAGATAGCTTAGAAAGACTTAATTCTGATCTTAAGGGATTAATATCATCCTTCATCTCACTATTTCTCTTGTATCTCATTTGTCTGTGCATCTTTGAAATCCCTACGACGGAGTCTTCAACATTATTGCGATCGTGAGAAACAAGCCTTAGTTCAGCCTTGGGGTCCGGAACACCTCGCCTCCGTCTTTTTCTCTTTTCAATTTCCTTTTTAAGCCTTTCCTCGTGAGTTAGTGGCTCATCTGCCTTGCTTTCATCTTTATCCTCATTAGAATCAGATTCACTAAGAACACCTGTTAGCCTATCAACGGTGTTTTGTGCCATTATCGGAGATGCTTCATCATCTATAGATAATGAACTAATGTCTATCTCGTCTGATTCTGTCACATCATCTCCAGCAATTATATCAAGATTTTGACTATTTCTGTCATCTCCTGCAAGTTCTGTTGCAGGCTCAGCTTCTTCCTCATCGGGTGCCGGAAATTCAGGTGCTGCACCCAGCTCCTCACCGGCTTCTCCGCCTGGCATCTGAACTGATTCTACCTCTAGGTCTTTCTCCTTGTCGACGATTCTACCAGCAAATATTAACTTTATTTCCTCATTTGTCATATTGAAGATATTCTTTCTAATCCATGCTCTATCAACTAGACCTTCAACCTGTGCTGCTGATCCTGCAATTTCAAATCGAGATCTATATAGTTCAAGCTTTTGCTGTTGTGCAACTGTTGAAGGATTTGATAATTGTAATACAAAATCTAGTAGATCCTCTCCTTCAAAGCCATTGCAAAATAGATGAATTATCGCAACCTTATTAAGTTCTGAAACAATTGTTCGCTGTATTCTTGCAATTGTTCTTGAGAATCTAATATCCTCTTGAGACAGTGTCGCCTTTGCTCCCAGGCCTTCGTCGTATCCGAGATATGCCTTTGGTATCTTGAGTGCAGCAAAGAGCTTTTTCTGAATATACTCTACATCTTCAATTGCTGTTGCATTCGATCCCCCAGCTAGAGTATCAATCTTAGTTCCTGACTCACCCCCTCGAACCGGAAGATAATAGTCTTCATCAACTGATAATGGATTATATCTCAAATCCACTCTTCCAGAATCTTTATCGACAACTGAGGATTTCTTAAGTGTGGATTGGACCTGTTCCATATAATTTGGAATATCTTCTGGTGGTACATTACCTACATCGACATAGAATACTCGTCTCTCTGGTGATCGAACAACTCTATACACTAGCATGGCGTCCTCGACAAGTATCAGCTGTCGCCATATTCTGCGAGCAGATTCTAAAACTGATGTGCCATATGGAAGAAATGCGTCATTGGCGAGGACACGCATGTGTGTTACCTGCCAGTTTTCTAAGACTTGGTTTCCCTGTGTGACCCATCTAAATCGAACAGCCATGGGATCATTAGGGTCATATCCTTCCTCTCGTTCTACCTCGTTGACAGGCATAGGGTAAGCATTGATGACACCATTTTCTGGACTCACATCATTAAAAAGAAAAAAATCTCCGTACTTGCAAAGTGTTCTTACCCAGGCAGTTAGATTAAATTCTATATTGAGAGTATCGTAGAAAAGCTCATTAAGTATTTTTTTAATAGTTGGATTTTCTGAATGGATGTGTAACACATTTCCCTGTTCATCTGACGCAACAGATTCCTCAGAATAAATGTCAAGAGCAGAGCTTATCTCAGGAGTGTACTCCATTTCACTAAAATCACTATATCTTGCCATCCTGTCATAAGTACCGTATGCTGACATTGCTGTACTATAGACATGGCTCTGATTTTTTCTAAAGAGTTCAAAAGCAGAGGACCGTCCTGGACCTTTATCAAAATCTTTGATGCGTCGTTTAATTACAGGTCCGCTTCTAAACAACAGTGTTAATCGTCTGAATAGCCCATCTGGATTCTTATCTGCCATTTAAATTCCTATTTGTATACCCAATCCCACTCAGATAAAATGTTGAGCTTTTTATTCCACTCTCCCTTGAGTGAGCTTCGCTTGAAATCATCTGGTTGTACTTTTGGATCCCTTGTCTGCGAGCTATGAGGTCTTCCCTCAGTTATTGCTCCAGGCATGTCATCATACGTATTTCGTGTCATCTTCATCGCATCAATCATTGCCTGGTTAATTCCCTTTGTATTTTTGCTATACTCTGCTGATGCATCGTATAGCCACATGGCTATCGCCATGCTTATGACAAGATCATCGTTATATCCTTTCATGGCTTGGGCTCGATTTCCCTTCCAGATAAAAGTCTTTAACTCGTCATAAAATCTTGTTGAGTATATCTTTATCTGCTTATTTCTTATTACCTCTTCAAGCTTGGATAGAATTATATTTCTTGTCTTTCCAGTCGTTGTGAATCCTCCGACATCTGAATCACTAGGAGGTATGTAATTTCCAATAAAGACTGCCTTTCTCTTTTTATGATAAAGATTTGGGTACTGCATCTCTTTTAGCTTTAAAACTGTTGCATATCCGTAGCTATTATTTTCTGGACACAACAATGCTTTATTATATCTGTGTCCAAATTCGTGTAAAAGTTCAGCAAATCTGTCTGGTGGTATTTTTCCTTTATACTCTGCAACACACTCACCCTCTGCTATATCAATCACATGAAATGTTGAAAAGTCCTTTGAATCTCCTCTAGCTATGTCTGCAGATATTACATACTGATGTTCTGAAAGTGGGTATTTCCATATCCACACATTCATATCTGGACCTGCTCTTTCTTTGGGCGGAATTGCTTCTAGTCTTAACCATTCTATTTCATCGTCTGATAGAAATGTCTCACCTGAGGATGCAAAATCACAAAGATATTCCTGTGAGATCTGTCTTGATGATAGGTTTTTAGTTGTCTTTTTAAACCACTCATCATCTCTCTCAGGATGAACATTCCACGGGAGTTTTATTGGTTCAAATTCATTTAAACCGGCCTCAGCATCTGTATAAAGCTTGTAGTACTGTCCGCCCACACCATTTGGTGTCGAGAGTATTACCACCCGACCACCTGTGGAAATCGTGGGATACAGTCCCATCCATAGCTGATCAAAATTTCTGACAAATGCTGCCTCATCAATAATAAGAAGTGAAAGTGCTTCAGATCTTCCTGCATCTTCAGATGTTGGTATTGCCTTAATTGAAGATCCGTGACTAAACTCTATTAACTGTTTATTATTTGTTGTGATCTCTGGTAGCACAAGCCATTTAGGTAGACTTCTAACCATCGTCTTGACTTTTGTTATAAAGTTCTGTGCAACACTTAGTTTTGTTGCAATAATAAGAATATTCTTATCTTTTTGGAATAGAGCTAGCCACACAGAATATGCTGCAACTAGTGTTGACATTCCAAGCTGACGAGATTTAAGAATTATTGAAAATCTATTATCAAGAAATGTTTCAACACATGTATCCTGAAAGTCGTATGTGTCAAACTTTATTAATCCGCGTACTGGATGCTGTATCTTAAGATAGCTATTAAAGAAATAGTTGGGCTCCTTTCCACACTTTACTATTTCCTTTATTTGATTTGATTTGTTGATCTTTGCCATCATTCACAACTATATCTAGTTAGCCTTCTATAATAGGCAATTTTTCTAGGTGTATATGGTGATGTCGTTATCATTTCAACTGTATCATCAGAACTTAATTCTTTTATTTTTAGTCCTCGGCCAGCATCTGTCTTGAATTCACTCTTAAGGTTTTTTAAATATTGCTTTGTAAGTTTGACTGACTCATCCTCACAAACTCCTACCTGGTCTCTTAGATTTCTCTCTGATGCTAGATTTACAACTGTAGTGTATTTTAGTGTTAAGATTTCTCCTTGTAAAGATCCCTTAATTGACATAGTTGGAGATATAGTCGTTGAACTTTTTCCATAAGTGTCGTTTAAAATCTGTCCAAGAACGTTATTTTCTTCAAAGTTAAGCATGTTATCACCCAGTATAAGTATTTATGAAATTTAGATTTGAAAATTTGGAGGTATCTGTTTTCTTGCATCAATTTCAGAACTTATTTCATCATCTGATGGCCTCCAGCCGTTTTTCCACTCATCTTTTCTACATTCAGCCCATTTTGTCCCACAGTCAGCACAGCATCCGTATGCTAAAAAGAAACTATTATCCCTGGCACTATTCATAATAAAATTACAAATTGGACAAAATAAAGAAGTAAGATTATCAATGGTGATAGATGAATCTATAATAACAATATTGTCATCAAGATATTTGTAAGTCTTGTTTCTTTTGCTGTCTATCGTGTCATTCATGCATCACCTTTGCATCCTTCTCATTCTTAAATATTTCAATTGAATTATCTACAGCATCCTTGATTGCATCGACATGAGAAATTATAATAATGTTTTTAAACCACTTCTTTAATGACTCAAGAAGACGACTACAGGCTTCTATATTTGTCTCATCAAGTGATCCAAATCCCTCATCTATTATTAGCATGTTTGTCTTTGGCAATGATGAGACGTTGATTAGAGCAACCCTAATTGCTAATGATGACATCATTTTCTCCATTCCCGATGCTAGTTCAATTATTCTCTTAGAGTCTCCATAGTTTATATAGATATCCATCGCATTAGAGTCTGAATCTGCTTCTAGCTCAACAGTAAAACCAGTGACACCATGTAATATCTTTGCTATCTCAGTGTTGATGATCGGCAGCTGAGTCATCATAATTTGAAGCGGAATTCCCTTTTTTGACATCGCCTGTATGAACATTTCATATATTTTAAGGTCATGCTTTATACTTTTGAACTCCTTATGATCGCTTTTAAGCCTTGAAATTTCAACATTTGATCTTGTTATTTTTTCTGCAATAGAAAGTTTTTTATGATCGAGATCATTTATCTCTGACTTGAGAGAGACAATATTGTTTCTTAGTTTGATGTCCTCTGAAGATTTTTCAACATCTACTACTCTTGCCTTCATGCTATCTAGAGTTTCAGAGCTCTCATCTAAGCATCTCTTTTCATCTCTTACTTTATTTTCAAGATTATTTTTCTCGACCTCTAGTCCTGATAGATTAACTGATAGTGCTGCTTCCTTCTCTAAAATCTTATCAAACTTTCTAATTTTATCTTCAAGATTTTCATTTTTTATTTTTTGAAATGCATCCTTTAGCTCTATCAGATTTTTTGCTAAATTTTCGACATTTAATTTTTGCTCATCGATTCTCTTCTTATCAAGATGTGACTCCTTAATGAACTTACAAGTGAGAAATTGATCACCACACGGTACATCAAGTAATTTTTGAACTGATCGTTCCTGTTGTAATAACAATGTCTTCTGTCGTTCATGATCATGCTCAAGATTTAGCAATGTCTTTTCAAGCTCTCTCTGAGATTCTAGCTGATTACGAAGCTCATGAATAGGAAAGTCATTTTTAACACGCTTTATTCTTAAAATTTTCTTTCTTTCAGTGTGGATGTCTGATTTATTTTTTAGAAGTTCTTTTTTAAGAATCTCTACATTCTGAAGATTTTTATCAACTATGATTTTTTGTTGATCGGCCTCCTGCTGTGTTACTATCTCTGGATTTCCAGACGTTGCTAGATCAATATTTAGCTTTTCAAGTATGTCTCTTTTAGAAGCAATTAGCTTCTCAATACTTCTGAGATCTTCTTTTCCACTCTGCATGACTATCTGCTGTTCATCAATAAGTGTGTCCCAGTCGGCGTGCGGCATTATCTTTGCTTTTGATCTGAGATCATATGACTCATCCTTGGCCAGGTCATACATTTTTTCAAAAATATTAAGATCTAAAAAATTTGTAAGAATTGCCTTTCTAGAGGTTGCTCTCTCTCTTATGAATGTATTCATCTGTCCCTGTGAAGCCAGCGATGTCATTAAAAAATCCTCAGATATTCCAATCATGTTTCTCACAATTTTTTCAGTTTCTCTACGTTGCTCCTCACATAGATCAGCGATGATATTTCCTAATTCATCTGTTTCGTGAAGAGATAATTCTGTTGTTGCATATACAGATCCCTTTCTTGTTTGCTTCTTTATTGTTTTTCTTTCAAGCCTAAAAAATTTTCCATTCATGCTAAAATTTATTGCAGCTCGACAATAATTTTTCCTATTGTTTATTACATGAATGTTCTTGATTGATCCTCGATCTGTTGTATTGTATAGTCCATACACTAATGATCCAATAATTGAAGACTTACCTTTAGCATTTTTTCCAAAAATTCCAGTTATTCCTGGCAGATTATCAAAGTTTATAACATTGTTCTTTCCATATGCAAATGTGTTGTCAAATTCAAATTTGTGAATTTGCCATCTAACATTTCTAAGTTTCTCATCATGCAGTGAAATCTGTGATAGATATTTGTCAATTAATTGATCAAGTTTATCAAATTTCTGCTTTGTAATTATAGTGTTTCCATAATATTCACGTAATAGCTTTTTGTGTGTAGATGGATCTCTAAGATTTTCCTTTGTAAGACTATCACCGCTTTTTGTCTGAATTTCTGCAGAGCTGAAAGAGCTTTCAGACTTAAACACAACCTCAGCTGCATCCTTAAATGTCATTAGCTCATTTTGAAGCTCTCTTGCAGTTGTCTGTGCTATGCATTGATCTGATTTTATCCTGAACCTTGCACCATTGATATACTTTGCAGATTCAATTAGTGCATTTTTAACGCTACCGTTCCAGTCAATTGTGATAAAAGGTTTTGTATGCTTGACTTCATAAAACTTGCTTGTAAAATTATCTCTATCCTTAATGTCCCAAAATAAAAATCCCTTTCCTGGATCTTCTCCATAATTTTGCTGAATTGTTGAGCCACAATAGGCCATTGTCTTTCTTTCATTTAGATATTGAACCTTGTGGATATCACCCAATAATGTGAAATCAAACTCTTCAAAAAATGTATCATCTACATCACCCTCAATGCTCCAGTCTATGTCTGTTTTTGACCCCCACACAGCACCATGAAAAAGTGCTATACTTACCTCATCTTTTACTGGTCTTACATCTTTCCATCCCTCCTCATCAAAGCATGAAAAAACACACCAGTTAAAGCCAGGTATTCCTGTGGGATATGTTCCTGAATTCTTATACAGGTGAATATTTGGATCATCTAATGCAGAAAGAATCGGTGAAATTGCATCCTGCCTTGACTTATTAAGAATCAATCCGTCGTGGTTTCCCAATATCACATGTGTGGGTGCAATTGATGATAGACCTTTAAACCACCAGCACATATTATCGATCAGCTCTGGAGAAATCCCCTGCGTCTTTGAATGAACTATGTCACCGCCTACGTAAATTACGTCAGGATTTAACTTTTTTGCTTCATTAAAAAAGGAGGTAAAAGATTCTCTGTATTCATCGTGACGGGACAAACCGCGCCAGTGAACGTCTGCTAGATGTATTATCCTCATATTTTATTTTTAACAATCTTTATCTAATAATAATACATCTACACGAGCATGTACAAGAAAATTCATTTTGTCATACGTAAAGCTAGTCAAAACATTGATCCTGTTTGTAATGAGCTCACCTTTTGTTGTAGCGACTCTATTAAGCTCCATCTTTTAGCTCTCTTTTTTTCACTTTTAAACTCATCTCTTGTCATGTCTCCCACATCCTGACTTTTTCCTAGATCCAGAATTCTAACATCACAACAGTATGATTCTAGTATTCTTGCATATGAATCAGACTTATTTTTCATATCTGCATCAAGTGCCAGAAGAACTGATGTTTTATTCGCAACAATCTTTTTAAAGAGCAAAGATTTTTCACTAAGTGAGGATCCTAGAAGACATGTTGCATTAGAATTACACCTAACAAGATCAAATGGACCTTCTACGACTGTTAATTCTTTTTTCCAATCAATATTCATCTCATTGAACACAATCGATAGCTTGTCAGTTTTTGCATTGATGTACTTTAATTCAACAGTATCAGAGTCAATCTTTCGTGAAGAAAAGTAATTTAATTCGCCATCACTGTCAAATGATGGCATTATAATTCTTCTTCTATGTCTTCCGCTTGTTGTTGTTCCAAATTTAAAATACCATAGATCTCTGTATGAGAGATCTCGTCTATAAAGATATTTTATGCAAGCTCTGATGTCTGGATCATTTGAGTTTATATTATCTCCCAAGAATAAAAAATTGTTGGGCAGTTTTATTTTTTCTTCATTATTTTCTTGTTGAGTATTTGAAAATAATTGCTTATCATCTAAAAAATTTTCTATGAAATAGTTTGCTTCATTAGAGCCCACATATTTTTTAAGAATATAAGATAGTGTCTTTCCCTTAATACCGCACACCCAGCAGTGACACTTCCAGCTTTCTATGTTTATTGAAAATTTCTTTTTAGAGCTTGTTGTTCCGCATTCTGGACAAATCACAGCTATGTTCTTTCCATCACGTGACACGTGAGATGATCCAAAAACACTTTTAATGAATTTTATCTTACTATTTGTGCTTTTCAAAACTAAGCTCTTAAAAGATTATATTGTAATGCTATCTCTTATTCAGCATTATATGAGCTTTTGCAATCACATAGGCATCTGCCATATCATAACAGTAGGGCTGCAAAATTTCCATTCCTTTTCTTGGCCCGCTTTTTAATATCTTCATAGGCCATTTGTAGTCAAGATTTTCCAATTGTAGTGATACCCAGTCTATCACCTGCTGCTTGGTAGTTCTATCACTCTTTCTGTTTATTTTTAATCCTACACTCTTTCTTGCCATATTTACATTTATGTGCTCAGGTTGAATGTCAAGCTTATCATAGCATATATAAGATACTATTCCATTAAATCGTGCAAGTGTCATTAGAGTCCTAGCAGATGAAAACCCCGGTCTAAATGCCTGTAGGTTTTCCTCTATTGTAATTTTTTCTATTGGGTGACTTAGCATAAGCCCGAGGAGTACATTTCCTAGCCTCTCTGCCTTCTGGAATGTCCCCTGGAACTTTTCTAATGGTACACATCCCATGTCTATCAGAGTACCGTCAGAATGCAAAATACACCAACCTGTGCAGCTTGTTGATACATCGAGACCAAGTATCAATTAGAAGTCCTCCTTTAACTTAAAGAGAACACTATCTGAATTTCTCTTTTTAATAGGCTGTGCCAATTTGGCTCTCATTATGACATTTAGATTATCATCATGTAAATTAATTCCATCTATGTACATGAATGTAGGATCAAAGTCATTTGCATCAAATGATGCAGATATTAACTGATACTGCGGATTTGATGATGAATTATGAAGACCCTTTTCACACGGCACATTAACAGTTAAAATATGTGAGTTGATCTCTCCCTTAAAAGTAACCTTGAATTGATCCTTTCCAAAAAATGGAATATTTGGTGATTTTATTAAAACGAGACCCTCATTATAGAATATGTTTCCAACGCTTGCCCATTCAGGATGAGGAGTTAGTGAATCAGCACGGTATAAGCTGCCACGGCCATTATCTCTTATTGTCATCTTAACAGCACCGTTTGAGCCTGTTAGGTTAGCGTCCTCAATCTTAAAACTTCCAGGAAAAATTCTATTTCCAAAGTAAAGATTTGATATGTCAAAAATAACAACCTCTTGTGAGCTAGTGTCCCTATTTCTTCTTAATATTGAGAGACCATCACTTCCAAATGCAGCATCTGATGGGTTCTCCGGTGTTGCCCAGTCAAATGGCATTAAGTTTGATGCCATTCCAGGAAAAAACTGAGGAGGGTTGCCGCCGGATCCCACAAGATTTCTAAGACTTATTGTGCTTAAATTTGTCGTTCCAATGTCATCAACAAAAAGCGACATAGGGGTTTCATTTTCACAGATAATTCCGTCGCCGTCAGTGTCAATAGCGCCGCTTATAAGAAGTGCGTAGTCTGGAGAGAATAGACCATTATCACAGGGAAGCACCGTTAGATTTCTCTTTCTAACTGATCCAGAATTCATTGAGCCTGGCCATCTTCCCGCGCCCTCAGGATAATTTGCAGCTTTGACAGATGATGATCCATAGAGATAATAATTAAAGCTCTGCTCCTCAGTCTTGCCACTGCCGAGATCGATCAATGTTGGTATTCCTCGTGTTAGGCCTAGGGAATCCTCCTGCGTTGGTCCAAGATTACCTGTGAGCTTATAAAGCCTGGGATACTGGCTTGTGATGAAGTCTCTGGTAAAGTTATCA
>CEPX01197693.1_pt1 | contig 17088 bp, 22 predicted proteins | sample 361361 | NCBI WGS metagenome assembly CEPX01 (sample SAMEA2619974, study PRJEB7988) | marine metagenome | biome: marine biome (ENVO:00000447); feature: mesopelagic zone (ENVO:00000213) & marine oxygen minimum zone (ENVO:01000065); material: "saline water (ENVO:00002010), including plankton...
TAAAAGTGTAAGAGCATAAAGAGAGAGAAAGTACTTGTTTAATCAACATTTTACTTTTTCTAAAACAAGTGCAATTATAGGAGAAAATAATGAAATTTAATGAATTAAATATAAGTAGCGAGTTATTGAAATCTATAGACAGATTAGGAATAACTAAACCTACTGAAATACAAGAAAAGAGTATTCCTCATATTTTAAAAGGGAATGATGTAATTGGAGAAAGTGCAACAGGTTCTGGAAAAACACTAGCTTTTGGATGTGGAATTTTAGAGCAAGTAACTCCAAATAAAGGGGTACAAGCTTTAGTTTTAGTACCTACAAGGGAATTAGCAGAGCAAGTAAAAGAATCTTTGAATAATTATTCTACAAAAAAATCAATTAAAGTAACTGCGGTTTATGGTGGGGTAAGTATAAATCCACAAATGACAGCTTTAAAGAGGAGTGAAGTTGTAGTTGCAACACCTGGAAGGTTATTTGATCATATGAAGCAAAGAACTATTGATTTAGGCAAAGTAAAAATTTTAGTTCTAGATGAAGCTGACAGAATGTTAGATATGGGTTTTATTAGAGATGTGGAAAAAATAGTTCAAAAATGTCCTAAGCAAAGGCAAACTTTATTTTTTTCAGCTACAATATCTTCAGATATAAAACATTTAGCTAAGAAATATATGAACAATCCGATAAGGGTTTCAGCTGTAAATCAAGTAGATCCAAATAAATTAAAACAAATTTACTATAATGCTGCTAGGGGTTTGAAAATTCCTTTACTTGTAAACCTTCTAAGAAAAGAGAAATCTGGACTTGTGATGGTATTTTGTAATATGAGAACATCTACAGATTTTGTTGTAAAAAATTTGAAAGTGAATAAAGTGGATGCTATGGCTATTCATGGAGGATTAACTCAGAATAAAAGAAGTAAGATGATGGATATGTTTAATGGAGGTAAATTTGGAGTGCTAGTGTGTACAGATGTCGCAGCTAGAGGATTACATATTGAAAATGTGTCTCATATTTATAATTTTGAAATTCCAAATGATCCAAAAGATTATGTACACAGGATTGGAAGAACTGCAAGAGCTGGAGAAGAGGGTATGGTAGTTAATTTACTAGCTGAAAAAGACCATGATAATTTTTCAAAAGTGTTGAGGGATTATAGTCTATTTACTATAGATAAAGTAGATAATCCTCAATTAGAAAGAGTGACTATAGTTAAACCCAAATTTAGACCTAATGGTCATTTCAAAGATAAAAGAAGATTCCCAAATAGGAGATCCAATAAAAGGGGGTTTTCTAAAAGATGATAAAATATAATATACATAAAGAATGTAGACTGTGTAGGGCTAGATTTATAGTTCCCAATGGTCAGTCTAAAAGAATTTATTGTGACAAGTGTGAGAAAAAGGCAAATAAGTAATTTTTAAAAACCCTTTTTTTAGTATTAACTGTATGGAATTATTCAAAGATATAGAGATTATTGACTTGTGTTTATACCTTAGAAAGAAGAAGATTTTGGTTATTGGGGATATGCATATAGGTTTGGAAGAAAGTTTACAAAAACAAGGTATTTTAATTCCAAAATTTGATATTAAAGAAGTTCTAGATAGATTAGATGGAATTTTAAAAAAGGTAAAGGTGAAAAAAATAATTTTAATTGGGGATGTTAAACACGAATTTGGAAGTATTTCGGATCAAGAATGGCGTGACACTCTGAAAATTTTAGATTATTTATTAGAAAAAGGAGAAGTTGTCTTAATTAAAGGGAATCACGATACTGTTTTAGGTCCTATAAGTGATAAAAGAGGTTTAGAAATTAAAGAAAAACATAAAATTGGAGATATTTTGTTTGTACATGGGGATAAACTAATTAAAGATAAATCAAAATTAATTGTTATAGGACATGAACATCCAGCCATTAGTTTTGAAGAAAGAAGGGATGAGAAATTTAAATGTTTTTTATTAGGGAAATTTAAAGGAAAGGAATTAATTGTGTTACCCAGTTTTAATTTTTTAAGTGAGGGAAGTGATGTCACTAAAGAAAATGGGCATAGCCCTTATATAAAAGGTTTTAAAAATTTTAAAGTGTTTATTCCTGAAAATGGAGATGTTAGAGAATTTGGAAAGGTAAAAGATTTAGAATGAGAAGGGATGATATATGGTTGAAAGAGAAATTAGATAAAATCTGGGAATTATTATTTCCAGAAGTAGAGAAACCAAATACAGTAGATACTTTGTTTAAGGGTAAAAGTTTGAGAAGATTTGGATGTATAAAGAAGAAGAAAAAAGATTCTGTAATTGAAATTAATTCTTTGTTTAGGGATGAAAGGGTTCCAGAATATGTTATAGATACAACTTTAGCGCATGAATTAGTGCATTATATGCATGGTTTCAACTCACCATTACCAAGAAAATATAGACACCCACATAGGGGGGGTATTGTAGATAGGGAATTAGTTAAAAGGGGTTTTGGTCATAATTTAAGTATGGAAAAAGTGTGGGCCAAGAATCAATGGGAGAAAGTTTTTAGGATGATTAAGGGTTAATCTCACTAAATAGAATCATAAACATGATGGTGAACAGAATCAAAAATAGTTCTAATACTTTCTGCAACTTCCTCTATAGTTCCATTCCCGTCAACCACAGTTACATTACCAAAATTGTTTTGATATTCGCCAGGGGAAGCTAATTCCATGTATTTACGATAAACATTATTCCTAAATTCAACATTTGCTTCAAATTTACTTTCGGCTGTTTCGGTTCTAGAGGTGGCCCTTAAATCAGCTGTTTGAGGAGAAATATTTAACAGGATCGTTAGATCTGGTAGGGAGAATTCTATTTCTTGATGCATATCAACTAACTCAGACAAAGGCATTCCTTGAAGAGATTGATAAACACAAGTGGACATAGCATAACGATTGGCAATAACTGTGACTCCTTGATGGAGATTAGGTTCAATAATGGTTTCTGTGTGGAGTCTTCTATCTTCAACATATAATTCTGCCATTTTCCTAGGATCAGAATAAGCATCTTCATCTTCCACTAACTTTCTTTTAATTTCCCTAGCCCTCCGAGTAGGTTCATGAGTAAGTACAATATCATTATCTTCTGAAAGGTCTAAAATATGATTGGCTAATCTAACGGATTGAACTTTTTTCCCTGTATAATCTCCTCCTTCCAGAACTACAAAAAAACCGTCTGACATTTTATTAGAATTTTAAATTAATAATATAAAAAGATATAGAAGATTTAAACTATTTTTTAGGTTTAATAGGAATTCTAGTATATTTTTTACAGTCTAAACAATAAATTATAACTCTAGATTTATGAATTCTAATTCTGGAATTAACTCCTGGCTTTAAATAATGATAACAATGTTTGCAGAATTTTCTTTTTTGATATTTAGGAAGAAATAAATTTACTTTCATAGCAATTTTTCTAGCTAACTCTACATAACGATTAGCTAACTTGGGAGATTTAGGAAATACCTTATCTGCTTCTGAAAATAACTTTCGAATTCTATTCTTTGCTATTGTCACAGACATGATGATATTGACGGTAAGGGGATATTTAAAACCTTGTTTTTAATTTGATAAATGTTTATAAAGAAGTGGAATTTTAAAATTTTGATATGAAAACTTACCAAGGTAAGAATCCTAGGAAGAAGAGGTTAAGGGGTGATATGAATTGAAACTGGGTGATAAAAAATATGATCAAGTTATCCTGGCTATAGATAAAGAGGATCTTTTTTGGGGTGATCATTTTGAAGGTTTCAAACCACATGAAGAAACAGACTATGAATCTAGAATTCTGCAATCTTATGGATTTATGAGAAGAGGTCCTTTGGAAACAGATCCAAGTTTTAAACAACCAATAGGCTATGCTCTAATTGTAAATCCTCAATTAAAAAAGGTATTTGCTTATCAAAGAGCAATTAAAGATGAACAGTATACTGAAACAAGATTACAAGGATTATGGAGTTGGGGTATTGGAGGACATATTGAAAGAAGTGAGGGTAAAGAAGATAATCCAATTTACGCAGGTCTGAGAAGGGAACTAGATGAAGAAGTGGAAATTGAAGGAGATATTACAAGTATTAGGCCTTTGGGTTATATTAATTTAGAACATGATGTACATGCGGTTCATTTTGGCATATTGTATTTGGTAGAAACAAATGCTACAGAAGTAAAACCCAAAGATGCGGAAGTAGAAAGGGGGGGTTTAGTAAGCATGGATGAATTAGAGGTCATTTGTAACAATTCTCACTTTAAAGTAGAAGAATGGTCTGAAACTGCTTTAGGACCTTTAAAGGAATATTTAGATAATCAGTAATATATAGTTTAGAGTATAATATTATTTATATATAACTTTGAATTTTAAAATCTATATATTGTTGTTAATCGAATAATAACATACAACAGGTGGTATATAAACATGAAATGCCCATTTTGTGAACATACAGAAACAAAGGTGATGGATAAAAGGGAAACAGCGAGTTTTGACACTACAAGGAGGAGGAGAGAGTGTTTGGGGTGTGAAAAACGGTTTACGACTTATGAAAGGATTGAGAGTTTAAATTTAGGGGTTATAAAGAAGAGAGGTTTTAAGGAGCCGTTTGATAAGGATAAGATTAGAAAAGGAATTCTAAGGGCGTGTGAGAAGAGACCTGTAACTGTAGAAAGAGTGGATGAAATTATAGATAATATTGTAAGTGATTTGAGAAAATTAAAAGTCACTGAAATTAATAGCGATCAAATAGGGAAGAGAGTAATTGGGGCTTTAAAGAGAATGGATCATGTGGCCTATCTAAGATTTGCTTCGGTTTATAGAGATTTTAGTAATGTTAAAGATTTTGAAAAAGAAATAAAAGAAATTAAGGGGTGAAATAAATGGGTGATGTTGTTGCGAAAAGAGAAAATTCTAATGGGGAATATAGAGGCTTAACATTTGAAAAATATCATACAAGAAAGGGGGAAGATGTTTATGCTACTCCTATACGAAAAACCGATGTTGTTATCCCTAATGATGATGGTTCTGAAAATTTTAGACAAAATGGTGTGGAAGTCCCAGAGAGTTGGTCTGATCAAGCTGCAAAAGTGGTCTCAAGCAAGTATTTTAAAGACAGATTATATGGCAGTAATGAAAGAGAAAAAAGTGCAAGTCAATTAGTAAGCAGGGTGGTTGATACCTTAACAAAACAAGGAATTGAGCAAGGTTATTTTGATGCTGAACAAGGAGAAGTTTTTAGAGATGAATTAGCTTATATGATGTTGCATCAAAGAGCTTCTTTCAACAGTCCGGTTTGGTTTAATGCAGGATTGAGTCAAAAATATGATTTTAAAGGAACTTTGGATGAAAAATTCCATTGGGCTTTTGATCCCAAGACAGGAGAATATACTCAAGATATAGATATTTATGAAAGACCCCAATTATCAGCTTGTTTTATTTCGGGATTAGATGATAATATGGGGGATATTTTTGATTTAAGTAAAAGAGAAGGTATGTTGTTTAAGTGGGGGTCTGGAAATGGTACTAACTTTAGATTGAGAGGTTATCATGAACCCCTAAGTCATGGTGGAAAAGCCTCAGGTGTTATGTATTTCTTAAAAGGTTTAGACATCTGGGCAGGAGTAATTAAATCTGGAGGAAAAACTCGAAGAGCAGCTAAAATGGTTATAATGGATGATGATCATCCGGATATTTTTAGATTTATACGATGGAAAGGAGAAGAAGAGAAAAAAGCAAAAGCCTTGCAAATTTTTAGCAAATATGCTCCACTTCATCCTTTTGACTTAGATGATGAAGCCCATGCTACTGTCTCTGGACAGAATTCCAATAATTCCATAAGATTTTCAGATAGATTTATGGAGGCTTATCAAAAAGGAGAAGATTGGACTTTAAAATATATAACCGCCATGGGCAGGGATGATGTAAAGGAAATGGAAATTCCTAAGGATGAATATGATGATGATAGACATTTTTCAGATAGGGAGTTTATAACAGGTACTACGAATAAGAGAAAATTTACAAAGGCAGAAACTTTGATGGATTTAGTGGCAGATACTGCAAGACAATGTGGTGATCCCGGTGTGCAATATGGTGATACAATAAATAAATGGCATACATGTCCAAATTCAGGAGAAATTAAGGGAAGTAATCCTTGTTCAGAATATATGTTTTTGGATGATAGTTCTTGTAATTTAGCAAGTGTAAATCTAATGGCTTATGTAGATGAGAAGGGTGTGTTTGATATTGATGCTTTTAGACATGATATACCTTTCTTAATTACGGCTCAGGAAATTATTGTAGACTTTGCAAGTTATCCTGGACCCCATAATGATGTGGCTGAAAATAGTCATAGATTTAGACCATTAGGATTAGGTTATTGTGATCTGGGTGGTTTATTGATGAGCAATGCCATTAGTTATGATAGTGATGAGGGTAGAAATTTGGCTTCAGGTGTTACTGCTTTGATGACAGGTATAGCTTATAATGCTTCTGCAAAAATTGCGGAAGTGATGGGGGCTTTCGATGGATTTGAAAAAAATAGAGAGCCTTTTATGAAAGTTATGAATATGCATAGAGATGCAGCCCATAGAATTGAAGGAAAAGGAGGTTTAGAGGTAATGATGAATGCTGCAAAAGAAGAATGGGATGCTGTTGTAGAGCAAGATAGTTTTAGAAATGCTCAAGCTACTTTGATTGCACCAACTGGAACTATTGGATTCATGATGGATGTAGATACAACCGGAATAGAGCCTTTATTGAATCTAGCTAGTGATAAAGGTTTATCTGGTGGTGGGAAATTAGAAATAGTAGCGAAATCTGTTGAACCTGGATTAAGGAATTTAGATTATAGTGAAAATCAAATTAAGGATATCATGGCTTATATTGTTGAGAAAGATGGTGAAGGAATGTATACCCATCCTTGGATCGATGAAAATGCTCCCCATGTAAAAGAAGAGCACAGGGGTATATTTTCTACTGCTTTGGGAGCAAATGATCTTAGTGCTGAAGCTCATTTAGGGATGATGGCAGCAGTTCAACCATTTTTATCTGGAGCAATTTCAAAAACTGTTAATTTACCTAGGGGAACTACAACAGAACAGATTAAAGATGTTTATACAAGGGCACACCAAATAGGTTTGAAATCTGTGGCATTGTATGTAGATGGAAGTAAAGGTATTCAACCTGTAAGGGTTAGAGAGAGAGAAGAAGAAACAAAATTAAATTGGGGGGAGAAAAAAAGAGTTCCTGGTGAGTTAAATACTTATAAAATTAAAGTTAGAGTTGGACCAAACATCGGGGGGATTAATGGAACCCCTGTGCATTTCCATTTTGGTGAAGACCCTATAACCGGAATGCCTTATGAATTTTTTGTAAGCTTTGGCGGAGCCGGAAGTGCTTATAGCAACGCATATGATTCAATGTTTAAGGCCGTATCTAGGGGGGCTCAATTTGGAGAACCTTTGGATAAAATAGTGGCAGATCATCTTGGTGCGAATGGTGCGATAAAGGGATTCACTGACCATCCAAATATTAAAACTTGTACTTCAATAGAAGATTTATGGGCTAAATTAACTGCCGGTCATTATTTAGAAGACATAGGTACCTGGCAAGTCCAACCCAATCTCCAAAAGTTGAGAAAAAACGTGTTAGAAAGGAGAAGAAAATTTGAGGAAACAGAAAGACTAATACATCCCGAATATTATGAAGAGAATGGTGACAATGGTGAAAAAAATGAAGAAGAAATGGAAAGCGAGAAGTTTGGACAAGAAGATAATAAAGACCATATTCCTTGTTCTAATTGTGGGGGGACTATGGTAATAAATGGGGCTAATTGTTATAAATGTCCTGGTTGTTTTAACGATACCGGATGTGGATAAATTTATAAACCCTAATTAAAAAATAAAAATAAAATGGCAAAATATAAAGTGGAAGTTACGGATGAATGCATTGGCTGTCGGGCTTGCGTGGGTGTGGCTGAAGAATTATTTGAAATAGATGAAGCTACAAACAAAGCCAAACCTAAAAAAGAAGAAATTGATGATTCTGATTTAGAGAAAGCAAAAGAAGCTGAAGATGCATGTCCGGTAGATGCAATTAAGGTAAAGAAGGTTGATTAAATTTTTTTCATTGCATAATCAAAGTGGGGATTAAATGATGATTTTCCCCCTAGAGTAAATCTAAAAAATCAGATATTTAAATCAACCCATTTCTAATTTCCTGATAAAGCTTATTTATTTTTAGAGTTCTTTTTTTAATAATTTCGGAGGATAATTGGGGTAATTTAGAAGCTTCTGTTCTGGGTCGAGAAGAGAATTTAGAGATGTTTAGAACCCGGGGCTTTAAATTTTGAATTAAATTATAGGTTAGGATAAAATCTTTCTCAGTTTCAGTTGGATAGCCCACAATAACATCTGTGGCTATAGTGATTTTAGGGAAGTTTTTTCGAAATGTTCTAACTATAGCTTTGAAATCTTCTACAGAATAAGTTCGTTTCATATCTTTTAAAATTTTATCAGAACCAGATTGTAAAGGAATATGTAAAAATTTCATTATATTTTTGGATTTGTAAGATTGGATTAGATCTGAAAGGAATTTTCGGATGTAGAAAGGATTCATCATACCTACCCGTAGGGCATAGTCTCCTTTAATTTTTGTTAGGGCATCTAATAATTCCGGCAGATTAGTTTTTAGATCAAAACCATAGCAACCATTATCTTGGCTAGTGAGATATACTATTTTACAACTTTTTTTTAGAGCTTTATCAAATTCTCTCTTGATATCTCCTATTCGATAAGATCTTAACCTACCACGAGATAGTTTAGTGGCGCAATAAGTACAGGAATTTAGACAACCTTCGGCAATAGGGATTATAGCAATGTCTTTATTTTTTCTTATTAAGGGAAGAAAGAGCCTAGATTCTTTTTCATTTGAGAAAGCATCTTTACCTTGTTTTAAAATTTTAGGAAGTTTTTGAATAGAATTTGTATCAAAAATGGAAATTAAGTTTGGAAATTTTTTTCTTAAGTCTAAAGTCCGGGGCAAGCAACCGCCAATGGCTAGTTTTTTAGTTTTATGTTTTTTAATATAGTCTAAGATTTTAGATTGAGTGGAATTTTTAACAGAACAAGAATTGATTAGGATCAAATCAGCTTGAGATTCAGACTTAACTAAAGTAAATTTATGTTTTTTTAATAATCCTGCTATGACTTCAGAGTCTGCTATATTGGCCTGACAACCATAGGTTTTAAGGAAGATTTTCATGATAAACCTTTTAAATCTTACATTTTTAAAGTTATTTAATGAAGATTTTAGTGATAGATGACTTTGATGATTTTTCAGAGTTTGAGGAAAAAGTGAGAGAAATAGATAAAGAGGGTGAAATAGTTTATGCTATTAAAGATGATGAAGTGGATGAAGAAAAACTAAAGGAAAACATTGGAGATGCAGACGTTTTAGTTGTGGGCAAATTTAATAAAGAAATTTTAGAAAAAGGAAAGAATTTGAAGTGGGTGCATTCAACTTCGGCAGGAGTAAATAGATTATTGTTTCCAGAGTTTGTAAAAAGTAAAGTGAAATTAAGTAATGCTAGAGGAATTCATCCTATTCCAATGGCAGAACATGTTTTTGGAGCTATATTATGTTTTCAGAGAGAATTTATGAATAACATAAAAGCCCAATTAAAAAGAGAATGGCGAAAAACCCAGATGAGCATTGAAGAATTGTATGAAAAAACAATAGGTATTGTGGGAGTGGGAAAAATTGGAAAAAGAGTGGCTGAGATTGGAAAGAGTTTTGGGTGCCATATTGTGGGAGTTAAGAGAGTTGTTGAGGATAAAATAGAAAATGTGGACGAGTTATATTCTATTGAGAATTTAGATAAATTATTAGAAAAAAGTGATTATATTATTTTATGTTTACCTGCCACTTCTAAAACAGAGAATATGTTTACTCTAAAGGAGTTTGAGAAAATGAAAAAAAGTGCTGTAATTGTAAATATTGGGAGGGGTCATGTAATTAAAGATGAAGATTTAGTAAAAGCTTTGAAAGACGGTGTGATTAAAGGGGCAGCTTTAGATGTATTTAGAAATGAACCTTTAGAAAAAACAAGTGATTATTATGAATTAGAGAATGTTTTGATTACACCCCATCATTCTGGAAGTACGAGAAGATATGATGAAAGAAGTATTAAAATTTTTTGTGGGAATTTAAAAGAGTTTTTGGAAAGTGGAAATTTAACAACCGAAGTAAATAAAGAAGAGGAATATTAAAAGAAATGGTACAGACTTTAGAATTTATACTTAATAATCGCAGAGAGAAAACACATAGATTAAAAGAATTTATAAAGGAAGCGAGTGGGAGGGGGAATGTGGGTGCGATTCCTAAATTTGTGTTTAAAAATTATCTGAGATTAACTGATTTTTGTGCCATTGATGAAGATAAAATTAAAGGATTGGAAAAATCTATACAAAGAGTCTATAGGGGCACCCAATTTGGATTAATGAATAAAATTAAACCAAGGGTTTTAGTTGCGGCAAATTTTGTGGCTAGAAGGCAACATTATATTCAAAGACCCATAGATTATTTATTTGCTTGCGGGGTTGTGGGGGGTTTTGTAAGATCTGAGCAGGAGGCTTTTTGTGAAATATTAAAGGTTAAGAATCCATGGGTTGTTACGTTTGGAAATTCCATAATTGGAATGTTCGTAGCTACCGGTCTTTATTATGAGATTCCAAAAGAAATCTTAGATTGGTGGGAAAGCTTGAATGGAGAAGGAGAAGGAATTTCAACTAGGAATATGCTTCATAAAATAGGTGAAGGCGGATCTTATACATTTACTGCTGCTAATGTGGCTGTGGATGCAGGTAGGGCAGGAGCAAGTGTGATTTTTAAAAAGGCTTATCCTGCTATGCTGGGTACTGTAGCACCGATAGCTAATATTCCTTCTTATTATAGGGAAACAAAAACTTATATTAAAAGAAAATTAAAAAAAGATGAAAATTAAAGAGAAATGAAGGGGGGGAGAAATGAGTTTAGAGGAATTGGATTTTGATTTTGATAGTTATATAGTTCAAAGTAGAGAAATGGAATTGGTTCCTTTTATGAGATATGTGGTGGATAGAGGGATTCCTCTTTGGTTGAGGGGGAAATATATTTTAACATATGAAGAAACTAAAAAAAGAAATGGATCTGCTCTGGAATTTTCTGCGGATCAAAAAGAATTTGTTGGGAAGTTTGTGAGAAAATTTTCATGGTTTTGTTTTAAACAATATGAGGATAGAAAACCCAATCTGACAGTCTCAGGAGTGAGAATTCGTTTGATGAAAATTATAACGCAACCTGTGGCAAGGGATTATTTGTATGGGGATAATAATGAGAGATGAACAACTTTCTTTTTTTTCGTTCAGAACCGATTGTTTAAATTCTTAAGTTACGGGTGGTGTCTGATGTTTTTAGGGTTTTATTTTATACTTGGGTTTTTGTTAATTTTAGTTAAGTACAGCTTCGGATGTTCCCGTGCTGTTTGGGATTTTCCCGTGCTGAAATTATGAAAGGAGTGGTTGTTTATAAGATTTTCTGTGAGTTTTGTATTGACATTTGTTATACAATGTTTTTAACCAAAAGGCTTATAAGTAAGATATTCTTATAGTAAGATAATAAGATTAAGGAGGTTAAAATGATTGAAACAATTAAAATGAGTTCAAAAGGACAAGTTGTGATTCCTCAAGATATAAGAAACGGGATGCAGGCTGTAGAGGGAACTGTGTTTGGGGTAATTGGAAGTGGAGACACAATCATATTGAAGAAAATACAAACTCCTTCTAAAGAAGAGATATTGAAAAGATTGAAAATAATGGCGAAAGAAGGGAGGAAGAGAGCTGAGAGATTAGGAATTAAAGAAAAAGATATGCCCAATTTGATTCATAAAGCAAGAGGAATTAAATGAAGGTTACTGTAGATACTAACTTTCTTATTTCCTCTATGATATGGGATAACAGTGTGGCCCATAAATTGTTGTTAAAATTAATTAGCAATGATGTAGATATCTATACAACCAAAGAAATTTTGGAGGAGTTCTCGAAGGTTCTTAAAAGAGATTTTAAATATAGTGATAAAGGGGTGGTTGAAAGAATAGATAATGTTGTTTCTTTTGTTAAGTTAGTTATTACTAAAAACAAAATTAATATTGTTAAAGGGGATCCTGATGATAATAAAATAATTGAATGTGCTTTTGAATCTGATTCTAAATACATTATTACTTATGATAAACATTTGCTTAAAATTAAAGAATACAAGGGGATTAATATTATTAAACCTGAAGAGTTTTTGGGTTATTTTTGAGCTATTTCCTGTGGGAATTTCTATAGATAAACCATTAATTTTAAGTGTTACAAAGTCTGGCCTTTTTGTAATATGGCTATAGAACATTTACAGGAAATACTTGTTACTTTCAATAAAAAACTTAAAGGACATTGCCCAAATATTATGATAAAGAATTTAAGCCCCAATTAGAGAAAGATCTTTATTGCAACAATAATTATGAATGTAATAGTAATGTTTGTGTGAACAATCAATGTATAGGAAAAGGCTTCTTACAAAATATTTTGGACTGGTTTAGAAGACTTTTTGGATGAGAATTCTGTATTGCAATTGTAAATACAATCAAAGAAAAAATTAGAGATGAACCTAATTCTATATTGAACATGTAAGACCTTTATTTTTCTAAAATGTGGATACTCTGCGCTATAAGACCATTACAATCCAAACAATTTCATTAATTCATGGGTTGAATATACTACAACGTGATCTTGTTTTTTCAGAATTTTTTCATTAGACCATATTGAACATTTTAAATAAAGAGCTAGAGCAAAATAAGTAATGTCTTTTTCATGAGGACAAATCTTCTCTGCTTTTTCCCTGCAATTAAGAAACAATCCTTCTGGAATGACTTCAATTCTTTCTTTTAAAATCTTAATAAAGTCATCTATTTCAGTTTCTTTTAATTTTGATTTTTTAATTATAATATTTTTATTATTTTCTATCTCTTTAAAAAGAAGTTCTGGAGCTACTATCTCGAGTTCTTCAAGAAATAATAAAAATAGAGGTCTATCTGGATTGATTAATATAGAAATCAGAGGGTTTGTATCTATGACTATCTGCATTATAGTCCTCTGAATTTTTTAGTCATACTCTTACTTATTTTGTCACTAATTTGTTTTGCATCTCTTTCAGTTAATTTACTTTTTTTAGCTATTTTCCTTAATAATTCTATCTGCTTTACTTTCTCTTCAAATGCTTCTCTAGCTACAGCAGACCAGTTAACTTCATCTAGACCATTTATCTTCTGTTTCAGGTCATCCGGTATTGATACAGATACATTTCCCATTTTGTTTTCCTCCCCAATATTATTTATAGTATTTATAATAATATTAATATTTAAGCTTTTTGGTTTAAAAACTTTGTATTGACAAATGAAATACAGGGATGAACTTTTCCTGATTTTTTCCTACAGGAGAGAACCTTAAATTTTATGGTTATAGACTTTGTCTGATGTTTTTAGTGTTTTTTTCTTTGTATGTTTTTTTGTTGATTTTTGCTAAGTGTAAGCTTTGGATGTACCATGCTGTTTGGGATTTTCCCGTGCTGGAATGAGAAAAGTAATACTTTTATATAAAACTTTTGATGTTAATTGATATTGGGGGTTTTGGAGTTCCCTTTGAATTAGAAGGGGGTGAATTTATATTTTAAGACTGAAGATACCATGAGAAACTATAATTTTCTTGTATGACGGAAGAATTTTGCACTATTTTTTATAAGAAATTTTTACAGGTTTCAGATATTTAATAATTAGAGCTAATAAATAATATATAATTAGAGCTAATAAATAACTAAGTATTATACTTATGACAGATAATAAAATAAATTGGTTTTGTTGAAATTCTGGTGGTGGAGTATTAAAACAATTAGGGTCGTCTTCAGGGCATATCCCTGCTAGGTAATATGGACCCCATGAACCCTGATAACTTTGATAAATAAATAAAGCCAACAGAATTAACCAAATTATTATCTTCCATTTGTTTAATTTAAAAATTTCTTTGATATCCATCTAATGATTATTTAATTATTTTATATATAAATGTGCCGATGACTTTAACTAAAAACTTATAAATAATTTGAACTAATAAATTGTTATGAAAAAGGGCTTTTTTATCTTTGTTATTATTGTTATAATATTTATTTCTGGTTGCAGTCACATTACTGAAAGAAATTTCCTACTTATCTACTCTTCAGACGGAGGTTTTTTTGGTTCAAGCATATTAATTGATATTAATGGTGATGGAACTTTTGAAGTTAGAGAAGGTTCAGAAAGAAAATTTCCTGATTCAGTATCAAGAAAGGGAAAACTTTCCAATGAAAATTTAAAGATTATAATTGAAGAGATTGAAAAAGGATTCTTTCAACTACCTGAGGAGATATTGAACTATGATGAATGTTCTGATGCAGCAACAACAAGACTTACAATTAATCTTGAGGGTAAAGCCCATAGTGTTAGAGAGTATTGCTCAGATAATGAAGTTTATGAGAACATAGTTAGGTTAGTAAAGGGATATACTAAATAGGATAAGAATTTTTTATCAATAATATATAAACTTTGTATTGACAAATGAAATACTAGGATGAACAACTTTCTTTTTTTTCGTTCAGAATCGGATGCTTAAATTCTGGTATTTCAAGCTGTCGGAAGGGTTTTTATCAGTTTTCATTTTTAGTTTATTTTTTGAAATTCCTAGGAAAGTCAATTTCAAATGTTACCCATTTCGCTTGAGGTTTTCCCGTGCTGAAATTAAATAATGTGTTGAAATATATAAAAGTTTTGTTATTTTTTGGCTATTTTCCATAACAAATTAAATTGTTCTATGAAACTATCTGCCACGTCTTTATTTTCTATTGTAATATAAATTCTTTCTGAGTCTATTCCTAAAACTGTAAGACTACCAATAACTTCTATACTAACGGGATTTCCATAAGGAATGTATTTGATAATTGCTTCTTTCTCATGATGTTGTTCCCTGAAGCTTCTAGCACTTTCCCCCAAAATCTTTTTGATTTTTATTTTTGAATCTACTCTTTTTGATTTCATATAAAAAACAAAGAAGTCCACTACCTCCTTAAGATATTCCTCAGAAGATATAACTCCCATTATGTAGAGATCACTTCCCTTTTTATGATAATTAAGTTCCTTTTTGTAAGCTGTCTTTAAACCTTTAATTCCTGTAAAAATCTCTATATTTAGTGGGGACTTAACTTTCTGTATTTTCTTATTTAATTCTGGAAGTATTTTCTGGAAATCTATTTTCTGCTCCTCAATGTCTCCTTTTTTCTCTTCTAGGTAATCTAAAACTCTTCTGGGATCTGCTGGACTGAACCTTTTTACCCCGGATTTTATAATCATGCTGACTAATCCTTTATTTTGTAAAGAATCTAAAATTTCATATATCTTACCAGAAGTTAAATGAGCTTTTTTTAGGATTTCTCCTGTTGTAGATTCTCCTAATTCCAATAAAGCCGTATATATTTTAGCTTCGTAATCACTTAATCCTATCTCCTTCAATATAGGTTCTATCATGAGATTTTAGTAATTTTAAAGTTTATAAGCATTTCCCTACTTGGAAGGGGGGGTTAGATTAAAATAGTGTTTTAGTGCCACTTAGTTATAACAAATATTGAGTAAAATAGAAAGGAAATAAAATGTCAGAACAATATGAATTAACTAGAGAAGATATCCTAGAAGGTGAAGGGTTTGCACGAAATATAGCGAGTCGTTATAGATATGGTTCCCATAACCTCGAAATGATATCTGAAATAGAATCTGAAGGAGAGGTTCCATCTAGACATGGTTATGAAATGTTTCAAATGGGACATCCAGAAAAATATGATAAAGAATCTGTTGAAAACAAGGGAGAATATGCAGCAAAATTATCCTCAAGATTGGAACCGGATTTTGAAGTATTTGACACGGCGTGGTACATATTTAATGCAAATATTCGACTCCAAGTATTAGAAGAGATGGAAATTCCTTTAACGGGAGTAAGAACCGAACAAGGTCATTTTGCTCTTGAATATGACTATCTGTTCGATGTGATAAAATGGAAATTTCCTGATAGGGCTACAGAATTTAGAGAGCGTATTCATGAGGAATATCAGACTAAAAAGAATCGCGAAAGATCTATCGGATTATTTAAACTTAAAGCCCAAATAGAAAGAAAAAATTACGAAATTCTTTTGGATGGATTGGTTGATTCTACAAAAGAAGGAATTGTAAATTCTGACGAAGTACTGGATATTTTTGAATGGTACTTCTCTAATTACAGAGCTAAGAACGAGGAAGATTTTCTGGAGAATACCCATACGTATCCTGTTGATTTTGGAGAAGAATTGGTGGAATCTTACAAGGAGAAACTTTCTTCTTTATCTTAATAATTACCCTTCAAAAAAATGAAAGATAAATATGAATCACTTACTAGAAAAGTAAGGAAATTGAGACAAGAAGCGGATAGATTTGTAGGAAATGCAAGAACAATAAGGGGAGTCATAGAGAATCTTGAATGTCTTAATCGGGTTAGTGAACTTGAGGGAAGACTCTATCTAAATAATTATGATAGTTTTGAATTTGATCAAACGCTTTTTATTAGACACACCCAAGAAGGTATGGAGATTGACCCTTATGATAGTGGTGCTATTAAAAGAATAATGGGGATCTTTGCAAAAAGAAAAGAGGATCCGTTAGCTAAAAAAATTTTAGAACATGGTTTTCCACCGGTAGGATCAAGCTATTACGGTTTTGAGTATTATACCATCTGGTCAGACATACCAAATAAACTTGTTAAGAGAACCATGACTGAAACCGAATATGAGGGTTATTTAAACGGGGATTTGCCCATATACTATGGAGTAGTTCAAATCGTTGATTCCAGGGGACTTAATCTTCCTAAAACAAAAGAATTCTTTCTTCCTAAAAACTCTGATGAATTAGTGTAAAATATTCTAAAATATAGCATTTGTATAGACATTTGTTATACAAAGTTT
>CEPX01124377.1_pt1 | contig 17071 bp, 21 predicted proteins | sample 361361 | NCBI WGS metagenome assembly CEPX01 (sample SAMEA2619974, study PRJEB7988) | marine metagenome | biome: marine biome (ENVO:00000447); feature: mesopelagic zone (ENVO:00000213) & marine oxygen minimum zone (ENVO:01000065); material: "saline water (ENVO:00002010), including plankton...
CCCCGCCAACAACCTAATCCGCCGCAGCCCTATCTTATGGCTCGAGTTTCAAAAATAAAACATTCCAGTATTCATTTTCTATCAGGTGTTACCCTCAGTTTCCCGAGGTTATCCCTGACCATAAGTTAAGTTAGCTACGTGTTACTGAGCAGTTTGCCTTATCTCTATTGCTAAAGATAACAACTTGCATGTCTAAATACAAACCAGATAGCCGCAGCCGCCAGCAGGATAAACTGGAATTAACTCCAATCATCTACTGAAGTGCAATGCATAAATGCAGTTGAAAATTAAAGGTTAAATTTTCAACGACCTATTCTCCAACATTTTTATTAAATTATAACAATACTGACGGTTGCTCTACAACTTGGTCAACATACCTCATCCCATAATAAATTATGGAACTCATTATCGAGGATAAATCCTCTATCAAGAACGTTCTCTTGAATATGATAAGTTAAGTTAACGAAAATGGTTTATAAAAGTTTGGGTATAAACTTAGAATAATTAATCTATAAATAATTTACATATGTCTTCTCGCTTTAGACATATATCTATCATTGTTTCTATTAAATTCTGGCCAGAATGATTCCCCATATTGTTCATTAATCTCGCTTAATTTATTTTGAACCGCTAATTGATATTCCCATAAATTCTCATAATTTTCTGGATTAGCTTCAGGTTCTTCAAAATCGAAAACTAACATTGCTTCAGAACGAGTTCTATCAGCTTCAACATTTTCAACAGCTCTTTTAACTGCAATGGACATTCCTCCATGTTTTATTCTTGCCATATAATAATATAATTTTAAACTTTATAAATCTTTCCATTTGTAACTATTCCTGAGTTAATACAAATCAATACAAATTAATTCCGAACATCTCTTTCATCCTCTCTCAAATCATTAACCTCTCCAACAAAAATCTTTCCAGAAGGTATAGATGCCCTCTTAGCAATATCATAAACTTCCTTACGAGTATCTGCAACAACTAATCTTACTCCGTGATGATAACCAACAGCCTGATCTTCATGATATCTCATAAGATATCCTCGGTCTCTCATAAACGCATCACGGTTAACATCCTGTTTTACAATTTTTGCCATTTTTAATTTTAGACTAAAGACTTTATAAAAATTTCCATATGTAAGTTTTAAGAAAAAAATAGTTTAACAGAAAAACAATTCACCCCACGTATTAATTCTTCACATTTCCAAAACTAAAAAAGAAATTTTTCCTTGACAAAGTCTGGAAAAATTTCCACGAGCGAGCGAAGCGAGCGTAACTAAACAGCCTGACCATCATCTCCAACAAACATATTCATCGACCTTAAATTCTCATCACTAATTTTCTTCTTCGCCAAATACCCTCGCGCAAGTAACCAAAATATCAATCCCAAACTCTTCCCAGACTTATTATTCCCAGGAATAATTATATCAGCTTTCTTAACATAATTATTAGTATCAGCAACCATTATAACTTTCTTATTTGTCATCAACGCATCTTTCAACGCATTTCTGTCAATCCAAGAATCGCAAACAATCACAAGCTCTGGTTCATTAAACTCTTCAATAATTGTATTCGTCATCATCCCAGCCGGATATTTTTTCGTGTAAGCATCAATCCCTGTCGCAGTTTGAAATAATTTAGCCGCCTGCCACCCAGCCTCTCTCTTACAAACTAAAACAATTTCTTCAGGAGCAAACCCTGTCATAAAATCAATCGCCTTCTTAATTTGATCATCAATCAATCCTGTATTCAAAACTCCAATTGAGTCAGCCCTCCGACGATAAACATATTTCTGCATATCAGGAGTAATCACTTTAGTTCCAAGATGAATTCCTGTCTTAACATAATCATCTAATGGAACAAGCAGCTCTTTCTTTTTCTCCAATTCCTCTTTAATATCTCCAGTTTCAATTCCCTCAATTCCAGACGCAAGTTTCTTCGCCTTCGCCTTCAGCTCTTTCAAAAGAACAGAACGGTCAGATGTTTTCTTTTTTGGTGATGCTGCTTCAGAACTTTTGACTTCTTTCTTTTCTTCTTTTTCCACAGCAGAAGCTGTCTTTTTCTTGCTAGTTTTCTCCACAGTTTTTTTCTTAACTACCATCTTAAGAATAATAGAACTCAACAGAAAAATAGATTTTTAAATGTTTGGCTTAGTTGATTTTAACAGGTAAACAGATATCTTGTTAATCTTAAACATAATTTACAACACTTCAATACTGCAAGTTAGTCCTTCCCAAGCATATGTTGGCGTATTTCTTACAATAAAAAATCCTTCAAGGTGATCGTAAATTGGACAAGATTCACTTGCAGAAGAACAAATTTCTTCCGAAGTAGTTATAAGCTCACAAGTTAGTTGAGGTCCCCCAGTACTTATAGCTCTAGGAAAATTATAACATTGTTCATAGGTGTTTGTTTCTATTCTACAACTTTCTTCTCTAACTCTGTCAACTGCAAACTCAAATTCAGCAGCTCCACCACTTTCAACAACTTTAACATACCACCCATATACATCATCTCTTGAACCATATGTTCGTCTACCAACTGGTGAAATTTTATCAAGATGTTTTTCCTTTCCTGTTACAAGTAATTTATATTCGTCGTTAAGAATATATCTTCTTGTTGAAACCTCTCCTTCATTTCCATATGTACAACTGAATTCATAGAATCCATCTGTAACTGCAATAACATCATTTTCCACCTCTCCAGTGTAAACAGCTACTTTTTTATCGCCAACAACACTACATTGTTTTTTATAATTTTCACTATCTCCTTCCTCTAAAGTAAATCTATCTTCAACCGCTCCAGTAATACAAACTCCTCCTATACAAGCTTGGCCAGTATCAGTACATTCAGTAGCACAAGTTACTCCAGCTTCAGATCCTGCACAACCTCCACTTTCATCAAAAATAGTAAATCTATTTCTACTTCCTCGATGAGTTGGATTATGGTTTTTGCTAAAATCAGCATCTAAGTATTGATCATCATCATCTATAAAATAAATTTCATCTCCACACTCAATTTTACCTGTCCCCTCATATTTAGTAATTATTGGATCATAAGCACCATTACCAAAATTCAAACCCGGCAATTTATCTCCATTAGCATGTATCCATTGTTCTTCCCAAAACCAGAAAGGTTTAACATATTTCAATCTCTCCCCAGTATGTTTAGAAACAAGTCTTATTTCTTCCTCATCATCAACAAATTCATCACCATCACCAACTCTAATCCTTTTAATCTGAAAAATTTCCCTATCTCCATCAACAGAATTTTTATTTGCATTAACTCCATTCTGAGCTATTCCTGGCCCATCATTAACAGAAAGATATTTTTCTTTATCAGTATGGTAAATTGTTATACTATCTCCTTCTCTAAAAAAACTATCTGTTTCAGGAATTATAGGTTCCTCTTCTCCTTCCCTATCATTAACCCACTCTTGTAAAGAAACAGCTCCACTAGAAAGAGTAACTTTTATCTCATCAGCATCATGCCAAACTTTGTGTGTTGATTCACTCCAATCCATGTCCATTGAGTTTAACGTTGTAAAATCTTCAGAAATATAATCCTGTAAAGAATAAACACCCCCATAAACACTTAATTTTATATTACTAGCACTATGCCAAACGGTTTTTGTACTATCCCAACTTAAATCATCTAAATCAGCTCCCTCATCTTTTAAATTAATATAGTCTTGTAAAGAAATATCTTTTTCAGGACATGGTCCTAAACAGCTAGCTTGATAAGTAACCCTCACCTCATTAGCATCATGCCACTCACCACTTGTCGGAACACTCCAAGCAGCAAAAACTCCTGGAACAACTAACAAAAACGCAACTAAAATTAATATTTTTTTTGATATCATTTATCCTCTTTTCTTATTAATTAACAGTAATTCGCACTTATAAACTTTTTTGCATTAAACTTCTCTCCATTAAACACAGACTAGAGTGCTTCGCTTCGCTCAGCATAATTATAATCGCTCCTCCGTCGCTCTTTCTTGAATCTATAATCCACGAGCGATACTTTTTCCAAATCAAAAGAAAACACGAATCTTCAAAACGTAAAAATTTTTCAATATTCCAAAACTGCCTTGGAAAAAATTCGCGAGCAACGAGTGAATTTTTTCATATAATCAGCAACCGAAGGTTGCTCTATTTTTTATAACGAACGCTCAATCTCAACCAACCTTTTCAACTTCTCCTTCCTCCCTCGCCCAGAAACACCTGTCTTAATAAAATCAGCCCCAAACCCAAAAGCTAAATCCGCAAGAATATTATCTGAAGTCTCACCCGAACGATGAGAAAAAATCATCTTAATCTTTTTCCGACGACAAAACTCAACAATTTCTTTAACACTAACCAGCGAACCATTTTGATTCGGCTTAATAATCACAGCATTAACAGACTTCATCTTAACAGCCTTTTTTATCCTCGACAAATTTGTCACAGTTAAATCATCCCCCACAACCAATCCCTTAGATTTTATCTTAGAAAAACCTGCAAAATCATTTTCATCCATCCCATCCTCAATATAAAAAAACCGCCGCGCAATCTCATTCATAAATTCAACCTGCTCCCTCACACTTCGCGTCGCGCGCTCATTCTTATATCGATACTTTCCATTAGAAAAAAATTGCGACGCCGCAACATCCAACCCAACACCTACTTTCTCCTTAAACTCATCCCGAACATTATTTTTAACATCAACAATAACTTTCATCACTCGCTCATTAGACAAAGAACTCTGCCACGCACTCTCATCATTTTTCCGAGACTTAAAACCAGAATCAACATTCCTCAAAAACCGCCGCGCATTTTTATGCGCCCGCAAAAGTATCTTAACATTTTTCTTAATCGAAGAACTCATCGGAATAACATGAAACTCTTGAAAGTCAGCTTTTAATTTATTCCCCGAATGCGCCCCACCTCCAATAATATTTCCAACCGGCCGCGGCATTTTCCTGGAAGTAGAATTAATCACTTCCCAAACCTCTTTCCTATTAACACGAGCAAGTGCCCGCAAAAAAACATATTCCAAAGCAATCATTGTATTAGCTCCAACCTTACTCTTAAATTTTTTCTCAACTAATTTCAAATCATCAAAACTCTTAATATCTAAATCACAAACATCAGCCCCATTCACAACCCCAATATCCGACGCTAAACTCCTCTTCCAAGGCTTGGCCTCAAACTTCCCTCGCGACTTTCCGTTAGGCGACGACGCAATAAACTTCCCAAAATCAGTTTTCAAAACAATTTCAATTGTCTTATCACCTCGCGTGTCTTTTATCTGTTTTGCGCGCAGCCTCTTTATTTTCATAATTTACCTAAGAAAAAATACTATAAAAAACTACTGACTCTCTTCACTCGTTCCCTTCCCCTCTAAATCAGCCTCTGTCTCTTCATCCTGCGGATTAGCAAGTTCCATAATCTCACCCTCCTCAACAATCTCTTTCTCTTCCGCAATTTCTTTCTCAATTATCTCTTCATCTTTCTTAACTTCTTTCTCTTCAGCTTTTTTTATCTTAACATTTTTCTTTTTAGGCATTGGCTGTTTCACAGTAATTGGCAGCACATTTCCAGAAAGTTCAATAGATGCAATTTCCATTGGATCAAAATTAACCTCAACTAATTCTTTTTCAGGAATATTTTTCAATAATGGAGCATCCATCGCAATCTGCAATGCCCGTGCTCCTAAAACACGCGTTTTCTCATATTTTGTAAATGATTCTTTCTTAATATCTGCCATGTTACTACCCATTTTCAACACTATTTAAACCTTACTTTTTCTTTTCCCAAACCTTAACAGCCTCATCAATCTTCTTTGAAATCTCCGGAAAAAAAGTCTTGTGCTTTTTTTCCATCAAGTCAAGCATCTTGAAGAACACTTCATCACTCACTGCCATGTCATTACTCTTCTGCATACTACAAATTCTTACAGGCTTGTCATTAATCACACCTATAACAACTCTCCCATCCATTGCATTTTCTTCTTCAATACAAGGGTCTAAAAAAATCTCGTCACCAATCTTACAAACATTATAATTCATAGGAATATCTTTTTCAACAGGCACTTTATCTTTTGCAGGTTTGTCATAATCAATATCTCCAAGCTCCTCGCTGTAAATCGGAATCTTCGCACTTTTCAAAGCAGCGATAGCACCAATAAAAGCAGCATCCAGCAAGTTCCCGTCATCATTAACAGAATAAATATCAATGAAAACATTCCACACTTTTTCTCCTTTCTCAATACAAAGTTTAGACAAATCAATAAATCCACTCTCACGAACACCTCTATCAACAAGCCTACCAAGCTCAATAGCCGGAAATTTAGGCGGACCTAATTCATATTTATCTCCACTCATTGGAGTAAGTTCAACAGTAACCATTAAATTTCCCTTGTCAGGACTGTCTGAATAAGGACTCATAACTCCTAGCTTCACTCCAACCCAAACTTCAGTCTTCCCAATCTTAACTTTCGCACTTCCCTCTGCTTTCTTCGACACACCACATTCAATTGAAATATCTCTAAATTCATCTGTCTTCCGCCCGTCAAATCTTTTACCTTCAGCTAAATATTGTTTAATTCTTTCAGCTGTTAAATTTGAATCTTTCATTGCCATTCTCCAGCCTCCACACTTTCTTTCAAAACTTCTTGTCTTTCTACAGAATCTAATCTCTCACCTATTTTAGCTAACTCTTCAAACTCCTGAGTATCACCTTTATAGTTTTCTAACACTTTCTTAAACTTCAAAGCTTCCTCTGCTCCAACCTCCAACCCAATATCTAAATAACATGTTGAAAGTTCTTCTTCACTAACATCTTCAACTAACATCCTCACTAACTCCGGACACTCTACAAATCGTTGATATGCAAATTCTTGCCTTCCCTCTCTCACATGATTTCTAAACGCCTCATACTGTCTTCGAATATCTCGCTCGTTCATTCTTCAACCTCCACACCATCTTTCAACGCCTTTTTCTGAATCTCATAAAGTTCATCAACAGCTTTCTTTCCCATTTCAACAGCCTCTTTCATCTCCGTAGTATTTGTCTTTCCATCCATCTGAATATGAGTCAGCTCTTTTGAATTATTCAAAAAACTCATCGCAATATCAGAAGGACCTTCACCCTCCTCATAATCTTCTTCAAACTTATCAACATCAACAACTAAAGTCTTGTCAAGTTTTCCTATAGAAACCGAAGTTATCAAATCTTTCATAGGAATTCCAGCATGCGCTAAAGCCATCGACGCTGCATTTATTCCAGCGCAACGAGTCGAAGCATTTGCCTGCGGAATGTAAATATGAATATCAACAACTGTATTTGGAAAATCTTCAATCATCACAGCTTTTTGCAAAGCCCATTCACTAATTTTCGAAATCTCTTGCGAACGTTTTGATTGTCCAGGACGAATTCTATCACTTACAGAAAAACTCATCATATTATATGTACATCTTAAAATACCTGTTTCAGGATTTTGCATATGTTGCGGATGAAGTTTCTTCGGCCCGTAAACAGCAGCAATTGCAACTGTATCTCCAAAAGCAAACATCGCACTTCCATCAGCATTAGGAACAACCCCAACTTTCGCAGTTATCTTTCTAGTTTCTTCAAACTTTCTCCCGTCATGTCGTTTTTTATACGTGCTCATTTTCCTTTCTCCTTATTAAAAAATTCTTGAACTTTATCAGTAAGCCCAGACATCAATGTTTTTTCTGTAATAAAATTAACACCCTTCTTCGCAAGCAACTCACTCTCAATATCATCTCCCTTAACCCATACAATCCCGTTCTGCCCAACAGTAATCCTACAATTTGTCTCATCTTTTATAATCTTTATCATGCTTCCCTCTTTTCCAATAACCCGCGGAACTTTATTAGGATTAATTGAAAAAATCATCCCACCCTCAAGTTTTCCTAATCCTCTACCATCAAGAGTTAAATCAATTCCTTTATTCTTCACTGATTTAATTTTAGCATTGAAAAAATCTCCTATCTCTAAAAATTCTCCAAGATTATTTTTATCAAGATATTTTGGAACATCTGAAACAGGCAGGAAAGAAGTATGAGCAGTATCAATATTAGACAACCAACCATTAAAACTAATTTCAGTAATTCTTCCAACAATAACATTTCCTCTTCGAGGAACAAACACACCTGAAATCGGAATTATCTTAACTAACTTTCCACTCCTCTCAACAACTCCATATCTATGAGCAACAAGATTATCTCCCTGTCTAACAACATGATCTCCTGGCAGGAATTCTTTTCCTTTCTCAACTACCTCGCCCGGCACTGCAATTTCGCGTTTGTCTTTTTCATTCATTTTCTTTCTCCTTATCTTGAATTTCTTCACTAACAGCACTTCCATGCGTCACTGAATTGAGTTTATCATAAAACTCCATCTGCAATCCAGTTGGAACATTCACTCTAACTTTCAAGTCCCCATTACCAAGCCACTCCTCAGATTCTTTGTAAGTATTCACAATTGAGTAAGCAACTCCTGTATATTGAGCAGGAAGAGTTATTAAAAGCTTTTTGGTTTCTATTTTTATCGGAATCACAGGAGATAATTTCTCTGTAATCTCCTTAATCTGCGATTCAATTGGCTTATTAGTTACATTAACACCTGCCTCACTCATCGCTCTCTCAATTCTGTCAGCAGTATAAGGCCTATCACTCTGAGGGTCAACAGCATTTTTCACATAAAAATCAACTATCTGCTTTCCTCTTTCAGAAAGTTCTTTATGTTTATATTCGACAGGAACCTGAACCTCTCCTTTCTTCACAATTTGCGCAGCAATTTCATCAACATCAGTACTACCAAAACTTGTCTGTAAATCACTTGTTGCAGCTTTCTCGCCTTTTTTATGGTCTGAAAAAACCTGATCAATCGCAAGAAATTCACTCACATTTCCCTCTCCAGTTTTCTTAAACACAAGCGCCTTATCAATATCATCAATCATAATCTCAAAATTCTTCCCATTAAGTTTTATCCGCGCTACTGTATTTTTATCTGTCATGCTGTTACCTCCTGTTTTTCCTTTGCTAAAACTTCTGGTCTAATCAATAAATCATCCAACCTTGAAACAACTTCATCAAAATCACCATTTCTAGCAGCATCAGAATTTTTTATATTATCAAAATCTGTAGGCAACCAACTCTCTGTTACTGTCATTCTTGGATAAACAGCAAAATTTTGTATATTTGGATTATGAAGGCTACTATAAAGTAATGACCCTAAATCTTTTCTAAAATCAGTAATAAACGTTATACCTTTCTCTCCTGAATAAATACTCACAAATTCTTCTACTAACAATGTGTTATTTCCTATATACTCATCTACTTTCCTATCATCATACACATATACTCTACAGTTTACGTTTTTCATCTCAAACTTAACTAGCAAACTTCTTCAAAGAACCATTATCAATTCTCTCTATCTTCTTACTGCCTTTTCGAACAACAGCAACATCAAATCTTGAAACATCAAAATTCTTTCCGAGAATTTCCTTGAAGATATCTAATGCTAATTTTATTCCTCCGTCTACATTTAATTTATCGTTGTACTTTAATCTCAATAACTCTTTAATTTTTTCATCATTTTCTCCAATTGCCATTGCCTTGTAAGAAAAATAATTTCCTGTAATATCTGATGAAAATATTTGTGGTTTATCCTGATCAATACCTGCAATAATTATCGCAACACCGTAAGGACGCGCACCACCATATTGTGTAAACATCTGCTTTGTATTTGCAATTTCACGGATAATTGCCTCGACATCTATTGGCGAATCAAAAGTCACCCTGTTTTGCTGCGCAATTACACGCGCCTTGTCAATTAAAATCCGCGCATCGCTCAAAATGCCCGCAGCACTTGCGATTATATGATCATCAATTTCATGAACCTTATTCGCACTTCCTTGCACAACAAGTTTATCATTAATTCTCCTATCACTCATAATAAGCACACCATCAACACATTTCAATCCAATACTTGTACTTCCCAACCGCACAGTTTTCTCAGCATACTCGACTTGTAAAAGATGTCCATCTGGAGAAAACATAGTGGCTGTTCTATCATAGCCCATTGCTTGATGCTGAATTTCGCTCGGCATATCCATTATGAAAAATACCTCCTGAATTTTTTATTTTGGAAATTTCCTATTTCCATTTTAAAATACCTGAGAAGTTGTATAATATGTATTCATCGTTTTTTCTTCTCTATCATAATTTCTAAAAATCGAAAGTTTATAAAGTTTACTATACCTATTTTCCGCCCCGCAACCCCTTCAAAGTCCCACTAACTTTCTTAACAGAAACATTCTTCGTAAGAGCAAAAGCCCCCCGAACATTATTAACCTCTCCCCGATTCACAGCAAGAATCTTCCCACTAATCCACATAGGCGAAGCCTTCGCATACCCAAGCACCCCAACATATTTTTTAATCGCATCTTCAACTTCTTTACGACTAAACTTCCCCTCTAAAAGAAGATACCTTTTTCTCTCTCTAAACGACGGTTTCAACAATTTCATTTTAATAACAAGAAATCGAAATATTTAAATCATTTCATTCGATAAATATCCATGCAAAAACCAATAATCGCAACAGCCCTAAAAGGAATTTTCATAAACCCTGCAGCTTGGGAAGATGCCCACAAATTATGGTTCGAAGAAAGGGCAAAAGAACTCGGCGACAATTCAATAAAAGAATGGATAAACAAACCAGACTACTTCAAAGGCGTCGACGAAGTAATGAAAAAAATCTACCCAGATCTTGAAGAAGAACAACGAACAAAAAAAGCAAGAGAACTCTACTTCGACGCAACAATAAAATTCATCGAACAAAACCCAGGATACATAAACCAAGACACAATAAATCTCTTCCAGCAACTAAAAGAAAAATACACAATAGCTTTAATCACAACAAACACTCAAAACGCCCTAGAAAAAATTCTAACAGCCTGCAAATTAAACAACCTCTTCGACATAACAGAAGTTTCACTACCAGAAGAAAAAGACAACATAAAATTAGTATTCGACAGATTCCTAGAAAAACACAACAAACCAAAAATATATCTAGGAACAAACCAAGAGGCATTAGATTACGCAAAAGAAAAAGGAATTGAAACTGTTTCTGAGATAAGTGAATTGAAAGAAGTTTTATCCTAACCCAAACAAACTTATTTAAACCAACAATCATTTCTATTCCTACAAAAGAAAAAAATGTTCAAAATACACACATTAGGCGGATATAACGAAGTCGGAAAAAACATGACAGCAGTTGAAATAAACGACGATATAATTGTCTTCGACTGCGGAATCTTTCTTCCTGCAGTAATTGACCTCCAGGAAACTTCAAAACAACCCACTCCAAAAATGTTCGAAGACAGCGGAGCACTTCCTGATGATGATTTCCTCGAAAAAAACAAACACAGAGTCAAAGCATTTCTCATCTCCCACGCACATCTCGACCATGTCGGCGCAGTTCAATACCTCGCCAGAAAATACCCAAACGCCCAAATCTGCGGAACTCCTTTCACAATCGAAGTCCTAAAAGCCCTAATAAAAGACTCAAGAACAATTGTAAAAAATAAAATAACAACAATAAAACCAGACTCATCAGTTCTAATTCGGGGTAAAAAAGAAACTTACAAAGCAGAATTCGTCAACATAACTCACTCAACAATCCAATCAACTTTCATCGCACTCCACACAAAAGACGGAGTCATTGTTTACGCAAACGACTACAAATTAGACAAAACTCCTGTCATGGGCAGCCCGCCAAACTACAAAAAAATAAATGAACTCGCAAGAAAAGGAGTAAAAATGCTAATCGTCGACGCACTTTACTCAAAAGACGACAGGAAAACACACAGCGAAAAAATCGCACGAGCAATGGTGGAAGAAGTCATGTCAACAGTCGACCACAGAAACAAGGCAATAATTATCTCAACATTCTCATCCCACATCGCAAGATTAAAATCAATTGTCGAATTCAGCAAAAAACTAAACAGAAAAGTTGTTTTCCTCGGACGCTCTCTTGCAAAATATGTCGAAGCTGCAAAAAAAGTAAATCAATGCCCATTCAAAAGCGACATTGAATTAGTCAGTTACTCAAGACAGGTAGAATCTCGTTTCAGAAAACTTGATAAAGAGCGAGGTAACTGGGTAATTGTCTGCACAGGTCACCAGGCAGAACCCGGCTCAATTTTAGACAGACTTGTCGAAGGGAAACTTCCATTCACTTTCAAACCGCAAGACAGTGTCATATTTTCATCAAGCGTCATTCCAACTCCTGTAAATCAAACAAGCAGAGCACACATGGACAAAAAACTCAAACAAAAAGATGTAAGAATTTTCGACAATGTCCATGTTTCCGGCCACGGCGGGCGGGAAGATTTAAGGGAAATGGTAAATTTATTTAAACCAAAACATATTATCCCAAGCCACGGCGGCTTCGACAAAACAACTCCTGCAATGGACCTCGTAAAAGAAATGGGGTACAAATACGGAAAAACAGCTCATCTTTGTCAAAACGGAAACATCGTGACAGTTAATTAAAATGGTGCGCCAAGATATTGTTATTGCATTGAGAAATGCCATAGAGAGAGGCTACCCTCCTGAAAATGCAATTCAATCTCTGATTAACTCTGGATATTCTTCAAACGAAGTTAATGAAGCAGCTAGTTACTTAACAGGCGGTTTTGTTCCACTCGAACAAACTCAACAACCTCAACAACAAGCTCAACAATCACAACCTCAAACTAATCAACAACAAAACCAAATTTCTGCACAATCACAACAACAAACTCAAAAACCACAAGTTCTCCAAACTCAGACTCTTTCATCACAACAACAAACTCAACAACTCCCTCAACAACCACAAGCCGCTCAACCACCAAAGAAAAAATCAAACACTCTCGCAATCATTTTAATGATTCTCACAATTCTAATTTTAGGTGGTGTATTAGTAGCAGTCTTTTTTTTCAAAGACAATATCGTAGATTTCTTCAACAATTTATTTTAAAATGCCATTCTACCCCCCAGCTGAAGACTCGTATTTCCTAACAGAAATAATAAAAAAACAAATCAAAAACAAAAACATAAAATGCCTAGACCTCGGCACAGGCTCGGCAATCCAATCAAAAACATTAATTGAATTAGGAATAAAAAAACAAAACATCACAGCAATAGACATTAATCCAGCAGCACTCATAGAAGCAAAAAAACTAAAAATAAAAACAATTAACTCCAACCTATTCCAAAAAACAAAAGAAAAATATGATTTAATTATTTTCAACCCTCCCTATCTTCCAGAATCTAAATACGACAGCGAACCAGACACAACAGGCGGAAAAAACGGAGACGAAGTAATAATAGAATTCATAAAACAACTAAAAAAACATTTAACAAAAACAGGCAAAGCTCTTATATTAACATCAAGCCTAACTCCTAATAATAAATGGCAAAAACTAGCTAACTCTTTAGACCTAAAAATAAAAAAACTAGCAACAAAAAAAATATTCTACGAAGAGCTTTATGTTTGGGAGATAAACCCCACTCTTCCACCCCAATAATCCTTATAAAATCCCTCATCTAAATCAAACCGAGGCGCACCATGAAATTCGCTCATCTTGGAGATTGCCATCTAGGAGGATGGAGATTTCCAGAACTACAAGAGTTATCAATACAGAGCTTTAGAAAAGCATTAGACATTTCTATAAAAGAACAAGTCGATATAGTTTTAATAGCTGGAGATTTGTTCGATTCTCCATACCCTTCAATAGACATCTTAAAACAAACTTTCAAAGAATTCAAAAAACTCTATGACGCAAAAATCCCGTGCTTCATCATCGCAGGCTCTCATGATTACAGCGTATCAGGAAAAACATTCCTCGACGTTTTAGAACACGCAGGATTCTGTAAAAATGTTTTTCAATGCGAAGAAAAAGATGAAAAAATAATCCTACAACCAATCATCCACGAAAACTACGCAATCTATGGTTTTCCAGGAAAAAAATCAAGCCTTGAAGTTCAGGAACTAAAAAAAATCCAACTCCAAGACACGCCCGGCTTTTTCAAAATCTTAATGCTCCACACAGCACTGACAGAAGCAATCGGCACCCTCCCAATAAACTCAATCTCAATCAACGAACTTCCCAAATCAGATTACATCGCACTAAGCCATCTTCACATAGACTTCACAGAAAAAAACGCAGCATACTCCGGACCACTATTCCCAAATAATTTCGAAGAACTCGAAGAACTAAAATCAGGACAATTCTACATCATAGAAGTAGGAGATTTCATAAAAAAAGAAAAAATAAAACTAAATCTTAAAGAAATTATCTCCATAGAAATTGAAATAGAAAACACATTAACAGCAACAGACAAAATAATTGATGAATTAAAAAAGAAAAATTTGGAAGACAAAATCGTCCTCTTAAAACTCCACGGAAATTTAAAAACAGGCAAACCCTCAGACATTAGATTCCAGGAAATAGAAAACTTTCTCAAAGAACAAAAACCCTATGTCTTCATCAAAAGCACCTCAAAACTAATTTCTGAAGAAATCATTTTATCAAATTTAACAGACACACACCTCGTCGAAGAAGATTTAATAGAAAAATATCTCGAAAACGAAAACTCAAAATTTAAAGACCTAACTCATCCATTACTTAAATCTCTCGCCAGTGAAAAACAAGAAGATGAAACAAATCAGGTTTTTTCAGATCGTTTGTTGAGTGAATTAAATAACATCCTAAATTTAAAATGATATTAAAAAAACTCAAATTAAAGAACATAAGAAGTTATGAAGATTCAGAAATAGAATTTCCGTCAGGTTCTGTTTTATTATCTGGAGACATCGGAACAGGAAAAACAACAATTTTATTAGCAATCGAATTTGCACTTTTTGGATTACAGCCGGGACAAAAAGGAGCATCAATTCTAAAAAACGGAAAGTCTTCAGGAACTGTCGAACTCGAATTCCAGGTTGGAAATTCAAACATTATTGTCACACGAATTTTAAAACGATCCAAATCAGTAAATCAAGAATCAACATTTATCTCTATCGACGGTAAAAAAGAAGAAAAATCAATAACAGAAATCAAAAACACAGTCCTCAATCTAATTAACTACCCCTCGGAATTTACCAAAAAAACAAACTTACTTTATCGTTTTACAGTCTACACACCTCAAGAAGAAATGAAACAAATCATTCTTGAAAATCCTGAGATTAGATTAAATATTTTAAGACACATTTTCGGAATTGATAAATATAAAAGAATAAAAGAAAATTCTCAAATACTCCTCCCAAAATTACGCGAAACATCAAGAATAAAACATGCAGAAATAACAAATCTCGAACAAATAAAATTTTCTTTTAATGAAAAAAAGAATTTCCTGAAAAATGTCAAAACAAAAATTCAGGAAATAAACAAAAAAACAAAAATCTCACTCACAGAAATCAAGAAAAAAGAATCTGAAATAGAAGAAATCAATGAGAAAATAAAAGAAAAAAACAAATTTGAAAACGAAATTGAGAAAACAGTTCTTTTACTAAGTACAAAAAAAGAGCAAAACTCAAAACTTGAAAATGAAATTACAGAACTCACAAAAAGATTTTCCGAATTAAATAACAAGTTTGACAAAAATGAATTAAATCAAATTTTGAATAATTTAGAAGAATTAACACATGAAATTGAACAAAAAAAGAAACAAAACTTAGAATTCAATTTCAAAAAAGATTCTTTAAACAATAAACTTTTAGAATTAAATAACTTAATAGAAAAAATATCTCATCTGAAAACCTGCCCAACTTGTCTCCAAATTGTAAGTTCAGAACATAAAAACAATCTCTTTGATCAAACAGAAAAAGAAATAACTAAATTTACACACGAAAATAAAATTCTCACTAATAAAAAACAACAAATCGAAAAAGAGCTTCAACTTTTAGATAATAAATTTTTAGAATTAAACGAAAAAAAGATTTTCTTTGAATCCATGCAGACAAGACTTGCAGCTTTGGAAGAAACACACAAAAATCCGGAAGAACTTGAAAAACAAAAAATATCTTTAGAAAAAGATATCATCTTGCTTGAAGATCAAATTTCTTTACTAAAAGATTCAATAATCAAATTATCCAAATTCAATAATCTTATTGAAATAAAAGAAACAGAACTCACAAATCTAAATATTAAACATAGAGAATTAGAACTTGATAAAGCCCGTTTGGAAAAAGAAACAGAACTTGTCAAAATTGAAATTGAATCACTCTCACGAGAAATTCTAGAAAAAGAAAACATAAAATTAGAAATAGTTTACATTAACGAGTTAGAATCTTGGCTTACAAAAAATTTCCTCGAGCTCGTGTCAAAAGTCGAACAAAATGTGATGATTCGTCTAAGAAGTGAATTTTCAAGTTTATTTAGCAAGTGGTTTTCAGTTCTTGTGCCCGACACATTCATTGTAAAACTCGACGACAATTTCACTCCAGTTATCGAACAACAAGGATTTGAACTTGATTACGACTTTCTCTCAGGTGGAGAAAAAACAGCAATCGCACTTGCCTACAGATTAGCACTAAACCAGACAATCAACTCCATATTATCAGAAATAAAAACAAAAGGCCTCGTTATTCTCGACGAACCAACATCAGGATTCTCTCAGCAGCAACTGGATAAAATGCGCGACGTCCTCGCACAACTCGATGTGGAACAATTAATTATTGTAAGCCACGATCAGAAAATGGAAACATTTGTTGATAACATCATAAAACTTTCAAAAAATCAAGGAATTTCACAGATTTCTGGTTAATGAAATTTTTGAAAACACAAATTATAAAAACCCCAGTTAGCAATTAGTATAATGGAAACTATAACTATGGATAAAGAAGCTTTATCCGATTTAATCAGAGTAAAAGAAGAGTTTGACACAATAGTTGAATCTATAGAATTATCAAATGACCCGGAAGTAATGGCATCTTTAGAGAGATCTGAAGAACAAATAAAAAATAGGGATTTTGCAGATTGGAATGAGTTACAAAATTCTTCCAACTAGAGA
>CEPX01014877.1_pt1 | contig 17034 bp, 19 predicted proteins | sample 361361 | NCBI WGS metagenome assembly CEPX01 (sample SAMEA2619974, study PRJEB7988) | marine metagenome | biome: marine biome (ENVO:00000447); feature: mesopelagic zone (ENVO:00000213) & marine oxygen minimum zone (ENVO:01000065); material: "saline water (ENVO:00002010), including plankton...
GGGATGGAAGTCCGATAAGGGCTGTTTTGGTTAAGTTTTAGGCCTATTATCAACAATCCTCTTTTCCTTAAGCTCAGTTTCCATTCCAAGTTTTTGTAGTAAGTCTTTTAAATCCGTCTTTACAATTTCTGGAGTAATTTCCAAGTTTTCTTTCAATAATTTTTTCAATCTCGATTTTAATTTAATAAAATCAACGTTTTTCTTTGGAGCCATGTAAACAATTAATTCATCCAGTTCATAGGGATCATTATTCTTTTTTCTAATCTCTACTTGCCATTCTTCAATATCTTTATTATGCAGTATTTCAAAAAAACTGTTTAAATTAATCAACGTTCCTTTTACCTTTGTCAGATTAAATTCTTTAACCTCAGAGCTTCTTTCTATTTGAGAACTTAATCTTGGTACTGTTCTTCCACATCTGCATTTTTCAGATGTTATGCTTCCAATGTCGCCAGTTTTGTATCTTAAGACAACTGTGCCCCTAAAATCAAGGGCTGTGTAAACAATTTCTCCTTTTTCTCCTTCATTAACTGCTTCATTATTCTTATCAATAATTTCAATAAATTCCATGTCCGGATATAGGTGATAGCCGGAATTTTCTTTACATTCTCCCCATACAATCTTTCCCTCTGTAAAGGCATATGTAGAAAATACTTCTGGATTTTTAGAACCGAGATGTTTAAGCATATCCTTTATTTTTTGTCTTAAACCTTTTGAAATTCTTTCTCCTCCAAAAAATGTCTTTTTAACATTACTAAAATTTGCTTTATTATTTTTTGCTTCCCTTAACATATGATATGCATATCCGGGTATAGAAGCTAATAGAGTTGCTTTTGTATTCTCAATGGTTTTTATTATCTTATCTGTACCTAAAATTTTTCCTCCACCTGTGTGCACTGCGAATACTCCAGAAGATTCTGATGCAAAAAATGTGGCCCAGAAAGCAAGATGAGGTGCGTAAGGAAAGGCATTTATAAGTCTGTCATCTTTATTTATATCAAGAATATCCATCATTCTTCTTCCTGATTCTCTTAATTTTTCCAAATCGTATTGTGTATATAAAAAAGGAACTGCATTTGCAGTTCTACCTGTTGTAAAATGCATATGTACTGGATTGAATTCACTATACACAGAATTTTTGTTTAAGGAATATTTTAACAAATCAAATTTTGTTGAATATTTTTTTATATCATATTTATTTGGTTGTAGAATAAAATCAGCATGTTTTTTTGGATTTTTTTTGGTTGGTGCAATATCATTTTTTGTTGTAAATGGTATTTTTTTGAGATCGTCAGTTGTTTTTATGTCAGAAAAGTTTATTTTATTTTTTTTGAGTAATTTATAGTAATAAGGGCTAAATGGGATCTTATGCTGTATAAAATATCTTAGTTTTCTATTTTGTATACTCTTTATTTTTTCTATGTTTGAGTGAGATAAGGTTTTCCAATTATACATATAATTATTTAAATAATGCAGTATATAAATACTTTATGAAAGTAAATAATAAGGTGATATTTTCATGGTACATATATGATTTGGCCAATACTGCTTTTTCTGCCTTATTTGTTACATTTTTCTTTCCATTTTTTGTAAAAGAGTTTTTGCATGGGACTGAGTTTCATGTTGGTCTGGTTATTGGTATTTCTATGCTTTTGGCTGCTATTTTTGTTCCTATCTTAGGAGCTTTATCAGACATTATCGGAAAAAGAATGCCTTTCCTGATATTTTTTACAATTTTATGTGTGGTATTTACAGCTTTAGTTGCTTTTGTTAATCTTCCGCTAGCTTTAATTTTTGCAGTGATAGCTAATTTCAGCTATCAGTCATCCCTAATTGTTTATGATGCAATTTTGCCTTCAATTGCAGCTAGAAAAGAGTTAGGAAAAATATCTGGTTATGGTACAGGTATTGGCTATTTAGGTACATTACTAAGTTTAGGTGTAGCTTTTATTGTTTTAAAGTTTTTTTCAACAACAACACAGCAAGGCTATGAAACCTTATCTGGAATAAAAGCGATGTTTCCAACAACTGCATTATTCTTTATCATTTTCTCTATACCAATATTTGTTTATGTAAAAGATAAGATAAAAAAGGAAATTATTCCTCTTAAGCAAGGAATTGTAAGATCATTTAAAGAGTTAAAAAATACAATAAAGAACTTGCAAAAATACAGAGGCCTGGTCCCATTCTTAGTAGCAGCTTTTATGTATAATGACGCAATTAATACAGTTATCTTATTTTTATTTTTATTTATAAGGGAAGCAATATCAATAACTGTAATTGATTTCATGAAATTATTTTTACTTTTTTCAACAGCGGCAGCAATTGGCTCTATAATCTATGGCAAGGTTGTAGATAAAATAGGACCAAAAAATTCCCTTAATATTGCACTACTACTATGGATTTTAGTTACTTCGTTATTAATTGTAAAAACAACATTTGTATCAATAATTATAGTAGGTATTATGGGCGGTGTGGCAATGGGTGCTATCTGGACGGCAGCAAGGCCGATGTTAATATTTTTGAGCCCAGAGAAAAAATTTGGGGAATTTTTTGGCTTTCGTGGATTGGTAGGAAAAGCATCAGGCATCATAGGACCTGTTTTATTTGGTTTTATAGTTACGAAATGGAATTATACTTATGGTTTAACACTTTTGCTCTTATTTTTCATAGTAGCATTTTTAATTTTACAGAAAGTTCCAAATATCAAAGCAAAATAAAATATTTAGCAAACTCTAGAAAAACATAAAATTTAAATATATGCATATTCATACGTATTGAAATAGGTATAACAATAGGTATTTAAATTGGTATTTACTTATGAAATTACATAATTTGAAGAGTAAAATTCTGGATTTTTCCAAGAAAGACAGAGTTATAACTACTGCAGAGATTGCCTCCGAATTTCAGGTTTCCTGGAATACTGCTGAAAAATATCTTTTAGAGCTGACGCTGGATAATAAATTCAAGAAGGTCAAAAAAGCAGGAGTAAACTTGTGGGTTTTGAAATGAGTAAAGCAACCATAATAAAACTGGACAATGTATGGAAAATATATCAGATGGGTAAGGTTAAGGTCAATGCCATAAGGGGATTGAATTTGGAGATTAAGAAAAGTGAATTTGTTGCTATAATGGGCCCTAGCGGGTCAGGTAAATCAACTGCTATGAACTTAGTGGGAGCATTAGATATCCCAACTAAAGGGAAGATTTATCTTGAGAAACATGATATTTCAAAGCTGCCAGAATCAGATTTAGCCCAGATAAGAGGCAAGAAGATTGGCTTCATATTCCAGCAGTTCAATCTACTAAACACATTAACTGCACTGGAAAATGTTACTTTGCCCATGGTTTTTCAAGAAGTCGGAAAGGAAGAAAGACTGGAAAGGGCAAAACACATCTTAGAGATGGTAGATTTAGGCGACAGGATGTATCATAGGCCAACAGAACTTTCAGGCGGCCAGCAACAACGTGTAGCGATTGCCAGGGCTTTGTCCAATGATCCGGAAGTTGTTTTGGCGGATGAGCCTACTGGGAACTTAGACTCAAAAACAGGCGAAACGGTTATGAGCTTTCTGGAAGACTTAAACAGGAAAAAAGGGAAAACAATCATTATGGTCACTCATGACATAAATGTCGCGAAGCATGCTCATAAGATTGTATTCCTAAAAGACGGGATGATTGTAAAATCTAAAAAATTCAGAAAAGGTGGTTAACGTGAAAAAAACAAAAATCAGTACAATGATAATATTAAATTTAATTATTTTAGTTCTGCTCGTTTTTTATGTAAGTGCAGCAGCACAAAAGACCCAAAGACCTGTAAATATGCATGACCTTGTAATTAGCATGATCAATCAGGAGCCAGATCCGGCAGAACCTGGAAAGCATGTCGATGCAAGATTTAAGTTTGATAATAATGGTACTGAGGAGGCAATAAGTGTTGAAGTTGAGATACTGCCTGAATATCCCTTTTCATTAGATGCTGGCAGGGAAGCGATGAGGAGCATCGGCACAATCCAGAGCAGGCAAAAGGGAGATGTTGGAGTTATAGTAAAGTATAGATTAAGGGTGGATAAGAATGCTGTCGAAGGTGAAAATGAGCTAAAAATCAGATATAGGATTGACAATGGCGTCTGGATTGAGCCAGAAGAATTTTTTGTTGATGTACAGACTCATGATGCTATACTGTCTGTACAATCAATCATTTCAGAAAGCAGTATAGCACCCGGTTCCAAAAGTTTATTGAAAATAGGAATAAAGAATATGGCAGATTCTTTAATTAAAGATGCAAAAGTAAATCTTGATTTGAGTAGTGTGCCACTGGTCCCTGCTGGATCTACAAATGAAAAAACTTTGTACCAATTGGACTCAAAAAGCAGTTATGACTTTGAATTTAATCTTATAGCAGAGCCCGATGCTGAATCAAAAATATACAAGATTCCTTTACATCTTGAGTATTTCGATGAATTGGGAAAAAAGTACACTAAAAACCAGACTATCGGTCTGACAGTAGGGGCAAAACCAGATTTAAGTGTTACCTTGGATGATTCTGAGATTTATGAGGCTCAAAAACCAGGAGAGATAGTTGTCAAGGTTGTGAATAAGGGGGTAACAGATATCAAATTTATGAATTTGAAATTGATTCCTAGCAACGAATATAGGATTTTATCTAATGAGGAGGTCTATATCGGCAATATTGATTCAGATGATTATGAGACTGCAGACTTTAACCTGTTTATCAAGAGCGGCAAAGAAAAAATTGTAAAGATTCCTGTTGTGATTGAGTACAAAGATGCAAATAACAATGATTTCAAGGAAACAATAGAACTGAATCTTAATCTTTATTCTGCTTTAGAAGCAAAAAAATTCGGCTTAAAGAAAGGAAACGGTTTTGTCGGGAATCTTGTCATCATAATTATAATTGTTGCAGGATTGTTTGCTTATAAAAAATGGAGAAAACGCAAAAAGAAATAATAATTTTCTTTTTGATGTATCATCCACAATGGGGTTTTTGACAAATGCTTAAAGATTACTTTATCTTCTCTGTTAAAAACCTTAGAAACAGGAAGCTAAGGTCGTGGCTGACTATGCTTGGTATAATCATAGGAATAACTGCCGTTGTTTCTCTTATTGGACTGGGTCAGGGATTAAAGGCAGCTATAAGCTCACAATTTGGAGATATAGGGACGGACAAGCTTGCGGTGCAGGCATCCAGTGGTTTTGGACCTCCAGGAACTGATGTTGTAAATCCCTTGACAAAAGATAATCTAAAAAAAATTGGAAAAATAAAAGGTATCAAAGTTGCAGCTGGAAGGCTGTTAGAGAGCATTAAATTAGAATACAATGATTATGTATACTTTGGTATGGCAGCAAGTATGGCAGAAGAGGATGCAAGAAAACTTATAGAATCTGCATTGAATCTTGAAACAGAAAAAGGCAGATTGTTAAGAGATGGTGATTCTAAGAAAACTATTATTGGAGGCAATCTTGGTGAGGAAGATGCTGGCTTTGGAAAACAGATAGTTGTTGGCTCACAAGTTCTCATTGAAGATAAGGAATTCGAAGTTATTGGTATACTCGAAAAAAAAGGCAGTTTTCTAATTGACAATATGGTGGTTGTTGAAGAAGATGATTTAAGAGAAATTGCAGGCATACCTGATGAAGAGTATGATATTATTGTATTGCAGGTAGACTCAAGTGCTGATATAAAATCAGTACAAGAAGATATAGAAAAATTTTTGAGAAAAGAAAGAGATGTAAAAAAAGGTGAGGAGGATTTTACCGTACAGACACCACAAGCTCTTCTTGGCCAGGTAAACTCAACTTTATTCGCTGTGCAACTGTTTGTTTATATCATTGCATCCATATCAATAATTGTTGGAGGTATTGGAATAATGAACACTATGTTCACATCTGTGCTTGAGCGTACAAAAGAGATTGGTATAATGAAGTCTATTGGTGCAAGAAACAGCACGGTTTTTTCATTATTTTTCATTGAATCAGGAATGATAGGAAGTGTTGGTGGCATCTTAGGTGCAATCTTGGGAATAATTATAGCTATGAGTCTTGCTTTTGTTGGAAGATTAATACTTGGAGTTGACTTAATAAGGGCGGAAATAAGCATATGGCTTGTGGTTGGCTCAATACTTGGATCGTTTTTACTTGGGAGTATATTTGGCATTATTCCGGCAATAAAAGCCTCAAAACTCAATCCTGTTGACGCTTTAAGACATGTTAAATAAAAAATGATAGAAGACTTAATTAACTATATAACAAAGAATATGATGCAGCGGTTGACAAGAAGTTCTCTTACTATCCTCTCTATACTTATAGGGATAATGGCTATTTTTACCTTGGTTAGCTTTGGCCAGGGTTTAAGCAAGTATGTGGACCAATTGAGCCAGGAAGCAGGAACTGATAAGCTAATCGCACAGCCAAAGGGTTTTGGAGTTCCAGGAACTACAGACACGTTCCTGTCAAAAGATGACTTTGAGTTCATAAAAAAGACGAAAGGTGTTTCAGAAGCCACTGGCATGATAGCTAAGCAGGCTGAGGTCAAGAGGGATGAAAACAAAAAAGGGAAATGGTTTTTTGTCCTTGGTATGTCTACAGACCCATCAGAACAAAGAGTCATTGAAGAGGCTTTTGGCGGTATTGGGATTCTTAAAGGAAGAAATATAAAAAAAGGTGATAAGAACAAGATTGCAGTTGGCTACAATTATCAGTTGCCAGACAAAATTTTTCCCAGAGCCTTGAAATTAGGGGATAAGATTTTTGTCAATGATGTAAAATTTGAGATTGTGGGATTTTATGAAGAGATAGGTAACCCTGGCGACGATGGCAATATCTACATGACGCTGGATGATGCAAAAGAGCTTTTTAGCATTGGAGATGAATTTGCCTTTGTTTATATCCGGGCAGAGAGGGGGGCTGTACCGGCTGAGCTTGCAGAAAAAATTGAGGATAAGCTAAGAAGAGAAAAAGACCAGAAAAAAGGGGAAGAAGATTTCTTTGTGCAAACGTTTGAGCAGCTTGTTGAAACTTTTGGTACAATATTGATAGTGCTTAATGTGGTTCTCGTACTTATTGCAGGGATATCAGTGCTTGTAGCTGCCGTGAATATTATGAACACAATGTATACTGCTGTTTTGGAGAGGACAAAAGAGATTGGGGTGATGAAATCCATTGGTGCAAGGAACGGCACGATTCTTTTTATGTTCTTTCTTGAATCAGGAGTTTTAGGATTGGTTGGAGGGTTTATAGGGATAGCTCTTGGCTATGGACTTGCAAAGCTTGGAGGTAGTATAGCAGCCGCAGCTGGATTTGCATTTTTGCAACCTTCTTTCCCTTGGTGGCTTACAGTCGGTTCCCTCGTGTTTTCTTTTATGGTTGGTGCTACATCCGGTTTTTTCCCTGCAAGAGCGGCTTCTAAATTAAAGCCTGTGGATGCATTAAGATACGAATAGAATTCTAGTTTTTCTTCATTATTTTCAAATATTCTTTAACTTTTTCAATAATCTGCTCTTTTAGGTTTTCGTTGAAATCTAGAGCTTTTATTTCATTGAAATCTATCTCTGGCAACTTTGTAAACGATCCGTTCAATTCAAAACCAGCTTTTTTTATCTCTTCTTCAATGTTTTTTGCATGGATTGTGTTGAATAGCTTTATTGCCGGGAATTTTGTTATTGCGTTTGCTCCTGCGTTAAGCATCAGATGTATGCTGTTGACACGGTTTACCCATGGTCCTGCCACAATGTCAATATTTGGAAATTCATTTCTTGTTTTTTTGATCCATTCAGTGTAATAATCAATTGATGGTCCTTTGGAGCTTTCGAACATTGTCCCTTTTATTGGATTCAAGGCATAGAAAACTATTTTGTTGATTTTATTTTTTGTTATGAAATCTTTTAAGGTTTCGAAATCGTCAATTGTTTCTCCCAATCCAACAATAAATGTCATTGCTTTCTTTAAATTGTATTTTTCGCATGTTTTGTACATATTTTCTATTGGCGCTATTGGTTTGTTTGGGGCTATTTTTTTGTGTATATCTTCGTTAGTTGTTTCTACTGCACCATAAATTCCTTCTAAGTATTGTTTTAATGCTTCAATAGTCTTTTCCGGCAAAACACCGACATTCAGCCATAGTTTTTCGTTTGTTATTTTATATACGTTTTTTACCAACTCTAAAATGCTTTCATGTGTGTAACTTCCGTAACCTGCTGCCAGGTTTCCAACTTTCCATCCAGATTTTTTGCAGATATATGCTTCTGCAAGAATTGAAGCTGTTGAGCGTTTTGCTTTTTTTGGATCAGAAATAAGATTCTTCTGGCTAGACATGTAGCAGTAAGTGCAATCTCCCAATGAACAGTACCAAGAGGTAAAGATAGCTCGTTCGAAGTGGATTTTTTTGTTTGTCTTTAATAGGATATTTTGCATAAATTTGAATAATTGCCCTTCTAATAAAAATCTTTTTAAATTGGTTATGCTTATCCTATACAATTGGGGGTGGAAATGAAACTAGTGATTAATGGCCAAGAAAGGGTATTAGAATGTGGAAATGTTTCAGAATTAGTGAGTAAGCTAAACTTGAATAAAGACATAGTAGCTATAGAATTAAATAAAAAAATTGTTCATAGGGAGAATTTTGATAATACTAAATTAAATGATAATGATAAATTGGAAATTGTAAAAGTTGTTGGTGGCGGATAAAATGAATGAAAAATTAAAGATCGGAAAGTTTGAATTCAATTCCAGATTATTGGTAGGTACTGGAAAGTATGAGAATTTTGATGTAATGAAGAAAGCTCTTGAAGCTTCTGGTTCTGAGGTCATAACTGTTGCAATCAGGAGAGTTAATTTCGACAAAGAAGATGAGAATATATTGAATTTTATCGATAAGGGAAAATATACAATACTTCCGAATACTGCTGCATGCTTTACTGCAGATGATGCTATAAGGACAGCTAGGCTTGCTACGGAAGCAGGGCTTCCGAAGTGGATCAAACTGGAAGTCATTGGGGACGAGAAAACATTGATGCCCGATAATGAAGAAACTCTTAAGGCTACAAAAGTTTTAGTTAGCGAGGGTTTTACAGTCTTGGCTTATACAAATGATGACATTGTTGCCTGTAAAAAATTTGAAGATGCCGGAGCTGCTGCTGTAATGCCCTTGGGGGCTCCTATTGGCTCTGGACAGGGAATTTTGAATCCAAATAATATCAAGATTATTTTGGAGCAGGCTAAAGTTCCAATAATTGTGGATGCTGGTGTCGGTACGGCTTCCGATGTTACGATTGCAATGGAATTAGGAGCAGATGGAGTTTTGCTGAATACTGGTGTGGCATTGGCAAAAGATCCAGTTAAGATGGCAAAGGCTATGAAATTAGCTGTTGAGAGCGGAAGAGATGCTTTTTTAGCAGGGAGAATCCCTAAGAAATTGTATGCCAGTGCTTCAAGCACTATGGAAGGTACTATTAAATAAATTCTTTTCATCATGAAAAACTTTGAAAATAAATTGTATGTAATAACTGAAAGCGGTATTTCTAAAGGAAAGAGTAATGAGGAAGTTATTAAGGAATCTATAGTTGGCGGTGCAGAGATAATACAATTGAGAGAAAAGGAATGGAGCAAAGATAAGTTAAAGGAAGAAGCGATTAAATTATTGAAGGTTTGTAGGGAAAATAATGTTTTGTTTATTGTGAATGATTATGTGGATATTGCTCTGGAGATTGGAGCAGATGGCGTGCATCTAGGTCAAAGTGATATGTCCATTAAACAAGCAAGAGAAATATGCAATAAATTCAATAAAAAAATAATAATTGGATTATCTACACACTCTGTAGAACAAGCAGTTAAAGCTAATGAAGAAGATGTTGATTACATTACTATAGGTCCTATATTTAAAACAAGATCAAAAGATTATACTGTCGGTACTGGAATGATAAAAGAAGTTTCTGATAAAGTTGACAAGCCGTTGATTGCTATCGGCGGGATTAATAAGGATAATATTGATTCTGTTTTAGAGCAAGGAGTTAAATCAGTTGCTGTTATAAGTGCTGTTGTAGGTGCTGATAATGTTATGGAGGCTGCAAAGGAATTAGTTCAAAGAATTAAAAAACAATGAAAATTATTTATCAAACCTTTCAACACCAAAATCCTTTATTTCTGGAATGATCTTGTCGTTTAGAACCAATTCTGTCACTGCTTTTGCAGTTATCGGGGGCAAAAGAATTCCATTTCTTCCATGCGCTGTTGCTATGATTAAGTTTTCAATGCTTGTTTTTCCGATTATTGGCAATTGGTCAGATGCAAATGGTCTAAAACCGGACCATTTTTCTTTAATTTTTAGGTTTTTTAGTTGAGGGATTATTTCATATGCTTTCTCCAATATTCCTGAAATTCCTTCTTCAGTTATTCTTTTTTCAAAACCAATGTCTTCCATTGTTGAACCGAGAATAATTTCGTTGTTTTTTCTTGGCACAATATAACCACCTTTTCCCAATATGGATGCAAATATAACTTTGTCCAAGATTTTTTTATCTGCTTGTAAAGAGACCATCTGGCCGTGGATTGGTTTTACTTCAAAATTTGGGATTAAGTTTTGGGAGATGAGAGAAGACCATGCGCCTGCAGTATTTATCACAATATCAGCATTAAAGGTTTCATTATTTGTTTCTATACCCATTACATTATTATTTTTTATTATATAATTTTTTATTATGCAATTCTCAATTATCTTATTATTTAGTTTTTTATTTGCTGCTATCAAAGCTTCCATTAATTTTCTGTTGTTAACTTGTGCGTCATTCTTTGTGTGCAATCCTGATAATATGTTTTCGGATAAACTTGGCTCTAATTTTCTTAATTCATTTCCACTCAAAAATTCTATTTCGAAACCTTTCTTTTTTTGCCATTCGTAATTGTTTTTTAGATGCTTTTCATGCTCTTCTGTTAAAGCCGGCCTTATCATTCCGCATTTTCGAAACTCAACGTCAATTCCAGATGCGTTTTCAATTTCTCTGCAAAAACCTGCATACATGTCCCTGCTTTGGATGCAGAAATCCATGAAATCCTCATAGAAATCAAATTCTGATTGCGCAGCTAGCATCCCTGCTGCTGCATAAGATGCTTCCATTCCTGCTTTGTTCTTGTCGATTACTGTTACATCAAAATCATGTTTTTTTAAGTAAAAGGATACACTTAAGCCGATAATTCCTGCGCCAATAACAATTACTTTCATTATAGAATGAGTAATCAATCTAGGTTTTTAAACGTGTTGGACACTTGTTATTTTAAAATCGTTGTTGAAGTTGTAAATATTAGATTTATATATCTGGTCTTTAAACAAAATATTTATAAATAGCGCCAAAACCATTATCAGTATTAATCTATAACAAAGAGGGTGGTATAACTATGGAAGAAAAAAGTCATGAACAGCATCACGAACAACATCATGAGCATCATACTCATGAGAAAAAGAATGAGGGTTATAATTTTCGAATAAGCAAAGTAATGGTATGGCAGGGTGTTTCTGCTATTTTAGCAATATTGGTTGTTTTCTTATGGATGAATCCGGATTTTGGCAAAGCAGGAGATGCACAGATTCCTGTTCCTACAGGAAACGCTCCAAGTCCTAGTCAAGCACCTGCACCTACAGTATTAGATGATGTAGATGAAGATGATGATCCAGTTTTAGGAGATAAAAATGCTCCGGTTACGATAGTATCTTTTGAAGATTATCAATGTCCATTCTGTAAAAAGGCATTTGACCAGACATTACCTCTACTAAAAAAAGAATACATTGATACAGGGAAAGCTAAGTTGGTATTTAGGGATTACCCATTAGGATTCCATCCGGAAGCAGGTCCTGCTGCAGAAGCTTCTGAATGTGCAGATGACCAAGGGAAGTTCTGGGAATACCACGATGAGCTTTTTAACAATCAGCAAAGTTTAGGAAGAGACCTTTACATAAAACTTGCTGGGGATCTTGGCTTGGATGTAGATAAGTTTACACAATGTATAGATAATGGAGATTTTAAACAGGAAGTTCAGAATGATTTCAGCTATGGAAGTCAAGTAGGTGTTTCCGGGACTCCGACGTTCTTCATTAATGGTGTAAAGCTTGTTGGGGCAGTACCCTATCAAAACTTTAAGCAAATAATAGATGCTGAACTATCTGGTTAAGGAGGAAAAATGAGAAAAACTTGGGTTTTATTGGCTATTTTGGTTGTAGCGACATTGTTTATATTTGGCTGTGCAAGAGGCGGAAGCGGATATAATACAGGTTATGCTGCGTATAATCAGCCAACACAGCAAGGCGGTGGACAGCAACAAGGCTATGTGGGCGGTGGTTGTGCAGTAGCTGGTCCTGATTCGGGCAATGTAGATGTTTCTGAGCCAAGTGCAGCTGCTTAGGTAAGATAGCAAGTATTTAGTTTGCACTAAATACTTTGACCTCCCCATTAGTGATTCACAATGTGATGTGCCCACCCCTCACAAGCTATAATATCTGTGCAGAACCAATTTAATATTTATCTAAAATGGCTTTAAGCAAGGATGAAGTTGAAAGTATTAGGGATGAAAATCAAAAAACAGAGCATCATGTAGAAACAAAAGTAGAGAAGCCTAAAAATACTAAAAAAATAATTCTTATTTCTATTGTTTCAGTTGTTTTTGTGCTGATTGTTGGAGGTATTGGATTTAGTTATATGAACACATTAAAGCCTGCTGCCTTGGATGGTTTTGCGCAATGCTTGGCTGATAAAGGAGCGATCATGTACGGCGCTTCTTTTTGCCAATATTCTCATGCGCAGCAGGGGATGTTCGGCAACTCTAAAAAATATCTTGATATAAGGGATTTTACAGAAGATCCTAATGTGAAGACAACACCCACCTGGCTTATCAATGATGAATATTATCCAAATGTGCAGACTTTTAACAGATTGGCTTCTCTTACTGGTTGTGAGTTGGGATAGATTTTTAAAACAATAAATTATGCTTGTTCTTGTGCCACGGTGGCGGAGTCCGGTCAATCGTGCTTGCCTCGAATTTAAAAAAGAAAGCGAGTGTCCGCAAGGACGCGTAGGTTCGAATCCTGCCCGTGGCGTCATAATATTTATAAAACGAGTTTTTTCAAAAAAACTCGACAAAAAAGTATGCAATGCGGTATCTTCGATACCGCGGAACGACAGAATAGAAGCCTAAGCTGCATATGTCAATATTTATAAAACAATATCCATTACCTTCTGTTAATGGGAAACATAGTGCTTGATACATTATTCATAATATTGTTATCAATAACACTAGCTTTGTTCACAGTCTATTATTTTGTTGATTCTGTTGAGATAGAAGAATATTTTGAGGTATCTGAAGTTACTGGTGCTATGCAGAGTTTTGAGGTTTCTCATCATAAATTTTATTTCCATCATCCTACTAAGAAAAATACAAAACGGTATGATGACAAATTATTTGATTATTTAGAGCACATACAAGAACAAAGAGATAGTACTTTTCATAAAGGCAAGGTATTTCTAAAAGAAAAATAAGTGCCGGAGGCGATATTCGAAATCACGACCTCTAGATAACCCGGTTTGAGGTATATCATCAGCTGAAAAGCTTCATAACTCAAATATATGAGTCTAGCGCTCTAACCAGGCTGAGCTTTCGGAGCAATTAGCTACTCCGGCATCTCTCCGGCACAATACATAGAAAAAGATAGTGTTTTAAAAAGATTGCTGTTAATAAGCTTTTGCGAAATAAACCAAGAACTTTCCTTCTTTACTGCAATTGATACATTTTCCAATTTTATTTGGTTGTTGGAATGGAATTAATCTTGAAGTTGCGCCGTCGGTTTTTTCTTTTATTTCATCTTCACAAGAAGGCATTCCACAGAATGATGTTTTTACAAATTTTCCGTTTTTTATTTGCTTGGAAAAGTCATTCCAGCTCTTTGCATCCACAATATTTGAATCCAGGAATTTTTTAGCTTTGTTGAATAAGGAATTTTGTATACTTTCCAATGTTTCTTTTACTTTCTTGTCCAATTGGGCTAATTTAACAAACTCTTTGTTGTTATTATCCCTTCTTACCAAAACTACCTGTTTTTTCGCTATGTCTTTTGGGCCTATCTCTATCCTTAACGGAACACCTTTAAGTTCCCATTCATTGTATTTCCATCCAGGTGTATAGCCATCCCTATCATCAAGTTCAACTTCATAATTTTTCAGCTTATTTTTTATTTCGTTGGCTTTTTTTATTATTTTTTCTTTGTCATCAAAGTATATTGGAACTATTACAATCTGAGTTGGAGCTATCCTTGGCGGCAATACTAAACCGTTATCATCAGAATGGAGCATGACCAAAGCTCCGATTAATCTTGTAGAAACGCCCCAGGAATTTTGCCAGGGCAAATATTCTTTTTCATCTTTACCTAAGAATTTTATTCCGAATGCTTTTGCGAAATTTTGTCCAAGATTGTGAGATGTACCCATCTGCAGGGCTTTGCCGTCAGGCATCAGCGCTTCTATTGTATAGGTAGTTTTTGCCCCTGCAAAGCGTTCTTTTTCCGTCTTTTTCCCTTCCAAAACAGGCACTGCGAGCAATTCCTCGCATAATTTTTTATATTCGCTTAAGTAAAGTAAAGCTTCTTTGTTGCATTCTTCTTCTGTCTCATAAACACAATGCCCTTCCTGCCACAAGAATTCCCTGGTTCTTAGGAATAATTTTGTCTGCTTCACTTCCCATCTTAAGACATTGCACCATTGGTTCAATCTTAATGGTAGATCACGCCAGCTTCTTATCCAGTTTGCATAGGAATCATACATTATGGTTTCCGATGTCGGCCTTAAGGCATATTTCTCCCTCTGCTCTTCATCCATAACCCATGCTAGTTCAGGGGCAAACCCTTTGGCGTGCTCTGCTTCTTTTCTGAAGAATTTTTCAGGTATTAATAGAGGGAAATAAGAATTTTTTACCCCTATTTTTTTTATTTTTTTGTCGAGATGATCCTGGATATGTTCCCAAACTGCATAACCTCTAGGTTTTATAATCATGAAACCCTTTAGTACAGAATGCTCCGCAAGCTCTGCCTTAATGACTACTTCATTGTACCATTCTGAGAAATCTTCTGTTTTTTTTATAGTGATTCCCTGATTTTCTTCTTTCTTGGGCATAAGGTAGATGCTTTTGTTGGGATATATAAAGTTTTTGCGGAATATTTTTAAAATACTCTAGAATTACTTTTATTATGAAAAAAGTAATTACGTTTGGCTCTTTTGATGTGCTGCATGAAGGCCATAAGCATTATTTGCAGGAAGCTAAGGGTTTTGGTGATCATTTGGTTGTTGTAATTGCAAGAGATGAGAATATTTTGAAGTTTAAGGGCAGGAAGTCGAAAAATAATGAGGATTATAGGTTAGGGGAAGTTAAGAAATTAGATTTTGTTGATGAAGCTGTTTTGGGGCACAAAGAGGATATTCTTGAAGTTCTGGAAGAGTTTAAACCGGATGTTATCTGCTTAGGTTATGATCAAAGGACAATTGATGAGGGGAAATTAAAGCTGGAACTGGAAAAAAGAGAATTGAAAGCAGAAATTGTAAGGGCTAAAGCATTTAATGAAGATATTTATAAGTCTTCTAAATTATAGATTATTTTTTAGCCAACCTTGCCTTTTTAATAACATACTGCCCACAACAGCTAGATTCTATGTTCTTTTTAGCTTCTTCCACTATAACTCTTTTTTTAAAAAGTGGGCAATCTAATACAAAGGTTTCTGCTTCGCCTCCTTCAAATCCAAGATGAAAATTAGTTTTTTCATTCAAAATTTTCAATTCTTCAAATGCCTTTGTGTTAATTTCTCTTCCGAGCCAAGATTCATCAAATCCTTCTGCAGCAATTCCAGTTATAATTATTTTGAAATTGCTATCTATCAATTCTTTGATGTATTTTTTCGGATCGATGTGCCATAAAGGGGCAATTGAGCTTATCTTTAATTTACTGCATATCTTTTCTATTCTTTCTTTTTGGTAATTTGATGCTAGGGCTCCGGAGACAACTCCTTTTATTTTATATTCTTTTATTGCAATCTTAAGAGCCTTTTCAATATCCCTCAGCTCTTTTTCCTTTATTCCGGAAGATTCTAGTGAAATCAAGGGAATGTCCATGGATTCTGCCTGCAGGTCCACTAAATGTATATTGGGTATGTGGAACATGTAGGAATCTGTTCTTTTTGACTTAAAGCTTATCAAGCACACTATTTCGCTCTCTTTTGATGCTTTGTAAGCTGCATAAATGCTGTCCTTTCCTCCAGATATTAAGGCTGCAATTTTCATTCGTCAGAGAAACGTATGGGGCTTTAAAAACATTTTTAAATCGAATTGTATTCTCGAGACAATATAAAAATGGATAATGAAGCTTTGTATCAAAAATTGATTGATGGAATTAGGGATTACTTTAGTAAACACAATATCAAAAAAGCTGTAATTGGGTTAAGTGGAGGAATTGATTCTTCTGTATCTGCAAAACTAGTTGCAGATGCTATTGGAAAAGAGAATGTTCATGGGTTAATTATGCCTCTGAAAGGTTTAAGTTCTGAGGAAAATACTAATGATTCTGTTGAATTGTGCAAATGGATAGGTATGGATTATAATGTAATTGATATCAAAGAGTATCTTAATGAATTTGAGAAGGTTTCATGGAAACAGAACAAGGTTGCAGAGATGAATACTGCTTCGAGGATTAGGGCTGTTATTCTGTATAATTACGCTAATACACATGATGCTTTAGTTATTGGTACTTCGAATAAAACAGAGATTTTAGTGGGTTACTTTACCAAATATGGAGATGGTGCTGTTGATATTGAGGTTATTGGATCATTGTTTAAAACAGATGAAAAAGAACTTGCAAAGTTTTTGAAAATACCTGAGAAGATAATTAATAAAGTTCCTACTGCAGAGCTTTATCACGGGCAGACTGATGAAGAAGAATTAGGAGTTTCTTATGAAGAGATTGATAAAATATTGAAACTGTATGTTGACGGTA
>CEPX01189271.1_pt1 | contig 17003 bp, 6 predicted proteins | sample 361361 | NCBI WGS metagenome assembly CEPX01 (sample SAMEA2619974, study PRJEB7988) | marine metagenome | biome: marine biome (ENVO:00000447); feature: mesopelagic zone (ENVO:00000213) & marine oxygen minimum zone (ENVO:01000065); material: "saline water (ENVO:00002010), including plankton...
GCTGATGCTATACTAATAGCTGATTTTTATAAAAAGAAAGGAGTAGATAATGGAACTAAATGAAGTAATACCTGAAGAAACTAAAGTACAAATAGAAGCAAAAATGATATCAGATAATTATAGAGACTTAAAAACCTGGGGTGATTTATACAAGCTTATGCACTCACAGATGCAATATATTTATTGCTTAAAAAATAATACAAAAGAAATATTACCTAATTGAACCCCTATATGTTGAACCAGGCCCTTCATATTTTGGAAGTTCTCGGTGCTCCCGAAGTACTTCCGAAGCAGTTGATTCTCCACGTATGTAATCTAAAGAACCAAGAACTCTACTCATCTCATGTGGAGTAACTGTTAAACGTGGGTCTGTGCCAGGGCCTGCTATATCACCTCTTCGTTTTACTCTAAGTCCTTTTGGTGCCTTTCTAGGTGCGATAACAATATCTGGAAATAGCCCAGTAGGATAATCTCCAACATTTCTCCAGCTGTATGGTACATACTCTCTAGTAAGCCTTTGAACCTTCTTTTGTTTTTCTTTAAGTTCTCTCTTTGGAAATAAACCAAGTTCTAATTTCAAAGCATCTATTACTCCCTGTTTTACAAGGACAGGGAATGTATAAGTTGAAGTCCTTGCTAACTGAGAATTTATAAGAGACCTTCCCTTCCATCTTTGTTTCCTTCTATATTCATCACCAGTCGCAACTATTTGTTGAGTAGGATGATGAGGCTGCCCATTATGGTCTATTGACATCCAATTCATCCATTCTCCAAATTGCATTACATGACCTACTAATGGGCCAGCAAAAGACAAAGCACCTTGACGATAGGTTTTTCTTTGTAAATTTTTTACCTCTTCAGGGTCTTCTCTATCAGCAGACATTAACAGCCATAGCCTATCAGCTGTCTCCACTACATCGTTTTCCACTAGAGACGACCACTGTGTAGACATTCCAATAGATGCACCAGTAATCATGGTATGGAGTATACCGAGACGATATAATCTCCAAGCCTCTTCTCTGTTAAAGTCACCAGCTTTTATGGCTTTAGAGCCATCCTTCCACCATCTTGACATTAAATCAAATAAACTAAATCTATAATGAAGGAACTGTCCAATTACCTGACCTCCAGGCCCTCGTATCCCTTTAGCTTTTGCCCACTTGGAATACTCAAAATGAAGGTCAGTAACTGCGTTGTATGCTATGTTACCAGCTCTTCTTTGAATCCATTTGTCCTTCATAGCTCCCCATCCATCTTCCCTTGTTCTAGATGGGTCTACATTCATCTTTTTTGCTAGCCAACTATCAGGAGATGTCTTCAGGTTCATATGAGCTAAAGCAAATGCAATTTTAAATGTACCCTTTCTGTTCCAGTCCTCTACTTTTCTATGAAATACACCAAATTGATTTGCTACGACAGAAGCTGTTTCTGCAGCTTTTTTTGTAAGAGATGTAGAATCTTCGCGCCTCATAACACCGCCAGAATCAATTTTATATCCAAGAGGTACATTACTCCCTTCAACTATAGCACCCCTAGTTTGCTCTTCAACTACTGCCTTCTTTGCTAACTTAGTCTTAGACTCTGGTATATGCCACAGCAGTCCATGTCTCTTTGCTTCATGTTCCGCCATAGTGTTATTCTCATTTCCAGCAGCACCTTTATAATACCCCCTCGCAGAGTTATGGGCTTTAAATCCAAAGTGAACAAATTCATACAATCTCTGAGTAGCATTTCTTGCCGCGGAACGTACATTCCCACCCATTAATCTAAAATATTGTATTGAGGTTACTAGTCTAGATAAATTTGCAAGAGCTTGGTCACTCTTTGGGTCTATTCTTACGAGAGCATCCTTCATATCTCTCATTTGTCTCATAAGAGATTCAGATGCTTCCTCTAACTGTTTATCATTCTCATTAACAGCTTTTTCTGATACCTCCATTAACTTGCCAATCTGTTTTCTGTAATTATTCTCAAGATGAGCCTGAAAATTAAATTGAGATATTTCATTCGTATACTGTCTCAAGAACAAGCTAGGGTCTCTACTGAAATATGGATTCTCATTCAGAACAGACCTATGCTGGGCACTTTCTACTGACTTCCTAAAATTATCCCAGTCCTGTTCTAATAATTCACTTTGAGTTTTATTTTTGTCTCCATCTATCATCAATCTATTAGCATCTCTTAATACCTTAACCATCCCCAATAGCTTATGAGGCATATATTTCTTTAAGAAAACTTGTTCACCTGGCTGAAATCCAAGTGCTTCCATTTCAGATGTCGCCTGAAAATCTCCCTGAGAAGGACGCATACCCTCTCTGTCTACTTTACTTTGAAACTCAATAGCCCTTATTTGTTCTTTAATTAAATCAATTGTGCCTTCAAGATTCCTAAAAGAACCTTCTCTTTTATCAATGTCTTTAGCAGTCTCCATCACCTTTTTTAATGCACTTGAAATAATTGTTACACCATTCTTTCTAATTGACTGCACCGATAAGTCTATCTCACGCCATAAAGCTTTTTGAGATGGTGTATATCCCTCCATTGTATCTATATCAATACCATGCATTACATCAGCAAAATCTTTAAATACATTTACAGAACCATCAGTTAAAAACTTTGAATACTCTTTCCTTAAAGCATTCTTTTGTTTTACTTGGTCTGGAGTGGGATTTTTAATACTAAGAGCATCATCCAACTTTTGCTCTAAATTCCGAAACTCTTTTATTGATGCCTTTCCTCCAACTTGAGCAGCTAATGTTTCCCAGTTCTCTATAATAAGTTTATTATGCGCTGCATTTTCTACTTTATATAATCTAAAAAATGATGCTTCTCTAGCCAATATATCCTGATATTTATCTAACTCTGGCATCTTTCTCATTGTAGCTGCAGGTATTTTAAAAGGAGCAAACCATCTTCTTTTATTCACCTTTTTTAAATCTTTACCAAACTCTTTGATACCCATCCTAAATATATTTACATCCTTTGATGTAATAGGGTTGACATCCATATCTAGTTCTTTATGAGTATATTTAGTCCATAACCAATTGAAGGTCTCAGCGTCATTAGAATACTTCCACTTTATTAATTCTTCATTCGTTTGAAATTCTTTAGCAGCCTGCTTCATTCCTTCACGTACCTTTGTAGCATGCCTCTGTGAAATAATTTTATTTCTCTTCTTACGGTGTAAGGGGTCACATCCAATAAAGCTCATTATTATTTTCCTCTACAAAATATTCTATCAATCATACCATCAATTCCTTCGTCAATAGAACTTTGGTCTCCAAAACGCCGACCTCTTTCTCCTTTTGCATCTAGCGGATGGACGAAATCCATTCTTGTAGACTGTCCAAATTCACCAGTTATATCTTGTCTTACCCATTTACCAAATATTTGATTTTCTTGGATACCTACCCTTCTGAGTTCTCTTGCAGACTTATAAAGAACAAAAGGGTCTACCATAACATCACCAGCAGCATACTTAATAAGAGTATTAGCTGCATCCTGTATATTTTTATCAGCATTATGCCTGTATTGAAATATTTGCTGATTAATTGGTCTAGTCTGAAACAGGTGATGCCTTGATATGTCAACGTCATCTGCAAATATACCTTCTGCTATAACATCTAAATCACCCCATTTATTTCGCATTGCCTCATAACCAATATTTTTTATTTTAGAATAATTTTTTAATAACTTTGTAGCTTCATCCTTAGTAATAGTTCCCTTAGTAAAACCATTCCCAGTTCTTATATCATTTAAATATGTAATAACATTTTTCTCAATTGAACCACCAAATGTCATTGTTAACTTTGGAACTATAGAAATGCTTTGTGATATTCCTACCAATGGTGATATTTCCATATCAGTTGATGATAGTTCAGGAACTAACATCCTTTGTAAGATTGCCCACTTTCCAAGAGTACCCATATTTTCCGTATATCCCTTCCATTCAGGAGCATTAACAAGGTCATGGATAGCCCTTAATTTTTCAGTTTCTCTTGCACCTAATTCTTTTGGAGACAGTGTATCAATACTGTATCTCTTAGCTATATCAGCAAGTCTCCTTCTCAACTGAAAAGGTATGTCCTTTGTAGCCTCCCACTCTACCCTGCTCATTTTTTGAGTAATAGCATCTCCATCAGAGTATACTGGTGCCCCAACAAACTGCGTATAATTAACTATAGTGCCTGTATTGTCTTGACCAGATAATACATATCGTCTTGGACTTTCTATTACAATAGCACCGTTTGGAATACTAAATTTATTTGAGTCACCTTTTAGTATTACTTCAAGAAGTTCCCCCTTATACATAACTCCAACAGGTTTTCCCCTTCTATTTTCCCATTTACCAGCAGCTCTTTTTTCTGTATCTTTAGGAACACGTATTTCATTTATAGCTTCACCGTATTTGCCTAATACAAAATCTCTGTGAAGTCCAATTCCAGATATTAGAGTATCTCTAGCATGTTCTAAAATACTCAGCTTTTTCCTTTCAATTTTACCTTCAGCGCTCTCACCAATAGAACCGCCATATACCCTGTCTAAGTATTCAATTCTTTCTATCTTTGCCTGTATCTGCCTTTCAAGGTTAACTACTTCAACCATTTTAGCTTCAGTTTTTACATAATGATGTAAGGCAGTCTGTAGTTGTCCATTATATCTCGCATTATCTATACGGGTGTCTATATTACCATTTTCTACATCCATAATTAATCCAGCAATACCATCAGTGCCATGTTCTATATCAATATATTTCTTAGCATCTATCTCCATAAGCCTTTTCATACCATAGTCAAATGGATTGCTTGATTCTGAAAAATAACTTCTCATTAATGTTAAAGCAGGCTCAACTGAAAGAGTCTTAAATAAAGCCTGATTCTCATATCTCTTTGAAGACTCATATCCATTAAAAGCAACATCAGGACGTAAAGAATATAAAAGAGTTCTATAAGCAGTCGCCATCTGTGATAAACTTGCCTGTTGCTTATACCCATCAGAACGCTGTTCAAGACCCCTATTATAAGTTAAATGGCGACCAACTGGACTCAATATACGAGCCTTAATAAACTGTTTTATTTCATCAAACTGAGCCAGTCTAATATCTTCTGGTTTAAATTCACCGTATTTACCTTTTATTTCTAGATTAAATAACCCTCTTTCAGATTCAGTCCCAAACCATATATTCCACATTTGATTGTTAACAAAATTAGCATCCATCTGAGCATTGGGAGTTTTATTATATAAATCAATATAAGCATTAACCCATCTAGATATAAAATCAGAAGTAGAAGTAATACTAGCAGCGTCTTTATTAACAGTAACCCTTACTGTAGTATTATCCCCGATTTGACCAGTTATTATAGAATCTTCACCACGAAACATATTTTGTATATAAGTCATTACCTGATGCATTTTAACAAATCTTCCACGTACTAATGCACCTGAAATCATATCTCCCTGAGCTGTTCTCATCATTCCATTGTCTAGCAAAGCCATAGAATTATTAACGCGCTCTTCTATAGCTCTAATAACCGCCTGTTCATCTGCGTAAATTTTAGAACCAGATAAACGTGCTACATCCGACCAGACTCCATGAGGTGCTGCCATATAAGTAGTATTCTTATCGAAATCAAAGTCAGCATCTGCATGCTTAAGAGCATCTAAAGTATTAGTTTTTTCTACATTGCCCTGTTCTCTAGGTAATACTTCGTGTACTTTATTAATCAATATATCACCAGGAGCATTTCTAGGCTGTCTTACACTTTTACTTGCTAACCATAAATCTTGATTCGTCCCCATCTTGTCCAACTCATTTACAACATCTCTATTTGTCCATCGAAAACCTGATTCTGGGTCATTTAATTTATTCTTTAATTCAGCGTAAGTACCTACATCACCAGTAACCTCATCATACATGTTTTCAAAAAATCGTCTATTCCATTCTGCCTCATTACTGAAAAGAGATTCATCTATTGGAGACCAACTATTATTATCCATCTCAGCAAGTCGTCTTATAAGATAAGTATTACCCTCTTTCTGAATTTGAAGACCCCTAAACGTAACAATTGTCTTCCCTAATTCATTTTCAAATACAAGACCTTCTTCAGATATAACCTGGCCTTTTCTTGCAGAAGATTTAGATTCCCATTGGTGCCTAAAAACAAAAGCAGAAGAATTTCCTTGAGATTTATCAATAGTTTCTCCATCAAAATATGTACCAAAACCACTTCGGACGAAAGTTTTATCTCCTAAAAATGCTGATATTCCTTTTCCACCGAATTTTGTCTGAACTGGTGATTCATTAGAAAGAAATCCACCGTTCTTTATTCTTACAGGTATATCATAGGTACCAGGCTCAGCAGTCATTATATCCATAGAACTAGAAGGCATTGGAGCATGAGAAGTATTGCCACCATTTAAATAGTAACTAATCATAGCTCTTTCAATATGTGCATGTTGCCACGAATCGATTAAAAGACCATGTTGCTCAATAATATAATCCATACCAGTTCTAGCTAAACTATTATCACCCGCTTCTACAGAGAATCCTATCATAGCCCGTGCTATTTTAGTTCTAGCATAAGGGTCTAATATCATATGATGAAAATTTTCTTCAAATCTACCAAGCCTCCCCTCTATATCAAGCCACCTCTTACCAGATTCCATACCCCTTTTAGAAAAATGTACAAACATATTAGGGCCAGGAGAACCGATATGCTCCCTCGAAACTTGTTTAAAATTAATAGCATCCCACGGTAAATCTATTACTGCATCAGCATTTAATGATTCAATAACATTCTGAACCCATCCATCTCCCGATTCAGACTTCATTTGCTCACCACCTTTTGATGGAGGCTTTTGCCAATTATCCTGTTCTGTAGGCTGAACCCTACCATTGTCTATGGCATTCTTTGTATCCCAAATCTTATTTGCACTACTAAATGTTAAAGCATGAACTTCTTTATCCTTTAATAGTCTATCAATAGCTGGGTCATATTTAAACGCGGTCTTTCCTATGAAAACTCTCATGCTACCATCTGCATTAACTTCAGAAAGAGCTACCGTAGGTTTAATACCACCATTATGAAACCCTACCACTTCTCCATTCTCTATTTGAAGCATATTATCCCTCACTCCAAATAAACCAAGCATAGCCAAGAATCTTTCCTTAGTTAAATACCAGTCAGCATCGGCAACACCCCTACCCTTTAAACTACTAGCATCATTAATAATATTATCTCTTTCTACGGGTGTAATCTGGTAACCTCCTTCTTTGCTAACCAAATAATCAGCACGAGCTTTCACAATTTCATAAGCATCTAATGGATTTAAATTATCACCATTTGAAGAAGACTTATCATCATTAACAACCCATGTTTTTATTGGACTTGCAAACGACCTTTCCATGGCCTCTAAAGTAAGAGTATGTAATTCAGAACCCTCTTTACTAAAAATTCTATAAGACTCTAAAGCAAAATCTATATTTTTTTCACTACCATAAATACCACCTTTAGGCTCTGTAAGAACAAATCTCCTCCAAAGTTTTTTAATACTTTTCAAATCGACCTGACCATCTCGGTCAATATGCTGTTCTAATCTGGTTGGGAAATCATTATAAAGTCTAATGAAAAGCATCCCTCTCTCAAATGTTTCAATGTTGCCAACATCCCCAGCTATATCTTGTAGAACTTGCCTCATCCTATCATTAGACTCTAATGCAAATCCTTTATCCATTCGTGTATAAAAATCTGAACCTTTTGTAAAGGCTGCAGCAAGAGCATTTTGTGTAATATCATTAATTCTTACTACCATACTAGTATTTTCATCTAAATGTATTATATGATATGGCTCCCCCTCGCGACCCTTTGAACCTAAAATTTCTCTGTCAAGAGCAGCCATAGTTCCAATATCACTAAAATCGTCTAACCCACTTCTCATAAACTGCTGTTCTAGCTCTAAAGAATTAATTACCATTTCGTTTCCAGCTAGATGTCTATTTATTTCTTTTATTACATCTGGTGTAAGAAAATTATGATGTCTTCCATTTACTCTTCCTGATTGAGCCATTAAGTAAATATGTCCATTTATACCTGGGATAGAATTTTCTAGCTTAATAAATCCTGAGTTAAAATCAGAAACTACTCTCCTACTCATATCCCATGCACCATCTCTAAATTCAAGAACTGATATATTTTTTGAACTAATAAGTTGCTGTACTATTTGATATGAATCTGTATCTATATCTTTTTGTATTTCTGCAAGTTTATCACCAGAGACTATGCCAATTTCTTTCCCCCTTAAAGTATTAAAAAGTGCAACCCTTCTAAGGGAAGGCAACATTATATTAGCAATCTGTTTCGGAGTATATTCTATTGGAGAGTCCATTATCTTTTTTCTATTACTTTCAAGAACATTATACATTTCTAAGAATTGTTTATCTTCCTTAGTAAGCTGATTAGGATTCTTTCTAAAAAGTGCAGGATTCTCATCTCTTATAGCATTTAAATAATCGCCCATCTTTTTATTATCTTTCAACCACTTAAAAACGGATTCTAATGTTTGATTTGAGACACCGTACTTCATGCTGAACTGGGCAGGAGTTATACGTATGATTGGTTCGTGTCCAGTTTCCCTGTCGACTTTAACAGTTGATTGTTCTATTTTGCTGTCTATCATTTCTGTTAATTCGCTCTCCGTCAACCTACTGGTTTCAAACTTATGGAGGTCATGTAATTGTTTGGTAAGAGCTAAGACATATGCTTCATATCCTGTAGATGGTTCTGCGTTTGATAAGTTATCCAAAGCCTCAGTAATAGCTACGTCCCTCGAAGATATCTCTTTGTATAAATCTATATCTTTATTATAAATTGCTCTAGCTAGAGTATTTTTAAGAACACTTAACCTGTCCATTCCATTACTTAAATGGTTTACTAATTCTTTATCTGCGTCAATAGCCTCATCAAAAGTATCAAATCTTTCAAGAACTTTTTCCTGAGTCCTTTCTATTTTATCATATATAGTTTGAAGAGTTTTGCTGACATTCATTTGGTCTGCTTCAAGAGTTTCTGTTCTACCATCTTGTAAAGCCTCTAGCCAAGCCTTCTGAGATGACTCCGCAATACTAATATCTTTCAGTTTAATAACATTTGTGCCACTGTCAACTATTGCTCCCTCAATTTCATTTTGATACCAAGAATCTAATTCAGCACGTTTAGCTTCACTAATTTCACCAGACCTTTCCATCATATCTAAAAAGTTCTTTATATTATAGTATTGAGGAAGACTTTCAGAGTCTTCAGATATATTCCTATCGTTTAACAAGGAAAGTATTCCCATTTTACTAGGATAAGACTGATTCTCCATTCCGATATTTTCTACTGCATGTTTAAGAGCTTCTCTCCTAGCTGTTTGAAAAGCTCCCTCATTAACAAAAGCATCACCTGTTAACATATCCATTTTCTTTTTAAGCTCAACTATTTCTGCCGCTTCTACATTAGCAGTCCTATCAACTGTCTTAGGATTAAGAAGATTATGTATTCTCTTTACATTATTAAGCCACAAAGCATGTTCCTGTTGCTCTTTAGCATCCATTTTCGTGACTTTATTCCAGTTAACTATCTGAAGAGTAGATGCTCTAAGAGTCTTATTCATATCTTCCAAAACTCTTGTCACATCTGATGTGTCCTGACTAGAATCAACTGCCTCAGGACGCCCAGATAAAAGAGATATAACATTCCTGCTTTGCCTTAGATTTAAATTATCTCTAGCTCTAGTACCGAATGTTGCATCAGAAATAATCATTGAATCATAAGTATTAGGCTTCGATTCTCTTGTCCAGTCCTGTCCATAAACCATCTTATGCATATCATCAGTTATTTCATCATGAATCTTCCCCGCTTCTGTAATCTGTTCCATACTAGGAGTTTGCATAGCGGGTACACGTTTCCTTGCATACTTAAGCCATCCATTATTCTGACCATCCTGCATAAGCTTGTCAATATTACTATACATATCAGCTGTTTCATCAGAAGCGCCTTTAGGTCTCCTTAAAAAGGTGCTAAAACTTTCGGTAAATATCATGTTACCTTTACTGTCAACAGAAAAAGCATTCCCATATCCAAGAGAATCTAAGAGCCTTATAAGATAAGACTGCTGTTTCCCCACCACCTGTCTAACTGTATTGCCAAAAGTTCTTTCCTCTAAAACTGTTAAGTCTCTTGATATTGATTCTATATTAGGTTGTCTTCCATTTATCTTAGCACTGGATAACCTGTGTACAAGGTCATATGCTTCATCTGGAGTAACCATTCTAAAATTAACAGCTTTAGAACTATGTCCTTCAAGGTGTGATATAATTTTATTTGCAATTTTATAATTATCCTTCATTCCCGCTCTTTCTTTAACATCTTTCTCAGCATTCATCTTCTTCATAAAAGCAGCCAGCAAAGGTAGTCTACCTTCTACGTCTGTTCCTCTAGATTCACCAGAAGTATCAAGCCCATACATCTCTACAATTTTCATAAGGTTCTTATATGTAGAACTATTCTGGAAATCAAAATTTTCCATACCCTTTTGATATCTTACAGATTGGTCATAATCCCACATTTGATGCTCATTCAAACCTCTGATATGCTTAGTACTATATCCAACTCTTTCCATACCAGCGACCATTCTCTTTAATATATTATCCTGACCGCGAACCCATCTATCAGTCTTGCCATGTTCTAATAATCCTTCTCTCGGCCCCTTATCAAACATTCTAAGACCTCTACCCTTCTTAGTAAAAACCATACCAATAGCTACATTAGCAGCTATCTCAGGAAGGGTTTCACCCCAAGTATAAGGGAGATTTCTTGCGGTTAACCCAACATCACCACCCGTCTGGTCATATAAATCTTTAATAGATGGTAAATTCATAGTGGTAGCACCAATAAGCATTCTAGGAAGACTCCCCATAAAATCTTTCGCAGCTTCTTTGGCAAATAATCCTGGGGCTCTCTTTAAGAACTCTCTTCTAACTTCTTTTAACGCCTTAAATACTTCTTTTGAACCAAGATTATCAGACCAGTGAAGAGCAGAACTATTAGAAAATCTCATAGCTTTCTCTATTGATGGGATTTTTGAATGTCTTAACGCCCCAGTGCTTACATCATCAATCATCTTTAATGTTGAACGAGCTTCATTTGGGGTCATTCTATCAACTTTCTTCATCATTCCCATCATACGTCTTGCAACCGTGGCTCCTTTACCTACAATAGACCCTGCAGTACCACCTCTAATCATTCTTACTGGGCCTAGAAAACCAATCCAAAAGGCTTCGTGCCCCATCTCCGAAATCATCTCATGGAAATCAACTTCTTTTCTATAAGCACCAAACGTACCTGGGCCTCTTGTTCCAGTCTTTTCCATATGGTCTGACCAATTTTCAGCATTAAAACGCATAAAACCCATAGTCGCACCAATCATAGCATCATATGAATACGCAGCTAGTAGCTCACCAGTAACCCTATCTCTTATTCCTGGAATCCTTCCAATTGTAGCAGATAAAAATGCATGAGCATCATCTGGTTTCATTGAAGTAACAGCTTCATAAGCTATATTTACTAAGTCATCCACTGTTCCTTTGGGAACATTCGCCCCTATCCTAGATGCAATATCAATTTTTGCCCACTGTTCAAAATTCTCACTTCCAATTTTTGCTCCTATCTCAGCAGCTAACCCATGGTCTCCAACAGCCTTAGTTGCAACATCCACAGCTTCTCTTGCAGCGTCATCACTTAATTTAACAGCAGACTTTCCTGTAAGTTGACTAGCTCTATTGGTCACCTCTCTAATAGTAGCCCTCTTAGCCCACGGTGTTTTACCAACAAGATTTGCAACTCTACCTGTTAATCCGATACCTTTCCCAACTATCTTACCTGCTAATCCAAAGGGAGCCAGCATACCAATGCCAGTTCCTATTCCATATCCAGCTTTACCTACTCCACTTAACTCTTCCCAATCTCCCGCATACTCTCCTTCCGCAGCTTCTATCCATTTAGGTATATTCTGAAGAACAGGGAATCCTAATTGCTCCCATAAACTGGGTGCAACAGCAGCGCTTTCTATAGTCCCAGCAAGTAACTGTGATTTAAACTCACCTAAACCACCTCTTTGAATACCCTTTTGTTGCTCAAGTGTTCTTTGCACATCTTTCCTTCTAGCATCAGCCCCCGAAAACCACCCCGAAAACCACCCCGCTTCCTGAGTTTTAATATTGGGATATTTTATTTTAGGAGGAGCACCAACAGCATCCTCCATCTGCTCTCTATACTTTGTATAAAGACTATCGTAAAAAGTATCTCTTTGTGTTTGTTGAGGCATATTAATCTTTTATTGACCAGTGCCACCACTCATCTTCAGGTCTAGATTGTACAAATCCAGCACCTGTAAGAGCCTGTGACACTCTTGGGTCATTTCTCATTTCATCTATTTGAGCCAAATCAAAAGCCAATCCTTTTACATGATAAGATTCATTAGGATGAGCCACCAATCCTGCTTTAACGCCACCCAATGATGCTTCATACTGTTCTCTTTGAACCTCTGGGTATCTATACGAATCTTCTATTTGTAAAGTAACTCCCTCTGCCTCTAAATCTTTCATCGCTTTATCTAAAGAATCTACAATATCCCTATGTACTTTAATAGTTTGAACACCAGAATAATTGGGGATACCTGTATCTATTACCTCTAATGGTAATCCTTTGTTACGGATACTCTTTTTTTTTTGTTCTGGTTCTCCTTTGTCAAAAAGAATCTCTCCAACCTTTGATTTTATGCTTTTATAGTCTTTATAAAATGTAGAATTTTTTTTGTATACATCTTCATTATAATCTATTACTCTTTGAGCAGCTTCTAATGCCCTATCTGTAACAACATGAGCTTCCGTAGTAGAATTTGTTGCACTAACTTTATCTAAAGAAGCCTTTGTTTTCTCTAAACGCTGTTTCCTCCGAACTACCTCGTTTAAATCTTCAATAGTTTCTCTCTCTTTAAGAACATCCTGTCTTGTTTGAACAGCTTGCAGAGCATCTTCAATTTTAGGCATAACATATTCTTTATATCTTTCAGAGTAATCTAATGCCTTAATTGATGCTTCCCTTTTAATATCATTAATCTGTGATTCTCTTGCCTGTTCATCAGGAATAAGTCTTTCTAGTTCAGACATATAAGATTCTATTGAAGGCATAAATAGTGGCTTTTGCATAAAGCCCATTCCACGTGACTGCCAAGCCATCTTAACTCTTGATTTAAGTGCCTCCTGAAAGGAAATGTCATAGAAATAATCATCAAATGCATTTGGAGCAATACCTTTTTCTATAACCATATTTTCACTCCACTCATCATAACCTGGAATAGTCTCACCTGTAAAAGTAACTGGCGGTGGCATCTTTCCTCGAGCACCCTGAACAAAAGGCTCATCAGTTCCTCCTGGCATGAATCCATACCTTCCCTCTCTATACCTACCACCTCGAACAGCACGAGCCCTCGTTTTCCAACTACCTATCCCCTGTTCCGAAGCCCAATCTGCAGGGTCAAAATCAGTTATATTTCTTTCAACAGAAGTTCTCCCAGCACCATAAGTAGATGCAAATGCGTCCCACATAGTCTCTGAGTCCACATATTCAGAAATAGGCCCGTAGATAGCACTTAAAGTATTATCAAGAACAACTGCACTTGTATCATCCGCTTCTCCCCCTACTCTAGTAGATTCTGGTTCTATGTCCTGAAAAGACCATTGAAGCATCAATGAATCAGATTCTGATAGTTCTTGTTGCTTCTTATCACTCATATATATCAGTACCTGGCTTTTTTATTTTCATTTTTATCAGGCCTGTTCCACCCAAAGAAGGACTTAACCAATGCTTATGAAAGGTTTCCCATTCATTAGTATCCTTAATTCCAAGAAGAAATTGTTGCATTTCATCCTTAGTCTCAAATTTAAGAATAGGAATATGTTCTCCATATCTATCAATTTCATACCCATATTGAAGCTTTCCCTGCCTTTCAGATGCATCCATCATTTCCATAAATGGGGCAGAAAATTTGAACTTTTCCCACGATGGGTCTAATCTTTTCCAATCTCTCCCAGGGTCATCAGCAGGAGGTCTTATCGAACCATAGTACTCAGCCACTTGCTGTGAAATACTCATGCTATAATTATATACAGGAGTATAAGTTTCCTTGTCTTCTCCAAATTTTCCCTGACGCTGTGATGGATGGGTTCCATCTACAACAGACTTAATCTCTCTATATGATGACTCCATATCAAACTCCTTCATAATTCTTTCAGCTATAGAAGGAGCACCACCCCTTGCTTTCTTATCTAGGAAAATAAACTTACCAAAAAACTCATCAGCAGAAACAAAGACTTTGGGGCCTCCTGATTCAAAAGAATTATAACCCATAGAGAATAGGAATTTAGAAGCATCTGCTAGAAGTGGGTTTTCCTTTGCTATCTCGTCCTTTTTTGCCTCTGCAGCATCTGAGATTTTCGTCACGTTATCTTCCGTAACAATGATATTATTATTCACCTGAGAAAACACATTCTCTTGACCAACTTTTGCTCTCTGCTGTAAAAGAAATGTCTGTTCATCTGAAGACCTTAATCTAAGGTCAGAACTAGATAATATATCCTCTTTTACCTTTTCTACTCCGAGATTATGAGCCACTACTTCTCTATCATATTTGCCCTTACCCTGTGTATATGTCTGATACTCTGCTTCATCCATATAATGCACATTGCCCTTGCCTTCAGTAAGACCCGCCATAAAGGCTGCTTTTTGAGCTTGAGCAGGTACTTCAACACCTCGTTCCTGTATTGTTTCAGATAATCCAGCTAATAACTCTTCTATATCTCTCTTGCCTGAAAATACACCAGGTGATGGGTCTATATTGCTCGCCCTCCATGGGTCTGTCGGGCCTCCCGCAATATCGCCTATCTCCATTTCAGTATCTACATCGTAAAGTTCTCCTGTTTCTTTTACTACCTTTCCAGTCCTACCAGACTCTCTCATCATCCCATGTGTTTCTGGCCCCATAGTTGTCCTACCCAGTGCCATAGCCTGTTCAAGGGCGCGGTACTCTTCAGAGTTATATAAAGTTTCCGTACCTGTAATTGCTTGCATAGACGCTACAGCAACCGCTTTATTTTGTTTACTTAAAGCACCCGCATTAACAGTATAATAACCCTCTGTATTCATCGTTAAGTCACCTGCGTCATACAGAGCTTCTAATCCCATGTTATGCTTTAGCTGGTCACCTTCCTGTGTATATTTAGCTCTTAATTTTAGTTCTTTATCAATGTAACCATTATCTCTAAATCTAAGTTCTTCCGCCTCTCGTCTCCTTTTCTCTGCCCTTTCCTCAGAACGAATCTCTTTTCGTTCATCCTCCATTTGCCTATTATACCATATTGCATCCTCTACTTTTGTTTGATTTTCTTCTTGTTGTTGCCTTGAAACAAACTCCATAAAGGCAAGCACATCTCTTATAGCTCCTAACTTTGGGTTAGGTCTACCCGCTCTATATGAGGGTGGCATTACATACTGTGTAGCCATTATGCTCTAAGTCCTTCTACTTGCGCCTTTGTCTCTCCAACATTACGTTTAAACTGAGCACCAGCGGTACCAGCCTGTGTCATAATAGAGAGTAAATCATCTTCCTTCTTTCTTTCTAAAGTTTTATATCCTTGTTCATATACATCCCAGGCAGATGATATAACATTCTGTTTAGCTGTATCTGTCTGATAATTACTAGCAAAAGAACCTCCAGCGTCCCTTACAACATCTAAATTCTGATTAAGAGCTGAAGCTCCAGCTTCACTCATCTGAGAAATATCTTCTCCCATTCTCCTTGCAGTAAAACCTTTAGTAGCTTCATAGGTCTGGGCACTCGCTTCCATACCTCTAAAGTTTGATACATTCTGACCACCTAAAGAGTCTGCCATCTCCTCATCAATCTTGCCCTGCTTATATCTATCATATAAGGACAGACCAAGCCCAGCAGCTGCTATAGCTATCTGAACCCAGTGACTCTCGTCATCGTCTGACGAGGCTTTCTTTTCTTTACGCTGTCGTTTTTGTCTTAACCTTATTTTCATTAGTTACCAAATAGACCTTTTAATCCATGCATCTGACCTTCATAGGTGAACTTACCATCTCTATAAGCTTCAACCTGTTGATTGCCACGCTTTAACCAACCAATCCCACTTTCTTCATCTAAATTAAAAGAAGAACCCATAGGCTTTCCATAAGCCATCTTAAAAGCCTGTTCTGGGTCTGATTGAATATTAAGAGAAGTATCTCCTCTTGTTACATATCCTTGCTCATCAACAGAGGAACCTTTTCTCATTATAGATTGAGCGTCAAAAGGCTGTTTTTCAGGACTAGTATATCCTTCTTCCACTTTATCCATCATTGAAACGCCTGTGTTCCCAAAAGGATTAACGTCTGTGGATTCAGGTGCCATCCCAGTTCCCATCCCCGCTTGTCTCATCGATTGCTGTTCAAAAGCCCCCTCATCAAGTTCTTCAGCTGATGATGGTGTCCCAAATACATCTCCAATAGTTTTTCCCGTTCCCTGTTCGTTAACATAAGATTGCAAAGTTCCAGATTTTGCCCTAGCTCCGATATCCATTAGAGTAGCACCTGTATATGTAGTGTCTTTTGCTTGATGAGTTTCATCTAAACCCACATCTTGAAAACCAAACCCTATCTTTAACTTTTCTCCAAAAGATGCTTCATCCATTTCAACGCCAGCTTCTTTAGCACCAGCTTGTATATCTTCGTAAGGTTTAATTCCTTTTTGATATGTACTATACATAGAAGACCCTAGAGCAAGAGCCTGAAAACCTAATCCCACATTAGACTGATGTTTACGAGTTTTTAAAGAACCAGTAATCCACGGAGCACGGCTTTTTGCTTCCTGTGAAGCTCTTTCCTGCCCCACCATTCCAGCCGCTA
>CEPX01115505.1_pt1 | contig 17002 bp, 18 predicted proteins | sample 361361 | NCBI WGS metagenome assembly CEPX01 (sample SAMEA2619974, study PRJEB7988) | marine metagenome | biome: marine biome (ENVO:00000447); feature: mesopelagic zone (ENVO:00000213) & marine oxygen minimum zone (ENVO:01000065); material: "saline water (ENVO:00002010), including plankton...
AGAGAAGAATATTAGTGAAGACCAGATTTATGGAAAAGTCTTTAGAGTAATTAACCTTCCTTAAATCTCCGCTGACTACTCGGGAAAACATTTAAATACAGATTTTAACCTTCTTTTTTTGTAGTAGAATAGTCTCTATTTTATTGCTTTAAGCTTGTCCTTAGAGAAAGTTTATTAAAAATTCCCCCTATAGCTCAACGGTAGAGCACGTGGCTGTAGAAGTGCGCTGGACATGGTACTATTTTGTACATAAGGATGAAAGCGTTTTAGTCCGTAACACGGTTCTCATTGCAGAGCCCGCGTTGTCCCAGTTCGATTCTGGGTGGGGGGATTCAGGCTTATCGTTTCTTAACCTTTCTTATTAATAGAAAAACTATAATTCCGACAATAAGAACCGTAGAAAAAATCGAGAATGTCGAGGCGTCGATGCCACCAATAACTTTGCCAGTTAACGTTGGATTTGCAGACAGCATAAAAATCAAAAAAACCGCTCCCACAAGCGCTGATACCTCTCCTATTTTTGAAACCAGACCCCCCTCATCCCTCGGTCGGTAATTTCTTATGTCTTTTGCCATACCGCTGTACTTTCTTATCTCCTTCCAATACTTTAGTGGCCCCGCTAATTCATAGGTCCAGGCAGCCATCTCATAATAATCTGCGGCCAGGCCCATATCATTTTTGATAAAGGCGTCATGTGCATATCCCGCTGTTTCCTTTGCTGCATCTCTTGCAACATTTTTTCCATGGGGGCCTGCTTCCTTTATGGCCCTTCTCATGGTCTTTTTATATTCCGCCATTTTTCGCCTATCAGACTTATTTTTTTTTGGCATATGTTAACTACTTGATTAAACATTAAAAATGTTTCTAATGCAGTTACCTAAATAACACTCCCGTAATGTGAGCAAAAGCAAAATACCTGGCGGGACTTTTTGGCGCGCTGAAAAGGTATTTAAGGCTTGGCCGCGTAGTTTGTTTAACAAAAAGGAGGTAAAAAATGAATTTCAATTTTAAACCGTATGAAATTAGTTTAATAAAATTAACAACTGTAGCAATTGCGTTCTTGTTGATTAACGTATGGCAAGGGCTTGCAGACTTTGTTATGAATACTAATTGGGTTTGGTTTTTAGTAGCAGCAATAGTATTTGCCATTAAGCCACTAATAACCATGTTTAATAAACAATAAACCAAACAGAATACTTTTTTTTTATTTTTTCGAATATTTTAAAAGAGTCGGGCCCGAGCATTGCTCCGATGGAACAAACAATCCTGATAAAGTAATTGCTTTAAACGCTAAAAATCTATTTTCTGATTAAAGAGGACCATGAACTCTTTAAACATCTCTTCTTGTTCTTTTGAGTTTAACTCTTTGTCAAGCATTGGATAGAATTTAGAGTCTTCGAGCCCTATATGCTGCTTCATTAGTTTTTCAAACTTAGCCGCGGCTTTCTTGTCTAATTCTATCTTGTCTAAATAGCCCCTTAGCTCCTTATGCTGCTCTAGAATGGTGCTTAATAGTTTAAAATCTTTTTTATTTTTATAAAAAACCATGATTGCCTTCTCCTCTGCGAATACGTGTCTCCCCTGAGCATCTTTTAACGGTTCAAGCGAATCTGGATCTCCCTTCATGAAGTTATTTAATAGAACTATCATCTTGCCGTGTTCCTCACGCATTCTTGTTGAAATTAATCCCCCTTCTTCCATCTGTATTTAATACTAATTTATTTTAAATACCTTTGCCTACTTTATTTGGTGATCAGATCTTTTTAATTCTTTGATCCCACGATAAAGAAAACATTTATAAACATCGTCACCATAAATAATTTATGAAAAAGAAGGTGGGAATGAGTTTGCTGGATATTGTTTTACTAAAATTGGCTGTATTTTTAGGGTCTTGCTGGCTTATAGGTCTGCTTGCATCTTACTGGCCATTTCAAATTTTACTTTTCCTAATACAAAACAAATGGTACCTTTTGCTTGCTGCTGTTTTAGTTTCTCTTTTGCCATGTAAAAGATTTTTCTCTCAACAAATGAAAACTAAAAGGAAGGCTAAGAAGAAATGAGATCTAAGAAGGGTGCTATTGAATTATCTATGAGTACTATTGTTATTGTTGTGATAGCTATGGCCCTTTTGATTGGTGGAATCATGTTAGTTAGAAATATTCTTGAAGGAGCAAACGAAATAGTGGATTTAACAGACGAGAATGTTCTACAGGAGATAAATGAGCTGTTTAGTGAAGGAAAGGATATTGTTGTTAAGTTGGGCTCAAGTAAGATTGCAGAGGTTAAAGCTGATGGTGAAATGGCAGGAGTAGTTTTTGCTGCCAATACTGTTGATGGTGATGGTGATACTTCAGATATGAGATATACTCTTTCATTAGACGATACATCAAAAGATAATTGCCTTGAGGAGCTAGGAGAAGAAGAGACACTGAGTTTTTTCAACAAGCATTTCGATCAGGAGTTAGAATTTGATGAGGCTCAGAATAGTGGAATTGCGGCATCCCAGATAATAATCATAGTCCCAGAAGGTACGATCTTATGTAATCAGCTTATCAGGATAGATGTTTATGATGGGGAGGCGTTTGTCGGAAGAGAATCCTTTACTGTTGACATTGTCAAAGCTAGCTTGTTCTAAAAAGCTATTTAAAGTTATTTTTTCATGATATCTTATGGCATTGAAATTATATAATACCTTAAGCAGAAAGAAAGAAGTTTTTAAGCCAATTAAGAAAGGTGAGGTTGGAGTATATACTTGTGGGCCAACTGTTTACTGGTATCAGCATATTGGCAACCTTAGAAGTTATATTTTTTCAGATGTTTTAACGAGAGTTCTCAAATATGATAAGTATAAGGTCAAACAAGTTGTTAATGTTACGGATGTTGGACATTTGACGTCCGATGCTGACGATGGAGAAGATAAGCTAGAAAAAGCTGCTGCTAAAGAACATAAAACAGCAAAAGAAATATCTCATTTTTATTTTGATATTTTTAAAGAAGATTTTGTGAAACTTAATATTGAAATGCCTTCTGTTTGGAGCTGGGCTACTAAACACATTGGAGAACAAATTGAATTGATTAAGAAGCTTGAGAAGAAGGGTTTTACATATGAGACTTCGGATGGCATTTACTTTGATACTTCAAAGTTTGGAGATTATGGAAAATTGTCTAGGAAGAAAATTGATGGGTTAGAAGCAGGTAAAAGAATTACGTTGAAAGAGAAAAGGAGTATTACAGATTTTGCATTGTGGAAATTTTCTAAGGATGGCGAGAATAGACAGCAAGAATGGGCGAGTCCTTGGGGGAAAGGTTATCCGGGGTGGCACATTGAATGTTCTGCTATGTCCATGAAATATCTTGGGGCAACTATTGATATTCATACAGGCGGAGAGGACCACATCCCCATTCATCATGAGAATGAAATTGCTCAATCTGAGGCAGCTACTGGAAAGAAGTTTGTAAATTATTGGATGCATGGCGCGTTCCTTCAGCTAGGAGGGAAGAAAATGGCAAAGTCTTCTGGAAAAATCTTAACAATCTCAGAGTTAGAGGAGAAAGGGTTTAGTCCTCTGGACTATAGATATTTTACATTTTCTGCACATTATAGAAAGCCACTTAGTTGGTCGTTGGGGGGATTGGAGACTGCTCGTGATTCCTTGAAGAGATTAAAGAGAATAATTAGTGGGTTGAATAAAGAAAAAGGTACTAATAAAAAATATCTTGGGAGATTTGAGGAAAAGATTAATGATGATTTGAATATGCCTGGTGCGTTAGCTGTTCTTTGGGAGTTGGTTCGTGATAAAAATGCAAAAAACAAATATGGAACTATTGAAAAGATGGATGAAGTTTTTGGATTGAACTTATTCGAGAAAATAGAGATCAAAGTTCCTGCTGAAATCAAGAAGTTGGCCGAGGAACGACAAAAAGCCAGGGAAGAAAAGAATTGGGCTAAAAGCGATGAGCTAAGAGATGAGATTTCTAAGAAAGGATGGAAAGTTATTGATGGGAAGGAACGATTTCAATTGGGGGAGATATGAAGCTTGAAGATATAAAAGACAAGTTAGAAAAAGCTACCGTCTCTGTCGCTACGGTCACTTCTGAAAATAAACCACATTCAATTGCAATTATGTATGCGAAGGTTAATGGCGGAAAGATTATAATTACTAATAACTATATGAATTCTACAATAAAAAACCTAGAAAGTAACCCTTATGTCTCATTGGTTTTCTGGGAAGGAGAAAGCGGATGGAGGATTGATGGCAAGGTGACATATTTTGATTCTGGAGATTGGCTTGATTTTGTAAAAAGTCTTCCCGAGAACGATGGTGAACCCGCAAGGGGGGCATTAGTTATTGATATTGAGAATGTAAAGGAGCTGGGATAGTGAAAACTCACTTCGGAACTGCAGGAAATACTCTTAGTTTTTTTAATTCTAAGTTTGGCAAGGATACTCTGAATGCTCCTGAGTGGATTAATTCTATTGGGCTGAATGCTTACGAAAGACAGATGACTTATGGAGCACGAATGAAAAAAGAAGATGCTCTTGCTCTTGGGAAGAATGCTAAAAAGTTTGATGTTCAATTATCTGTCCATGGCCCTTACTATGTTGTATTGAATAGCAAAAAAGCCGACGTTAGAGGGCGTTCAAGAACTGAATTACTTAAAACGGCACGGCTTGGAAAGATGATGGGAGCAAAGAAAATTATTTTCCATCCTGGATTTGGTGATGATATTAGTCCGATAATCTCTTCATTGAAAAAGATAGAGGCCGATAGACCAAAAGGAGTTTTCTTTTGCCCTGAGACAATGGGAAAAATGTCTCAATCTGGGAGTCTTGGTGATGTTATGGAAATTTGTGAGAAAACCGAATGTAAACCTTGTATCGACTTTGGGCATTTACATGCTAGAAATCTGGGTTCATTGAAGAAGGAAGAGGGCTTTAGGAAGATTGTTATTGAGATTGAAGATCGCTTAGGGAAAACTGTTTTGAAAGATTTGCATTGCCACTTTTATCCTATCGAATTTGGAGAAAAAGGAGAGAAGAAACATAGGGCCGTAACTGAAAAGAATGTCTTTCCCAGATTTGAACCATTCGCTGAATTGATTAAGGAATTTAAGATGCATCCTACGCTGATTTCAGAGTCTAGAGATAGCCAGGATATTGGGGCATTACAGATGAAGAAAATTCTTGGTAAACTCAAATATTCCTAATAAAAACATATAAAAACTTCTTATTCTTGAATTTATCAGAGGTGTAAAAATGGCTAAACGAAAATTTCCTGTGCTTGCAGTTTTGATTTTGATTCTAGGTATTAGCTGGCTACTTGAAGAAATGGCTATTATGAACTTGAATCTTCCGTGGCTTCCTGTAATTGTTATCGTTGCTGCGATTGGCATGATCTGGAATAGGCTTAAAGGATGAAACAAAAAGTTTTTAGAAAGAAAGTAACTGCCACCTTTTTGTTTTCTGTAGTTGCCACGTTTCTTTTAATTATACATGGATTGTTCTTCGATTTAGATGCCTCTCAAATTAGTAGGTTGAGTGTCGAGGGTTTTGTTGCTACGTTTATCCTAGTATTTATTGGTCTTTTGATTCTTGAGTGGATTTTTGATATTGAAGAGCATGATGAAATTGTTGCTATGAGAAAAAGGATTGTTAAATTGGAGAAGAAAAAATGAATATCTTTCCTATAATAGGTGCATTTGGGTTGGTTTGTATAATTTTGGGAACTTTGCTAATATCTTCAAAAAGAAATGTTAGGAGAAAATATGTTTATCCACTATTGATTGTTGGTGGAATTCTTTTAGAGATCTATAGTATTTACATCCGGGATCTAATATTCGTAATCCTTCAGGGTGTTTTTATCCTAACTGCTGTTTATGGCTTAATTAAAATGCATGAGAAGTCAAGATGATACTGCATTGGATAGTACTTGGACTCATTGTTTTATTGTTGCTGGTTTTTTTAATTGGACTTTCGCTTAATAAGGGTAAGAAGATGCCACCAACTGATTATTATACCTTTTTTGTTATTGGGATTGTTTGGCTAGCGTTTGGAATCCCGATGATGATCTCTGATAGCGGCTCTTTCTTTTTTATTATGGGTCTTGTTTTTATGGCAATTGGGCTTGTGCATAAAGATGAGTGGAAGAAAAACAGAAAAGCAAATGAATGGAAGAATCTGACAAAAGAACAAAGAAGAATGAAAAGCATTTTGCTTTGGACTCTTGTTGGGCTTTTGGTTTTGGGTTTATTGTTTTTTCTTATTAATTATTTTATTTTCTCTATAAGGATTTGAATTGTGATTTTTACAAAAGTTTTATAAAGTAGTTAATTCTAGAATTGTTATGAAGAGGAAATTTGGTGGTGTTTTTGTTCTTGTTTTAATTATGTGCTTTGCTTTTGCTAGTGCTGGATTTTTTGGTGAGTTGTTTGGTATAACTGGTAATGCTATTAGTGTTGAGGATGGGCTGGTCGCTCAATATTCCCTTGAGGTAAATTCTGAGGATTCTGCTGGAAGCAATGACTTGTCTACTTGGGGAAATGGTGTATATATTGGTGGAGTTGAGGGTTATGGATTTTCTTTTTATGGAAGTGATAATTTATATAACTATGATCCAGATTTTGATTTTACTGGGAACGTGACGGACAGCTTCTCTATTTCTTCATGGTTTAATATTTCAGACTGTGAAAACTCTCACTATGGCGGGATTTCTCTTGCAAGTGGTTATCGTTTAAGGTTGGGATTAATTTATTCTGGTTCCGATGAGAATAGTTATTGGTATGTTCAGACATTGCCTTCGACCCCTGTTGCAAGATTTTATGGCTGTGAAGAAAATACGTGGGTTCACATTGTAGGAACTTATGACTCGGGATCTCAGACTCTCTCTATATATAAGGATGGAGAACTCCAGGAAGAAGAGATTACGGATGGTGTTGATAGCTCAAATGTTGGCTCTCGAGTAATTTTAGGACATGCTCAAGGTTATTTGACTGGTGTTATAGATGAAGTTGCTATTTATGATAGAGCAATAACTGGCGAAGAAGTTCAAGAGCTTTATGATGAAATTATGGGTGATGTTGAAGATAGTTGTACAGATAGTGATGATGGATGGGATTATTATGAGCGTGGAGAAACAAGCTGGATTAACCCTTCTGGCTGGGGAGATGATGTTTGTGGAGGTTATAGCGGAGATACTGTTACAGAATATGGATGCGATTTGACAGATGGAGGTATGGAATTTTATGATTGTCCAAATGGTTGTGATGATGGGGCCTGTGTTGAGATAACTTCTGGGAGTTGCGAGGAAGTTCAAATGAGGGCTAATAATTTTCAATATGGATACCCTGATGCTGAGGTTGATGTAGAAGTTTATAGCGATGGTACCTGGCTTACCAAGAAGTCTGAGGCTGAAGAAGGAGATACTTTTTACAGTGGAAATATGGTATTTGAAGTTGGAGAAGTTGTTAGTGATGGAGCTGAGAAGACTGTTGTTCTAAAGATCCTTAATGATGGAGTGTTTTATGATGGGAGTGATGAAATGGTAGGTAATATTTACAAATTTGAAAAAGCGAATGATGAATATATTGTTGCTAAGTGGTGTGATGGGAATATGTCCGATTGTGCAGATGGTAAATATTTAGCTATAACTGGAGTTGAGCAAACTACCAACACAAAACAGATAAAAGTTTTCTATGACATCTCTGGCGTAAGTGACTCGGATCTCGAATTTGATATCTCTTTAACCTTAAATCAAAGTGGCGGAGGGTCATCGTGCCCAAAGATTTCAGGATCATGTGGTGCGAATTCAGAATCGGGATATGCTTCTTGTTCCGCTACACTTGATTGCCTATACCCTACAGACTTCACTGAGAAAGAATGGACCCTTTATGCTAAAGACACAACTTGTGAGGAGATTAGTTCTAGTTGGGGGATAAGTGGGGAAAATGAGACTTGTACGGCAGAAGTTGTATTTGTTTATCCTGATGGTTACTCAGAGGACGATCTATATATGGCGGTAGACCTTCAGACTGCTGCAAATAATTACTTTAATTTATGTAGTGGGATCAACCAGATTCTTCCAGAAGACAGTTTTTCCCAGAAAGACCCTAGTAAGATTATTTTTGTAGCAACTTATTCTGGAGAGGTTATTCTGAGTTATGGTGAAGAAACAAGCCAGGCAGATTATCTTGCGGCATTATCTTTAAAAGATATCTTAGAGGAGAATATTGGTGGGATAAATGTAGAGGTTTTTAATCATTCAGATTTGGATTATGATTCTTTAGCTGATTTATTTGATCCTAATTGTGAAGGTTCGTGTACTTACGAAGATGATTGTATCCCTTATGGAATTCGTGCCGATGGAGCTTATTGCGATATTGATGGTGATATGAAGTTGCAAAAGATTAATGATGCTGAAGGCAATTGGGCTAGTTGCGAAAATAGTTATGAGTGTGAGAGTAACCTGTGTTCTTCTGGAGAATGTGTTGGATTGGCTGGGATTCTTGATGAAGCCAATTCTATTAAGAAATTCTTTGTGAGATTGACTTGTTGGATTGCTCACCCAATAGATGATGAAGAATTTAACTCTTGTGTTTACGAGGGGCTTGGGGTGGAGCCAGAAGATCCTGTAGATACCGTCATCACTGTTGATGTTATCAGGGAAACGGAATCCTACGCACTTGAAAAATCAAGTAATAAATTAAACATCGGGGAATACCTCTCTTCGATTTATTCTACATTAGACGCAGACGAGCTTCCGAGCGTTCTAAATGATGGAGAATTTACTGATACTAATAATAATGAGTTTGCTTATACACAAAAGATCCATATCGGATCTGATTTACAGCTAGAAGAATTTCAGGACAATGATTACGGCCCTGAAGAGGCAATTGGTTTCCATGTTCGAGATGGGGAGAATATTTTGAATTACACTCTTGATTTTTCTAGTTATCCCTCAATGAGTAATATGGTTGGTCAGACTATTGATATGGTTGGCAGGAATATGTATATTTATTATACCTCCTCTGATGATAGGGAAATTAGTTTTGTGGAGGTTCTTCCTGCTTTTACTCTTGAAGAACAAGAGGATGTTAATTATAGAGTAACAGGAGATCGCGGAGAATGGGATCAAGAAATTAAGGTAGAGTATATTTCTCCTAGCGAAGTTAAGTTGAATATTAATGGAGACATAAGCCCTATGTTGACCGAGAATGAAGTTTACAAGCTATCAAACGGAAACTACATTGTTCTTGCAGATATTCTGTATTCTTCAAAGGACACCATACAAAGCAAGGCAGAATTTCGTTATGGCTTAAGCAAGATGGATCTTATTCAAGAGGAGGAAGTTGTGCTAAACGGTGAATCTATTGATGGGACAAGCGCCATTGTTTGGAATTCTTCTTTGGGTTTACATAGCATGAGAATATCCTGGAATTCTGATGAAGAGGAATTTCTTACTTCAGAAAGTAATTTGAATTTCCCCGTTCCAGTTAATAGCTTTGAATATTCGATGAGTGAACTTCAAGAATTTGATAATGAGAGCTATGTAACAGTTTATTTAACTGGAAGTGATTATGGCTTTATAGGCTCTGGCTCTGGCGGAAGTGGTGGCGGTGGATCTTATTCTTGATCTTGGCTCTCTACCTAAATTTTATAAAGACAATTAACCAACAATTATCATGAGAAGAGGTCATTTGTTTATTCGCATCATTCTGATAATATTGATCCTTTCTATCGGCTTATTCATATTTTTGAATTCTTCTTTCACTGGAAATGCCCTCTGGTTCCAAGAAGACTCCCCCTCTGCTCCTCAAAATGAGAATGCTTTATGTGTTTACAATCTTAATACAAATATCTCTAAAGATATTTGCGAATACTATGTTTCTAAAAGGCCTGGTGTAAATATTTTGGGATTAGATGTCCCTCTGGATAAATTTACAGATACTGTAAGTCCGCTATTAAGCTCTAATGGGATCGATGAATTTATCCCAGAAGGAGAGCTTGTGGGGCCTGCTGATGGGGTTGTTGGTAATGCATATAGTTTTAATGGGTTTTCTGACTATGTCGGTGATGAGCAAAGAGATTTGCGAGAAAATGTTAGTTTTTCGTTTTGGCTAAATAAATCAAGTTCTCAATATGGTGGCTACATAGAAGGAATTATTCTAACTACGGATGGCGCTGATATGGGTGTTCTTGGAATCGGATACACTGACGAAGAAAGATTCTTCTGGAGATTTAAGTATCCAGATCAGATTTATGTAAATAACTATTGGGTTTTAGATGGTGAATTTCATCATTATGTTATTGTTAAGGAGGATAAAGACGTTTATTTGTATAGGGATAATGAGTATATCGGCACAGAGAGTTTTGATGAAAATTGGAATGTTAGTTTTAAGTCTATCGGAATGGGCTATTGTAACGGCTGTAGCCCTGGAGCAACATCTTACACTTATTTCAATGAGACTATTGATGAATTTAGAGCTTACAATAGATCACTAGATGCTGCTGAGATTGAAACTCTATATGGCCTCGGGGAAGTTGAAGATCAATTGGTTGTTTATTATCCTCTTGAGGAAGTTTACCTCAACTCTACGGGAAGCTATGAGGATATGGAGAACGAGGAGTTTGAAACTTATGTTAAGCAACCGGTTTGGGACTATGTGGACGATAACCCTGGTTTAGATATAACACATATTGCTTTAGCAAAAGACATTCCAACAACAGTTGACACCAGAAGTGGATCTGGGTATTTGACTAGTGGCTCCGTTGCCGGCAATGAATTTATGGGGAAGATTGAGCATTTCGACCCCGACAACTATGATGATATAAGGTTTGCAGTCAGTTATTTAACAGGGTACAATCTTGAAGATATTAAAACCATGATTAATAAGAGTGTTGGGCCTGTCGGAAATGATCTAAAATGGGTTGTTGATAGGGATTCTGATGAGTGGTCGATTGCTGAAAATGTCTTAAATGATTCTGGCACTTGGCTAATGGCTTCTGGCATTTCTGCCGACAACATAATCCTTGAGGATAGCGATAGCATCCCTATTTCAACTGATGGTGAGGTCGTTGCCTATGTTGGACCAGGTAACTATCATGTCAATTATGGTGGTGGGAATTGGATTTATGAAACTGATAATTTTGATTTTGATGTTTCTAATAGATCATTTATGAGCAGTCATGAAAGTTTTAACGGAGTTTCCTTCAAAGAAAATCCCTATTACGTCGAAAACAGTTACCAGGGGAAGATTGCACAGGCTTTCAGTGAGAATGCTTTTGGTGGATCTAATTACTCTAGGAGTTTTGCTGGTGCGATGGGATATGTCGCTGAGCCCGGAGCAAACGACGATAGACTGTCTAGATTTGTTATCGCTTATGCTAACGGAATGACTTTTGCCGAATCTGCAATGTCTGGATGGACTAATTTGTGGAGTAACTCTAAATATTCTGGAAGAGGTATAGCGGTCGGAGATCCATTAATGAGACTTTACGATGCAGATAAGGTTGGGTTAAGAATGAATTGTAGCGATGATTCTGATTGCTTTACGGGTAGCTGCAATATTGATTTGGACGGAACAAAAAGATGTTCAAGTGAGAAATCTGTTTGTATAAATAGCGATGAAATAGTGTATAGCGTCGGATCTTGGATATCTCGATTAGAAAATTTTGAAACCGCAAGTGAGGCTAGTGTTTGTTTTAATGATAGCCATAGCGCCTATTGTGATAATGGTATTTGGAATGAGCTTGAGTCATGCGGTGAGGGTTTTTGTTCAAGTGTTTCCGGAGAATGCAGACAAAGCACTGTTGGATCCGAGTGTTCTTCTGACTCAGACTGTGAGATTGATGGCAATCCTTTCTTTTGCGGTATAGATTATTTTGGGCTTGAGAGATGTAGGAGTGATGCAACCGGCTGTGTCGTGAGCAGTCTTGGAGAAGAAGTCCCCAATGGTGATTATTATTGCGTTAACGAAACACACCGAAGTCAATGTATTGATCTTAACTGGTCTGAAGTTCTAGAAGAATGTGATAATTATTGCAATGATGGCCTTTGTATGCCAAACACTATTGTTAATTATACTTTTAATATTACAGAAGGGGTGTGGTTTTCTTTCTCCTTGCCCATAAAACCTCTTTCTCCGTTAATTAACAGGATATTTAGTAATGCTACTTATGGTGATAGCTTCATGCTTGGAAACAAGATCTATATTAATGAAAATGGCAGCCTTAATGGTTATTACCAGATGGGAGAATGGGGAGCGCCTTATGAGTATTGGTCTGGAAAATGGGCTGAGAGCTATTGGGATGACAGTATAACAAATGCCTCCATAGCAGTCGGCCAAGGTTTTATGATTGAAGGGGCTGATTCTCTTAATTATTCCCTGACAATTTCCGGAAGCGAAATAAATGAGCCCTCTACAGTTAACATTATTGGAGAAACAAATTACATCGGGGTACCTTATTGTTATGAAGAGTATGATGCTGAAAGACTTTTTGACGAAGTAAATGAACTTGATGGAAATTGCTCTGAATTATATGGGTATAATGATAGCATTGGTGACTATAGCATGTGGAATGGCACTGGAGTAAATTTTGAAATCGAAAATTATCGAGCTTACATAATTTATTGCAATGAGTCTACAAACATTACTTGGACACCTAGCTGTGAAGACTCTTCCCAGGCTGGTGGTGGAGACTCTGGAGGAGATGAGAGTGGCGGAGGTTCTGGCTCTGGCGGAAGTGGTAGCGGTAATGATGAAGAGTCTGATGCTGGTGATGAGCCTAATGAAACTATCTCTATAAATCAAACTAGCGATTCTTTCACTGACGATCTCGGCCTAACGCTAGATGGCAAGGGAGAATATCAGTGGCTTCTTTGGGCATCTGGTGGTCTTCTGCTTGTAATATTTGTCCTTTCGTCTTTTGCATTTCTTATACCGAATTATCTAAAAAGAAAAAGGCTTGGAAATGTTTTAAGCAGGACAAACACAACAGAAAATACTAGGAATAGCGAAATTTTATAAAGACGATTGACTAATGATAGATACTATGGATAAGGTAGCGCTATACTCCGACTCTTTTCAATAATCCATTTCCACTTTTATTGTTTCTAGTACTAATCCACCTTAATTTGTTTGTTTCTGTGTTAAAAATGTAGACTATCTCATTCGTACAATCTATTGTATCGAGTTTTTCAGGGTGGTTAGTTAAATTTTGGTTTATTAATTTTGATAGAATTACCCTGTTCACTCCGCCATGCCCAACGATTAAGATTCTTTTGTATTTCTTGTTTGATATCTTCTTGATAAACTTGCCAACTCTCTTTATAACTATATCGTAGCTCTCCCCTCTTGGGAATTTGTAGTTTAAATCTTTTCTTCTTTTCAACAAGTCCTCCGTTGCCTCTCCTTCTTCCTTTGAGCCATCTAATCTTCCGAAATCAAATTCTCTTAATCTTTTATCTATTTTGACTTTCTTTTTTATCTTTCTGGCGATTGGTTTTGCTGTATTTTTTGCTCTGTCTAGTGGAGATGAAAATATTTCATCAATATCTTTATCTTCTAAAAATTCGGCAAGCCTATTCGCATGTTGTTTTCCCCTTTGGTTAAGTTGGGCAAGGTTTGAATTCCCGGCCAGCCTTTTATCTTTATTCAAATTTGTTTGCCCATGCCTTGCGATAAAAATTTCCATGATAAACTATAAAAACCCCGGTTTATTAATGTTTTTAAGAAGATGGTGAAAAATACATTTGTTAATCTAAAATATAAGCCCAACAGCGAGGATCTTGTTTGCCTGTTTAGAGTTACCCCAAATAAAATGTCGCTTAAGGAAGCTGCTAATACCGTCGCCCTTGAGAGTTCTATTGGAACATGGACGCATGTTTCATCTAATAAGTCTTATGTGAATAGGTTGGGTGCAAAAGTTTTCTCCATTAATAATAAAACTGGGATGTGTAAGATTGCTTATCCTTCTGTGCTCTTTGAGGATGGAAATATGCCTGATTTATTATCTTCAATTGCGGGTAATGTCTTTGGCATGAAGGCCGTTAAGAAGCTTAGACTAGAGGATGTTGATTTTCCCAGTAGATATATTAAGACTTATCCTGGGCCTCGACATGGCATCGGTGGTGTTCGTAAAATCCTTGGCGTTAAGAATAGGCCGCTAGTCGGAACAATTGTAAAACCGAAGTTGGGCCTTAAAACAAAAGATCATGCCAAGGTTGCATATGATGCTTGGTTGGGTGGATGTGATGTTGTTAAAGACGATGAAAACTTGTCTTCTCAAAAATTCAACCCATTTGACAAAAGAGCCGTACAAACACTGAGGATGATGGATAAGGCAGCTGAAGAAACTGGCGAGAAGAAGGTTTATTTGATTAATGTTACGGCTGAAGCACTTGAGATGGTTCGTCGGGCTGACTTTGCCAAAGAACATGGTGCTAACTATTTAATGCATGATATTTTAACTGCTGGTTTCTCATCGCTGCAAACACTTCGTAGATCTACAAAACTCCCCATTCATGCTCATCGTGCAATGCATGGTGCTTTAACAGAAGATCCAAAACATGGAATTTCTATGATGTCGATTGCTGATTTCGCTAGGCTTTGCGGAGTGGACACGTTACATATTGGAACTGGAATTGGGAAAATGAAGGGTGGATGGAAGGAAGTTGAGGAGATTAGAGAGGAGATTGAATTAGATGAAGTTAAGGAGACTGCGGGACGATTGAAAGAAGATTGGGTAGGAATGAAACCTGTAATGGCAGTTTGTAGCGGCGGAATTTACCCAGGACATATTCCATTTTTGATTAATCATTATGGAAAGGATATTGTAATTCAAGGTGGTGGCGGAGTTCATTGGAATCCTCGAGGTAGTAAATATGGTGCAATGGGAATGCGTCAGGCGGTAGATGCCGTTATGAAAGGGAAAACCTTAAAGGAATATTCAAAAAACCATAAGGAACTTAGGGAAGCCTTAGATCATTTTGGATACAAGGTTAGGTTTTAATAAATAAATATACTCGTTTCCGCTTTTTGTCCTTTTTATTTTTCCTTCTTTCATCAGGCGATACATATACCTTCTAATTGTCCTTGGAGGCATTACAAGTTGATTTGCTAAATAATTTATAGTTCTGCCTTTTGGAGTTAATTCTATCAATACTTTTTCCATTCTCTCTATTGCAAAATTTGCAGTATACTTAAATTTCTGAGCCTTTATTTCTAAACTTTTTTTTAACCTATGGAGTTTATAATCTAAAGTTATTAATGGGTAATCTTTTTCTAATCCTTCAACCATTTTTAGAAGTTTGTCCAGAGACTTTATGTGAAAATAGAAAAAAGAAGTCTCTTTCTTGCGTTTTAATTCGCTGATTTCTAACCCCAGGCCTTTGCCAAGAGCTCTCATGTCATTACAAAGATCTTTATTATTTATTCCAAATATTATATGACCATCATAAGCTATTGACCCCTCATCTAAAATTGCAGAGACCAAAAAGGCCAACCTATAATCTTTAGGTAGTTTGAATAGCTTTTTTGGAATTCTGCCAAAATCTCCGTGAAAGGTTTTTACACCATATAGGTTTTTACAAATCTCTCCAACAAGCTGGGGAAACCTACATTTTAACACTCCCCGGTGATCCACGACAGTCTTATTCTGCACATCCCCAAATACTTCTTTTAACTGTTCTATAAATAATTTCATTATTGATTCTTTCTTTTGATTATAGTATGCCCCCTTCCCATCACGTGGCAAACTTCCATCGAAGAAAAGATGTGAAACAAGAGACGCAAGATAGGGGGAATCTTTTATTGGTAATTTTGGATTGAAAACTGAGTTTTTGTTTGGAACTAGTTTTTGCTTATAGCTGACTATGTTGTTCTCCACTTCCCCTAAAGAAATACTGAGGAAATTGGCTACCTTGATTAACCTATCTAGGGGGATTGGTGAATCACCATTAATAAAATAACTATACATCCTGGAGGGGGTTATTTTTAATGCTTTAGCGATCTTGTGAGATTTACCGTCTATCTCCCTCCTGAACCTCTCCTTTGTGCATTCGCTTATCTCTACAGATATCTTTTCTGGTGGGTAAATATTCCAAAGATGATAAGTCCCTTTCATAACATAATTTTGTTCACTAAAGTATATAAACTTTACGGACATCCCGGAGGAACGACCAAAGGAGCAACAGCGATGAGACAGGTTGTTGATTTGACACTTGCCGGGAAAGAACTAAACAAAGAAAATGTGAGAAAATATCCTGAGCTTAAAGAGGCGATGAATCACTTTGGGTATAAGGTAAGATTCTAGGTAGGAGATATTTAAATACTAAGAAAAAATAACTATCTCTGCTTTTTTCTAAACTTCATAACTGTCAAAACGTAACCTATAAGCTTGTACTTATACTTTTTACCGAGGGCTTCCATCAATTCTTCCGCCAAGACTTTGGCTTCTTTTTTATCTCGACAAGCACTTCTGAGAATTGTGATCTTCAATATCTTTTCTTTTTTGAAGACGGTTTTGACTTGTTCAATGAATTCTGAACTAAGGCCATTCTTTCCGAGCTGCAAGTGTTTAATTGGTCTAAGTAACATCAAGATATGGGGAAAGAAGGGTATATAATATTAATCATTTATCTCAGGGACCCTTCCTTCAAACTCTCTAATTTTTACTGGATCAATAGGAATATCCAAATCCACAACAGCTATTACTGCTAGTCCTTGTTTTGTTCCAGATTTTATACGAATTCTTGGGTTTGATTCTCTTATCCATGCATAACCTTCTCCAACCCTGTAAGCTTCTTCTGATCTACTTGGAAGTCTATCATAGTTTCTATTTCTTAACCTTTCAATAGCGTGATTGATATTCTTACTAGTAGTCCATCGAATAATGCCACCAGTATTAGGAGCTCCCTTTCCAAGCTCACAGTAATCTATCAAAAATGCCATAAGAAGTTTAATCTGTCTAGATTTAAAAGTATTATTGTGATTGACTATCTATTAA
>CEPX01172121.1_pt1 | contig 16988 bp, 29 predicted proteins | sample 361361 | NCBI WGS metagenome assembly CEPX01 (sample SAMEA2619974, study PRJEB7988) | marine metagenome | biome: marine biome (ENVO:00000447); feature: mesopelagic zone (ENVO:00000213) & marine oxygen minimum zone (ENVO:01000065); material: "saline water (ENVO:00002010), including plankton...
TCTTCGATTTCACCCTCACGTAGAAGTGTTTCCCGGATGATTTTTCTTAATTGCCCTTTTGTGATCTTCATTTTGTTTTATCAGCCCATATCAACTATTTCTAGGCCTGGCGCAATACGAGCCACAATTTCAGGGGTCAACATATCAATCACATCCCAAAGCTCCATCTCATAGTGCTCTATGTCGTCGAGGCTCTCTAGGTCCATGGCGGCTGCGTCAGCTGGCCCTAGTCGATCAAGCAGGTCATAAAGGGCATCCTCACCCTCATAATGCTCCGCCTGTTTGTAGTACTCCACCACATGTTCATAGGCACCCTCACGTAGAAGTGTTTCTCTAATGATTCTTCTTAGTTGTCGTTTAATAATTTTCATTTTACTCTCCTAGTCCTTGAATGCCGGCTTCGTACCCAAGTCCGAACGCTTCCTCAGCCGGAATGTCGGCGACGTCACCGGTAAACTCGATATCAACAGCGGCCGAATTTTCTTGGAGCATGTCTGTCTGCGCGGCGACCATTTCTTGCAGCGCTTCGGCTTGGCTAGCCATGGCCTCCAACAGCGGAGCCTGAGTGGCGACTGCCGGAACGCAGTCCGGACAGAGGTGGGCCGCGTTCTGGACCGATTCCAAGACCTGATCTAAAGCTCGGGAAGCCAGCTCCATTTCAACGAGCACATTTTCTTCCGGGCCCTGGCCCTCCAAGACGGTTGTAGGTTCTGCATCAAGGGGCGCTGCGCCAAGTTCAAGTGTGACTGCGTCATCGGCCGCCATATCTTCGCCGCATTCTCGCATGCGCCGGCGGATCCGGGCTCCTTCAGTCGCGATGATCCTTCTTAATTGTTTCTTCGTGATTTTCATCTTCTGTCCTTTCACTTGCAATTGCAGCGCGCGTATACGCGACGAACCTGCTCCTAGTTAAGTATATCACTCGTCCCGCGTTTTACACCCTCTTTTAGCTTGTCAGTGCCCTTTCTACCACCGCCAACTCGAATGCGAAAAACCCCAGTTCGCAATCGTTGAATTGGACTTTACACCATGTCCACTCCGGATCCGGGCCAAAACGCATGCGTCCTGGTTTCGATGTAATCCTCTCAGAAGTCAGTACGATGCCGACCTTGCCGGCGCAGCGGAGCACTCGTGGGTCACGCACGCGGAACAACTCAATCACATCCGGACGTGGGAACAGTACTGACTGGATCCGGACCAGGTCACCGGGGTTGGGGTCTTCAGGTCGAACTGTCGGCACTACAACACTCCCCTCATACATGCTTAAAACTAATTAACATGTTTACATCGCGTTTAGCGCATATTTAATTACGCACCCTTTATCTCGCCAAAGGATTGGAACCGGACGGCGTGGGAGTTACCAATGATCTTGCTGACAACACTGCAAGGTGAGCGCTTTGTGCTCAATTGCGACGAGATACTCCGAGTGCTACGAGTGCCCGATACCGTTGTTGAGCTCAAGAGCGGTAAGCGGTTTTATGTGTCCGAGGCACCGGGAGAAGTAATCATCCGGGTCGGGCTATGGAGACGCGCTTGTAACGTGCCCATCGGATTGGCCGACACCTCAGGTGAAGTAATCGATCCGTGGGGGACGCGCACACCGTGACTGCGGCAGCGCTAGCGCTGCCGGGGATCACGTGAGAGTGTCAATATATTATAAGCATGCGCGCGCAGCGCGCGCATGCGCATGCACTTTCACAAAAAAGTGTGGGAATCGCCCGCTACCTTTATTCAAACGCCGCGCGCCGGCTGGGCAATTAACTCAATGTGCCTGGCATCATACCAGCAATCCTCAATATCGGCATCGGCTTCCGGGCCAGATGACCACTTTACCTGATACATGCCGGCCGGCTCATAGGCCTTTGCATGGGGTGACATGTATTGCACGATTAAACCGGTACCCCAATTTTCTCCTCCAAATTCCGCCTTCATCTTTACTAAACTTCCAACCGGAAACGGAGTGTACATATCAATGGCCACAAATATTATATCCTCCCGCTTAATTTTCGCGGCTACGCCGCTAAGATCACCCTGTAAACTACAGTCTAGTTTTACTTTGGTCAGGTAGTACTATCTTTTTCGTCCGCCGCAATACCCAACAACGCATAACCTGCAATATCATTCCACGGGCTTTCATCAAATGCATTCTTGCGAGTGGCCAACCTAAACAGTTTATCAATAACACGAATGACTGCTAGCATATCGCGGTATTGATGTGGCTTAACACCGTTAGGATATAGCACTTCTAAAATATCAGTCGCACGACTAAACGAATCACCATAAGCCATGTTTTTCTGCTTAACCAATTCGCCAATCCGATTACCAATCTCTACAAAGTCAGCTTCACTCCCTTTCATTACTTTATCACTTTCAAATGAGAGCGTCGACGCTTGACCTCCGCCTCGTGTTCGTCCTCGTCCTCTTTCTGAATTTGTTTCTTGAGCACCGAGATGAATTCGTCTTTCCAATCTTCCCTCTCTAACGCATAAAGCATGTACGTAATAGTGTTAATAATTTCATCAAAATATTCCGAATCAGTTGTTAAATTTTCTCCGGTGGGTACGATCAGATCCATCCCCTCTTTCTTGAATACGATCGCTCCCTCGTCCGGCATGAGCTTTACAGTCTCTAGCTCCTCCTCTTGCTCCGTCGGTACTAGCGGGCTCTTCTCTTCCTTCTCCTTGAGGTCGATTACATTCCCTTTTTCCCCCGATTCTTTCCCCACATCGTTTCCTTTTTCGTCGTCTTTCATTTTCACTTACCTCAATAATCTGGTGCGCAAAGGCCATATATTCCTCTCGAGAAGGAATGTTAAACCCTTCTTTAATTATCCCGCTTACTCCCAATCCATGCGCAACCCGTATTACATGTGAATTAATAAACTGATCAACTAGCTGCCTAATGTCAACCGAAAGCTCTATTTCTCGCATTTCTGTGAACGGTACGAGCAATTTCGTCATTTTCGTCATTTTCTATCCTCATGTAAGTCTATAGCAAAAAAACCAAAAAATTTCCTTGATATAGTGATTGTACCGTGATTAAGTGCTATTTACATAAGGTTTTATTTTTTTATTACGCAACGCATATTGTTTCTAGTAATACACGTGTGACACGATATGGATCACAATTAGCGTTAGGCCGACGGTCTTCCAGGTAACCACGCCCCTCTACTGCCACATGACGGGGTATCCGAACCGATGCCGTCCTATCCGCTACCCCCCACCGAAATTCTTTATAGCTGCATGTTTCATGATCACCAGTTAACCGATGCTCTATTCCATCGCCATACTCTGCCAGGCATGCATGCACATTATGCGCTAGCGATTTGCATGCAGTTTCGATGTGGGCTAGCCCGCCCTTTTTTCTCGTACTCTTAGTGCTGAAATTAGTATGACAACCTGCGCCATTCCAGTCCCCCATTTCCGGCTTGGGGTCAAATGTAACAGTTACCCCCAAGTTTTCCGCAATTCTTAAAAGAAACCATCGGCTCAACCATAATTCATCGCTCACTTTTATAGGACCGACGCCCGGTCCGCCAACCTGATATTCCCATTGTCCCGGCATTACTTCAGCATTTGTGCCGGCCATGCTCAATTCGGCCGCAATGCATACATTTAAATGCTGGTCCGATACATCACGGCCAAAAGCTCGATCTGCGCCGGCTGAACAATAATAGATTCCCTGTGGGCTAGGAAAATGATCCAGTCGAATTGGGAACCCTAGGGGGCGCCTGTCCTTTAAAATGGTGTATTCCTGCTCCATCCCAAACCACGATTCAAGCTCCGCAATTTTTTCCTTGCCGGCGGCAGCCACAAGCTTATGACGAAAATTAGTAATATGCGGAGATGTATCCGCGTTCAGAACCTCACATAAGACCACCAGCGACTGACCGTCATTTCGTACTGTATCAACACATGCATACACGGGCTTTAGTAGGCAGTCGGAATCATTTCCGCTGGCCTGCTGTGTAGAAGAACCGTCAAACCCCCACGTGGGGAAGATGGCAACGCCACGCTTAAGTGCATCATCAACATCTTGCACATCAAGCTCCATGACTTTTATTTTAGACCTAAGCCCCCATGGCGTGAAGCCATCGATCCACACATATTCCAGTTTCATAATCATCGAGCTTTTCCCTGTCCCCTATTTTTCTTCCCACGCTTCCGATAATTTTTCCCAAATTTATGAGCCGGCCAATAGCTATGCCGCCCATTCCCTTGCCTGGATTTCTTGGCAGATTTTCGCATTGCCATATTTCTATCTCCTGATCACGCTAATCTGTGATCTTTACCCGGGTTGCATCCGATCTTTTCAAATAATCCAAGACTTCAATCCCCTGTAAACCGGTGGTAGATATTTCGTGCATATACAGGTCCCTAAATTCCTTCATGCCTGCTATTCGCACTTTCAAGCGTAGCAATTTTTTTTCTTTGGTTGCAGAATCCATCGTCCAAACTGGGCACCACTCAATACGCTTTGCATCATAATTTACGTTCGTCAATCCCAGTTTATCTCTTAGCGTTATGGCAATTATTCTATTTATTATTGACTTAATGAGTTCATAATCGATAAAAGATTTAGTTGCCACGTGCTATACCCTCCTGGTTTATCATGATAATTATGAAAGCGGTTTGTGAATATTACAAATAAAGTGTGAATATTGTAACGCTTCGAATCCTAGGGCTTAATGAGACTTTGTATGTACTGTCTCATGAGCTTTTCGCGCTCCTCCACTGGCGGACGCTTATACCATTGCCAGGCGCATGTGCGCTGCAAATGATTAATCTGCTTTAGCACATGTTCCACAGTCCCTTCAAGCATGTGCAGCTGTGACTCAGAGAGGGATGGTATTTTAATTTCTAGTTCTTCAGCTAGCTTCGAAAGTTCATACCAGTTTAATTCTTCGCATGCTTTTTTAGCTTTTTCAAACATCCCAGTACGAAATTGCTGCTCTTCATCAACCATGTGCCCTAACTTATCCGGGTGTGTCGCAACTGCTATATCTCGAAATAACTTTTTTATTTCCTTCTTATCGACCTCAATATCCGGAACACCAACCTCCGGAGTCGGGGAAGCATTTTTTTCTCCAGCTTCCAATTTCTTTTTTTCGTCTTCGGAAAGCGCCGCGGCGCAGCGCTGGTATGCCTCCCCAAATCGAACTTTTGCCTCTTCAAAAACTTCCATAGTTTCATCAAGCTCAGCATAAAGATACTGTAGCTTTAGCGTCAGTTTTCGATGCCGAGTGTGTAGGCTTCCATGATTTTTCGTTGCGTCATCCACAACCTATAAATATCGGAAGTTACTTCTTGTTTCGTACTGTTTTCTTCTTTTTCTTTGACGAATTTAATTTTTTAACGCTGGGATCACTACGCACCTTAACAACGAAACCTGCAGCCAGCTTTTTTACCTTTACCTGCATGCATGCATCACCCTTTTCTTTCCACTCATGGGTAAGTGCACTTCGTTTTTGATCAGCCTTTGTCCATGTATCAAATTTGCCAATATTTTTCCACGGTGCCCCTTCTTTGACATCGAGCATACTTTCATTTTCTTTCATTGTTTTCTCCGAAATTAATTTTAAACTACTTCAGCATCGATAACTTCTTCTTCATCCGGGAGATCTTCATGAGCTTCTTCAGAGGGTTCACTTGCAGCCTTATAAAGCATTTCCGACACCTTATGCATTAGAGCTTGCAGGGCATCTTTGACTACGAGAATCTTATCGGAATCATTTTGTTCTAGCGCATCTTTCGCGTCTCTCAACGCATTATCGATATTTTGCTTATCTTCATCAGACAATTTATCACCATGCTCCGCATACAGCTTTTCAGACTGTGAAACATATTGATCCAAATCATTTCGAGCCTGCACCTTTTCCTGATGCAAACGATCTTGTTCCGCATGCTCTTCAGCATCTTTAACGGCTTGTTCAATATCACCGTCCGACAATCCCGATGACGATTCAACCTTTACACTTTGTTTTGTGCCTGTTGCTTTATCGTGTGCTTCCACATTCAGGATACCATCCGCGTCAATATCAAAACTAACTTCGATCTGAGGGATTCCTCGAGGGGCCGGTGGGACTCCATCTAAGTTAAATTTTGCCAGGGTACGGTTGCCGCTAGCGACGGAACGCTCACCCTGCAAAACATGCACAGTTACGCTAGATTGATTGTCGTCTGCTGTGGAAAAAACTTCTTTTTTGTTTACTGGAACTGTGGTGTTACGAGCCACTAAGGTTGTCATGATTCCTCCGACTGTTTCAATACCTAGTGAAAGTGGTGTAACATCCAATAGAAGGATGTCAGTAACATCGCCGCTAAGAACACCACCCTGAATAGCTGCGCCGGCAGCAACCACCTCATCCGGGTTAACACCTTTATGCGGTTCACATGCAAAGAATTCTTTTACATGCTTCTGTACCATTGGAATCCTAGTAGATCCGCCGACCAAGATAACCTCATTGATTTCACTCACAGGCTTTCCGCTGTCTTTTACAGCCTGATCGCATGCCTTGAAAGTACGTGCAATAAGCTCTTCCACCAGGCTTTCAAACTTGGCACGAGTTACCGATAACTGTAAGTGCTTGGGGCCGGTTGCATCTGCAGTGATGAACGGAATATTAATTTCCGATTCCATCTTGCTTGACAGCTCAATCTTTACTCGCTCCGCGGACTCCTTCAAGCGCTGCAGTGCCATGTTATCTTCCTTAAGATCAATCCCATTCTTTTTCCGAAAATCGTCTGCGATATAATCAATCAACACTTCATCAATGTTATCACCACCCAAGCTAGTATCGCCATTGGTTGCTAATACTTCAACAATACCATCACCAACCTCAAGTATTGAAACATCGAAGGTGCCACCGCCTAAATCATAAACCGCAATCACCTGATCATTCTTTTTATCTAGGCCGTAGGCTAGCGCCGCGGCGGTGGGTTCATTAATGATGCGCCTAACTTCTAATCCGGCGATTTTACCTGCATCCTTGGTGGCCTGACGCTGGCTGTCATTAAAATAAGCCGGTACCGTAATCACCGCTTCGCTAACCGAAGCGCCCAAGTAATCCTCCGCTGCCTGCTTGAGTTTTCTAAGCACATGAGCGCTGATTTCTGGCGGACTTATTTTTTTACCTCGAACCTCAATTGTCACATCACCGTTCTTGTCTTTCTTTACCTTGTATGGCAGTTTACTCCGGATATCTTTAGACTCATTAAATCGACGACCGATTAGTCTCTTTGCGGAAAAAACAGTGTTCTCAGGATTGATTACTGCCTGTCGTTTTGCCACGTTCCCCACTAACACTTGATCCTTATCATCAAATCCTACCACTGAAGGTGTTGTCCTGTCTCCTTCCTGGTTTGAGATTACCTTCACATCTTTACCTTCCATGACGGATACACACGAATTTGTTGTACCCAAATCAATTCCAATAATCTTTGCCATGCTTTATATACTCCATTAAATTGTAGTTCGGGTGTGTACCCGCCATTGATATCAATATAATAACTGTTTTAAGAATTGACAGGCCTTAAATGCATTTTTTCCTAATTTTCGCTAATAAACTTCTGAAGATCGAGTACTCCATATTTTTTTACAAATCTTAATTTTCCCTTTAAAAGCACATACTCCCGAGAAAGTTCCTGTTTATCTTTTTCAAGGCATGTAATTCTCCGTTGCAGCACCGCATTATGTGCCCACAATTTTTTATTCTCTTCCTGCAATGTGTGTAAGTCATTCATCTTTGACATCAGAACTCCTTATGTTTTTTGCACATTTTTTAGCATGTGCAGACACAAAATTAAGGTTGTCACGCGCATCTTTCAATAATTTTTTTAGCTTTCGATTTTCGCGGCGAAGACTTTGAACCTCTATCTCAAGCTCCATCAAACGTTTTCCATCTCGCAAACCCTCGAGCGTTCCCTTTACACCATCGATTATTCTATCACGTGCTTTCTTCATTTTTCGTATACAAATATCGCAGAATCAGCTAGAGCTGCATCCCCAACCTTTCTATGCGAAAATTGCGGTCGCTTATATAATTTAACCCTGACATTTGAATGCGCATTGCCAATCTTTTTTAATAGCTTTGTAGTGCGCTGATAGGGCTCACTTCCCTTCAACAACAAGAATACTAGCTTGCAATTAGAATGATTCTTCACATAGTGGATCCATACCTCATCAGCCCAATTCCCATAGCTTGATTCGGACATTACTATCACATCAGGACTCAGGGCTTCTAATACATTTTCTCTTGCAATGGTTCTTAAGGCACCTCCCCCGGCGCTATGCGCAACGATCGTGACTCTTGGATTTGTGTCAAAGATGGGCATGCCAAATCCCTTATGAAAAATTTGGTGAACATGAATGAAAAACCGCACCAGTGTTGTGCCCTCATTGTCTTGCCAAGCTTTATCTTGGCGCCCTCGAGGTGTGCTTGTATTAGACGACCACGGAAGCTCAGGAACGATTAAGATAAAATTTCGATCCTGATTAATCATTTTTTTAATAGAGGGTACCAGCCGGGTTTCGAAATCTCGCTTTCCAAACCCTCCAAGCCCATGAAAAAAATAAATAACTTCAACCTGTTTTTCGGAGGAGAGATGGGCAGGAGCAAAGAGAATTGTGTCACGCCCTCCATTGCGATGGTAGCGATCCTTAAATCCATTTCCTGGTATCTTACCCATGAATGTTACTCCTGCTATATCGTGCTTAGACATTGCATCATTCCATTGTTTAACTGATTTTTGATATGCCCCAACTGGGCTATCAATTAAAAGATGCGGCCCTTTATCAGCATATACAAATGAAGCCGCCGCGAGTATTAGGCAGCAGAAAAATGCACACAAAATATTTTTCATCTTTTTCTCCTTTTTCTCTGTGCATATATTCCCCCAGCTACCTCTACTATCTTTCCACCGGTTTCGCACACAAATATTGTAGCCGTACCAACACAGCCCACCACGAACATAGGCGGCATCACAGTTACGAGAAATGCAATAGTAGCCATATTTTTTACTGCTTTTCTAGCTACCTTGGTCGCAACTTCAATAACTTCTTTGCACGTTTCACTCATAACACCCTGGAGTATTAACATCAAGGAACCCGGATTCCTCTTCCGTTCTCTTCATTCTTCGACGTAATTTGTGAGCCAACTTTATGATTTTACGAGCATACTGTGTACCTCTTTGCATTTTTTTGCCACGACAGCCCCGAGCGCCGGCATTATATGTGCACAATGATCTTCGATAATTTTGCTTATAACGCCTGAGATAATAACCTAGAATGTCGGTACCCTTATAGATGCTCAATCTCGGATTAAAAAGGTCGCGGCATGACGCACGACCTCCATAAAACTTTCTTGTATATTTAGGGAGCACCTGTGTTAATCCGCATGCATTACTACGACTCCGGGCATCTATATTCCACCTACTTTCTACATGAATTAACGCTGTCATTATCACCGGGTCAACATTAAATTTGTGAGACGCTTCAACCACCGTTTCCATATGCTGGCATGCGGTTGTGGAGTTCGGCAGTCCCATAGCTAGAAACGCGGCACAAATCAATTCTGCAACAGTCATTTATTTTCCTTCTAGAATTTAAAATGCAATAATCGACCGCGATAATCGAATTTGCAAGATTCATTATCGCCTAGGTCATATAAAAGATTAAATTTAGTCATATACATAAACCGGTTTTCTTTATTATAATTCTAATTCTTCAACTTTATATTCAAAAACGATATTTATCTTTATGGGCCGCCTTAAAAAGATTCTACTTGCACCCTTTAAAATTTTAGCATTCATTCTCCTCGGAGTCGCGGAGGGAATTGTTTGGTTTTTTTCCAGAACCCTTGTGCAGGATCTCCTCAAAATAATCGTACTGTTAGCGATTGTTCTTGTGGTTGCCCCAATAACATATCTTTCTCTAGGATATCAGCCTCAATTTTACCCAGACAATTATTTTGAATTCTTAAATACCGGGCTTTTGTTATATCTAACATATCGCTTTGTGCTCAAAAGAAATTCTCGTAAAAATGATTCCTGGTTTATCGAAGATGAAGACTCAAATTACTAAAGCCGGTTTATGGATTATCGTCTTTGGGTGTTTGTGGGGCGTTGGAAAATGTGCGCAAAGAATGCTGCCAGAGATTGCAATTGCATTCGATGCTTTCTACCCCTTATTTTAAAAGCTTCTCTAAGTTTTCTACCAGTTTTTTCTGTTTGCCTGTCAAGTTTTTTGGTATGCTTACCTTAAGGTGCACATAATGGTCCCCGCTGCCAAGAGAATTGAGTTTGGGAATCCCTTTCTTCTCTAACAGCATCACCGATTCCGATTGCACGCCCGGAGAGATGTCTATCACTTCCTTACCATAAAGTGTATGTACTTCACATGTCCCGCCCAACATTGCAGTTGTCACAGGAATCACAAGGCTCGAATGTACATCATATCCCTCCCGCCTGAACTTAGATGATGGGGTGACTTTAAGGTGTAAGATCAGATCTCCGGGAGGACCGTTCGAATTACTAACGAACCCACCTCCCGGGACACTCAAATTGTTGCCTGAGTCCACGCCGGCGGGAATCCGTACAGTTACTTGGTCTTCAATTTGGCATGTGCCCACGCCCCTGCATACATCGCAATGCTCGGCAATTACTTTACCTTTTCCGTGACATGTCGGACATGTCGTTTTAAGTGTTATAAACAATTGCTTTTGTATTACCTGACCAGCCCCGCCGCATGTAGAGCATGTTGCCGGCAGCGTACCCGCCTTGCAACCGCTTCCCAAACATAGCGCGCAGGGTGTAGCATGTGAAACAGAAACCACCTTATCACACCCAAATACAGCTTCCTCGAAGTCCAGAACAACTTCCAAATTGTGGTTGGCCCCCTTTCGCGGGGCGCTACGCCGGCGGGCATTCCCAAAAAAATCACTAAACCCACCAAATATGTCATCAAAGTGCTGGAATATATCATCAAACCCTGGACCAGCGCCGACAGTTCCGGGGGGACTGTGGCCAAACTGATCGTACTGACTGCGCTGCTGAGGGTCATTTAATACTGCATATGCCTCACCGGCTTCTTTAAACTTAGTTTCAGCCTCTTGGTTGTTTGGGTTCTTATCAGGATGGTATTTGTGAGCTAATTGTCGATATGCTTTCTTAATTCCCTTTTCAGATGTATCACGCTTTACGCCTAAAATTTCATAATAATCACGCTTCATTTCCAAAGAGATGCCTCATATTGCGTAAAAACTGGAGATCCTTTATCATTACTAGAGCCGCATTTTTCGCAATAGCGAATACTGCCTAAGCCTGCGCGCTTAAGCTTAACGGTACCTACACACCCATGATGTTTCCCTAGCACCTCATCTCTTTTGGAAGTTAAATTTTTATCTTGCTTTTTCTTAGCCATTGATACGCCTTTCTTGCTATGCTTTTGCCGGCTTAATACTAGCCCACAATTTTAATTCATCCATCCGCTGATCTAACATTTCTTGAAATTGTTCGGTATAATTCTCCATGTCAGCTGCCTTAATTTCATCTAGCATGTTCCAAAGTGATTCATTCTCATCCTGAAGCTGGACAATTGTTTCCAGACATTGTTGCAACGTCTCATCTACCCAACAGTCTGGTGCAGTACCATCCGGGTGTGTAGCTTTTGTAGTCCAATCACGAATTTCATCTAATAGCTGCTTTATATCTTTTTTTTGTTTTTCCATCCTCACTCAACAATAAATCTCAAACGACGGGCGATTTAAGCCATAACAAGCATTACCGTTTTTATTATACATCAATACGCTCTGTTTTTTTAAGCCGTTTTTATTTTTAGATCGAAGCGCTGGGGGAGCTGGCTTCTTTTTTTGGCGCAATCTTTGTGGCGGTTGATGGCGTTCACGGAGGATAGTCTGTAACCACACCGGCTGAATCGGTTTAACATGAGGCTCCTTGATTCCGGCCCACTTCCAATGGGCCCGCGGAATTTCATATGGGTTTATCGCATACACCACATTACAATATTATTCAAGTAGTCTCAATTGATCAATTTTATATGTTGCTTGGCTTGCATCCGAATCCAAGCGTACAGTGGCTTTAAAAGCAACAGTGGATGATCCGCCCACCATCCACGTATCTACCTTGATACTGTGGATTTCAACGATTACACCTGTTTGAGGCATATTGTCCCAGGGATATACTCGATCTCCAACTCTTAACATGTTTTACCGATTCACTCTACGTTTGCGCCCATCTTATGAGCAATTTTTTGTGCCATTGTCTCAGCTTCCTGTGCTGACCCATAACCGCTTCCCAACACAGATCCAATCTCATCACTATCATCATTTTTATGTTGAACCACACTCCACCCGCTAGTTCCCTTACGAATGCTAACAGGGCCTGCTTCTTTGTCATATGCACTTAGTTGATCGCTAATATCGCCGGTAGGAGCCATACCATAATAGAAACCTGATTCCTGTTCGTGTAAAACTTCACGAACTAGCTTTCTAAGTTGGGATTCTGTTAGTCTCATGTCTGCTGTCCTTTTATTTAATTATGGTTAATACAATACGTCAGGTTATTCATCACGATACTCTATCACACGAACATTTATTTTTGGATCATAATTGTCGGGTGTCTTATCAACGAGCCCCTGAAAATTTCCTTCATTTTGAAAGACATAGAGGATAAACTCGAGTTCATTTAGATTCATCATAATTTGACTAGAGGTGCGCATATCGCCAGTGCGGCGTAGCATATTCATGTTGCTAGCAGGCTCAAAAGGCTGGTATGCAAGAGCAGGCATCAATTCTTCAGGATCGTCAACATCAACTAATTCGATCTGCGCGGTTGCCTTTCGTATCTTAGAAGAAAGATAGTCCTCCGGAAAGCCGTCAGGAGTGTAGCCGGCACCCGCATGCTCCTCACCATGATTGGTCCGAACGTCAAACCCAGTTGCTGGATCCAGCTTATTGATAATAGGATTATGCTTGCTCGTCATTTCGATGCTATATAGCGATGTTGGGTTACCCACAAATGTGTGACCTTTAATCCCATCTTCATAAGAAACCAGTGACTTTATGCACTTTGAGAGAGCCGGCCGTGCCAGAGCACGAAACATCCTAGGCCCATCTTTGGAGGAGCCCTTTTTCTTTTTTGATAGTTTCCAATAGGCGTCTGCGGCTTTTTCATCCTCGCTAACAAGCAGTGCTGCATTAACAATGCCAATGCCTTTCTCATTCATACCTTCGAGGTAATTGGTGCGTTCGTCATGCATGTACACCACCTCGATCCCATCAATAATCTCCCGGACAACGCTGAGGTTGGGCTTATAATTCCTGTCCCTTGATTTCCCAAGCACGTGGAAACCGGATGCCTTTCCCCCAATAATTATACATTCTTCAATTATGCGTTTCACGGATGCTCTGCCCACATGCCTTATCATATAGTGATAAATATTTCATGCAGCTACAGAGTTTTAAATCCAGCTAAAAAGAGTCTGGTCTAACACCGGAAGATATCGTGTATACTTTTCACCGTGTAATCCATATAGCGTTGCGGCAAGACTACTCAGGAGCGAATTTCCGTCCTGTGGTGTGAAACAAAAGCCAGTGATGTGGGTGTTACCATCTTTCCTAGACACATGTAAAGATGGAACTGAAACGACTGCCTGGTTGTATGTACGCCCATAAAAACCGTGATCGCGACCGAATGAAAACACCTGATTGGTCGATTCTTTATGCGTTAAAGCAACAAATTTATTAACCACTAAAGACTCTATTACCTCCCCACGTGTTAATTCACCAGCTGTGACAATATTAAAACGAATCATATGCATGTATTGGGTGTTCAATTTCAGCGCACTTGAAAAAATGCTGGGTGTTCTCCCAATGGTCTTAAAAAGATCATACACATCCCTCGCATGATGAGTCCCAAACTCAGCAAATTTATGGTTGCCCAGAGTGGGGGATGCAATAAAATTGCCGTCTTGACTTACATCATTTGCACGACGCATACACGTAAAATCCCCGTGAATCAAATTGTGCGGTCCTGAAAGCGTTTGAAGCATGCATGCAATATTATGAGTATTGCAACTCACGACCTGAATAAACCTAGGGTTAACTGCATCATCAAGTATTTGATCGTTAATCCCATAAGCATATGGGATCCCAAAACCTTTTTCACTTCCCTGTGCAACAAACAAGCGTTTTTTAGAACTGCTAGCATCAAGCCCTAAATAGTGTACATCTTTCATGTGATTGCCGGCGGGTGTACAGTCAATTATAACAGTGGCCTGATTTAATGCTTTTTCGAAAGTAGCACTTACCTTATGCCCTAACGACTTAAATTCCTTTTTGAATTCGTCATCTTTTACAATCAGATGAGCGCCTTTTTTACATAAGCTTTCGACCTTGGCAAATTCATCGATGAGCGGAGTACGTTTATAAAAAGAAACCTCATCGATATCTAAGTCTTTCTTTAAAACTGCTAAAAGCCCAATTAGGGGTTCCCCAATGGTACCGGTACCCACCACTAAAACATTTTTGCTCATACTCACTCCGCTTATGGATCCATTAAAAATGTAACCTGTATACGCAAAAAATAAATCAGGGGAATATCTTTTTTAAGGCTTGTACCGGGTGAGGATTTCCCACAGCTACCTTGCAAAGGTTCATAGCAAACCGCAACTCATAGGCAAAATATGCTACTCCATATTTTACCTGAAATTCACTTAAGCCTTTTTTTGGACCTTCTTTAGCAAACATGCGTGCCATTGTCCCTAATTGCTGCAAAATTTTATCGCATGATCCTTTATCAATCTTAATATCCGCACCCTGGCCGCTACTCAACATTAACCATAACATCACCCTTCCCGCTGAAGCATTTCCCAATGCCGAAAGAGCCCACACATTCGGGTCGTTTCGAGCCGTATCTAAAAGTTTTTGTAACTCATTATTTCTATGGCTGCTTTGAACCATGCTTTCTTTAAGTTGATCCGCTTCGCTGGTGAGTATTGCTATCTCTTTTTGGTAGTCTTCATGTTGATCAAGATATATCATGACTATGATTCCAACCGCTGCAATCAGCGCAATAATTGTTGCTCCCATTATTCGTTTCATTATCTCCCCCTAAAGGCATGAACCATTGATATAAATATAAAAACAGGTTTGTTTTCTTTTCTATAGCTAACACTTATTGCTGGAAAATATGGGTAGAGCTTTCCATTGCTCCGGAATAACTTTGTTTCATAAATTTTGCGTGGGCATGCAGTTTTGAGATAGACGTAGCACCGCTATAAGAAAAACCGCTTCGAATACCTGTCTCCAGCGTCTGAAGGATGTCTTTTACTGAACCCTTATAAGGAATCATGGTGGATACCCCTTCAACAGAAGATGTATGTCCACGCCAATCAATCTGAGCTTCTATCGATGCCATCCCTCTATATTTTTTTACCAACCCCTCCTGTTCAGCATAAGTGAAACCATCTCCTGAACTTTCCACCACAATGGCAGTCTCGCCGGAAGGAACAATCACATCACCTGGAGATTCTTGCGTTCCTGCCAAAAGTGAACCGAGCATCACGAAGTCTGCGCCGGCAGCCAGCGCCTTGACAATATCACCGCTTGTTCGAATACCGCCGTCAGCAATAATCGATATGCTGCGATCAGACTGAGCACAATCTAGCACTGACTGCAGCGTGGGTACTCCATGCCCGGTTTGGATTCTGGTGGAACAAATAGAGCCGCCGCCTACACCCACTCTCACGCTATCAGCCCCCCAATCAGCAAGATCATTGAACCCTTGTAGGGTTGCAACATTACCCGCCATTAAATGAACAGAGTCTCCCAGGGCACTGCGCAAAGATTTTAATACTTGTTTCATCAAAATGTGATGCCCATGGGCAACATCAATGCAGATAACACAAGCACCAGCATTTACGACTGCCCGAGCACGATCCAAATAATCGCCTGTTACGCCGATAGCTGCGCCTATATGGTGCGCATTGGCGACCTTAATCAAGTCAACTTGGGCAGCAATCGAATTATAGCGATGCACAATGCCTAATCCACCGGCTTGAGACATAGCCGTTAGCATATCGCTTTCCGTCACGGTATCCATCGGACTAGAAATAATAGGGAGAGGAAATTGCATCAAGACCTCTTCACCCTCCCGAAGATAATTGGATAAATTAATATCTTTTCGGGAAGTTACATCAGACCTCCGGGGGACTAAGAGAACGTCATCAAAACAAACACCTGTTAGCATCGTCTTAAAAAACTAAAAAAATGAAGCCAATTGCTAGCGCATACATGCAGCTTATTATGCTTAGCAATTTAATGGTATCTTTGGTGTCTTCTTTCATTTTTTACTTCCAAGCTATATTAACGGTGGACGATACTTCATCACCCCATACATCCCACCCAGGAAATGCATTTCTGGCAAAAAGTTCAACCTTATTTTGATATGGAAACATTTCCTCAATTCTTTTTCTTATCTCATCTGGTTTTGCTGAATGAGCTTCTCTTAAAGAAGTTACAAACTGCCGAATGTTTCTAGCACCTCGAGGGCGAGGGATCTTTCCCCGCTTGCCAATCAAACATAACTCACATTGACTCATGGTGTAAAACCCGGGATTAACACGATCTTTATTCCAAACAAATCCCACTGTTGCCCATTGGAACCCCCATGACTTCATTAGCTCAATTGCTTGATCTAAGTGAGGATTTGTTGACCACATAAAAAGCAAACAGTCTTTATCTACAATCGAATCAATATCTAGCATTTTTAACTGTGCCAATTTAAGGGTAGAATAATGCTTATCTGAACTGCCGCTACCCTGGCCGCCTTTCCCCGTGTGTTGAGTTTGGCCCTTGTAGTCCCACGGTGGATCCGCATAAATTATCTGATATTTCTTACTCATTCAACTCTCCCTAATCCTTACCTTTTTACTATACCATGCATGCAATAGATTTATATTTTTTTTATGCC
>CEPX01060845.1_pt1 | contig 16983 bp, 16 predicted proteins | sample 361361 | NCBI WGS metagenome assembly CEPX01 (sample SAMEA2619974, study PRJEB7988) | marine metagenome | biome: marine biome (ENVO:00000447); feature: mesopelagic zone (ENVO:00000213) & marine oxygen minimum zone (ENVO:01000065); material: "saline water (ENVO:00002010), including plankton...
GATGAGGAAGGAAAAGTAATTCCTGATATTCTTAACCCTCATATTCTGGAAGACATGAATTACTTCAGAGCTGCAGCTATACATTACCAAGAAAGCGGAAAATATACAGATCTCTATCCTAATGGGCATCCGCAATCTGAATACTATAAATTCTGGCAAGAAGAGGCTAGAAGATGTCGAGAAGGAAGAATAAGAAAAGACGGGGAATGGATTCCAGGGGACTATTACTTCTATTTAAACTATTCCCCCATCTTTCTTACACTCACCAAAAAGGGAAGTAAAAAAGCAGACAGAATAATTGACTTTCCAAAGACATATGATGGAGACTACTTTTATTACCACTATGTTGAACAGGCAAGGGAAGAGGGTAATCATGGTGGAGTGTTAAAATCCCGGGGTAAGGGATTCTCATTTAAAGGAGGGTCTGGACTTGCCAAACATTTTATAGTAGGTTCTAACACCAAATCTAATGTAGGAGTTAAAGCTTTTGCAATTGCTAATGAAAGAGAATATCTAACAAAAGACGGGGTGCTAAATAAATACATAGATATAGCAGATCATTGTTCTAAACACACTCCATGGCCTAAAGTCAGGCAGCTAAAGGATTCCTGGAATGAAATGCACTGGAAAATGGGATACAAAGATCCCAAAAGTGATAGAGAGAAGGGCGTAAAGAATGAGGTTATGGGGGTAACCCTAAAGAATGATCCTCAGAAAGCCAGGGGTAAAAGAGGAGCTTATTTGATCTGGGAGGAGATGGGGAAATTTCCAGGATTCCTTACTGCATGGCAAATAGCAAGACCTTCAGTAGAAGACGGAGATTTTGCTTTTGGTACTATGATTGCCTACGGTACTGGTGGTACTGAAGGAGCAGACTTTACAGGTGCAGAAGAATTATTCTATTCTCCGAAAGGATATAATGTAAAAGAATTACCTAACATATTTGATAAAAACACAAATGGAAAAACAGGATCAGCATTCTTCTTCCCAGAATACCTCAACAGAACAGGATGCTATGACAAAGACGGAAACTCAGATGTTATTAAAGCTTTGGTTGAAATCCTTAATAACAGAACAAAGATTAAGAAAGGTGCGTCAGACCCTAATACTCTCGTACAAGAAAAAGCAGAAAGACCTATTACTCCTCAAGAAGCAATCATGCGAAGAGAGGGAAGTATTTTCCCTGTGGGAGACCTTAAAGACTATCTGGCAGAAATTATGCCGAAATTAAGAAAGTTCACAGCTCCTCACTGGACAGGAAGACTTGCCATAACTGGAGATGGGGAAGTGGAATGGAAACTGGATGACAGTAAAACACCAATAAGAGATTATCCTGCTAAAGACATTAATAATAAGGAAGGAGCTCTTGAGATTTTTGAAATGCCCTATAAAGATTCTACAGGTCAAGTTCCTTCTGGCCTATATATAGCAGGTATTGACCCCATAGATGATGATACCAGTACAACAAATTCCTTATATTCATTGTTTGTAATGAATACACTTACAGACAGAATAGTGGCGGAATATACGGGAAGAACTTTTGATGCCACTGAATGCTATGAATTAACACGCAGGATACTTATATTTTATAAGGCTCAGGCATTATATGAAAATGACAAAAAAGGATTGTATGCATATTTTAGAAACAAGAACTGCCTATATCTATTATCAGATACTCCTGAAATCGTAAGAGATATGGACATGGGGACTATCTCCAAAATAGGAAATAAAGCTAAAGGAGTTAACTCTTCTACAAAAATAAATGCATGGGGTAGGAGACTCCAGGCTCAATGGATGATGCAAAATGCATATGTTCAAGAAGATGATGAAGAAGGTACCGAACTTTTAAATCTCCATAAAATAAGATCCATAGGATATTTAAAAGAGGCAATAGCATGGAATGAAGACATAAATACTGACAGAGTTTCTGCTATGGGAATGCTTATGATACTTAGGTCAGACAGAGAAAGACTAGAAATTAGTATGGAGACAACAGAGGAGACTTTAGCAACAGATGAATTTTGGGGAAGAAGTTATAAAACAGAGAAGAGTTTTTATATGGAGAATAGCTATATAGAAACAAATTAGAATTAAAAATATTGAGATATTAATAGAAATTACATTATCATTGTAAGTTTCACTAAACCAGAAAAAGATGCCAGACAATACCTCACTCCAATTCCCTTCTCAGAAATTATCTAGAGCAAAGAAAACCCAAAAGTGGGCAGAAGATTGTATTAAGGCAGGAGAAGATCTTGCTATATTTAGATACAGTGGTATAAGGGAATCCTATAGAAATAAATTGACTAACTATAATTTAGCCAATGACATCTTGGATACTGCAGATATAGAAAGTGTTTGTAATCCCATGGGAATTAAAGAAGCAACCTTTCCTGCTAAAATGCAGAACTATCCAATTGCTAATCCCAAAATAGATTTATTAGTAGGAGAAGAGCGTAAAAGAAAATTTGATTGGAAAGTAAGAATCATTAATGCTGATGCCATTTCTGAAAAAGAAGAAGAGCAGAAAAAACAATTTTTTGAATTAATAGCCAGTAAAATAACGGCAGAGAACTTTGATAAGCAAGAAGTTGAGAAAGAGTTAAAAGAATTACAAAAATATCATCTTTATGATTTCCAAGATCTTAGAGAAATAACAGCCACTCAAATCCTGGAATACCTTTATAAAGTTAATTATCTTAAGGAAGAATTTGCAAGAGGGTTTGAAGATGCCCTTATTGCAGGAGAGGAAATTTATTCCATAGATATTGTATCAGGAGAACCTGTATTAAAAAGATGCAATCCTTTAAATATACATACTGTAAGGTCAGGAGAAAGTCCTTTTATTGAGGACGCTGACATTATAATAGAAGATGGATATTATTCTCCTGGAAAAGTAATAGATATGTTCTACGATGAACTCACCCAGGAGCAGGTGAAAAAAATAGATCAAGGGACCAGTTCTAGAGAAAGTGAGAATAGCTTTATTAATATTGGGCAGACAGAGCCTTCTATTTTAATAGATGGTATTATAGATACTGAGCATATGACTGCAATGAGGACTTTTGGGGAGTTCTGGGATATGGAAGGAAATATAAGAGTCATAAGAGTAGTTTGGAAATCTTTCAAAAAAGTAGGTAAGCTCTCTTATTATGATGAAGAGGGAATGCCTCAAGAAACATTAGTTTCTGAAGATTACAAAATAGATAAAGAAGCAGGTGAGAAGATTAAATGGATGTGGATCAATGAATGGTGGGAAGGGACCAGAATTGGAGAGGGAATATTTGTAAAAATGCAACCACGTCCTATACAATTTAGAACTATGGCAAACCCTTCTAAATGTGAGCCAGGATATGTGGGAATAGCTTACAATATCAACTCCTCTAAAGCTAAGTCTTTAATGGACAGAATGAAGCCTTACCAATACCTATATAATGTATTTATGTATAGGACGGAATTAGCTTTTGCTAAAGCTAAAGGAAGGATAGCTTCATTAGACTTAGCTCAAGTTCCAGACCATTGGGATGTAGATAAGTGGATGTATTACGCTGAAGTAATGGGATGGGCAGTCAAAGATTCCTTCAAAGAAGCAAAGAAAGGAGCAGCTCAGGGAAAATTAGCAGGACAAATGCAAGCACAGACCCCGGTAATAGATTTAGAGATGGGGAATTATATTCAGCAGCATATTATGATGCTACAATTCCTGGAGAACCAAATGGGAGAGATAGCAGGGGTAACAAAGCAAAGACAAGGACAAATAGAGAATAGAGAACTCGTAGGAAATGTAGAAAGAGCTGTTACCCAAAGTTCTCATATTACAGAGAAATGGTTTGCTCTGCATAATAATGTAAAAATCAAAGCTCTTAACGTTCTATTAGATACTGCAAAGTTAGCATGGAGAAATGAGACTGATAAAAGATATCAATATGTATTAGATGATATGTCTACTATGACTTTAAAATTTAGTGGAGCAGAATTCAGAGAATCTGATTATGGAGTAATGGGATTAGATGATTCTTCTAATGCAGAACTTTTAAATGCAATGAAACAACTTGCACATGCAGGTCTTCAAAATGATAAGATAAACTTCTCTCAAATGATGGATATTTATTTAACTCCATCTATTGCTTCTGTAAGAAGAAAGATAGAAACTGCAGAAGTAGAACAAAAACAAGAAATGCAAAAGCAACAAGAGCAAGCTCAGAAAATGCAACAAGAGCAATTACAAGCTGCTCAGCAACAACAGCAGGAAGCTCAGAATTTTGAGATGGCTAAGATAGATAAAGAATACAGCTATAAAATTGAGATAGAAAAAATGAAAGCTGGAGCTAAGTTTGCAGAGAAAGGAATAGACTTAGATAGAGATGGTATTCCTGATTCTTTAGAAGTAGAGAAAGTAGAATCTCAAGAGAGAATGAAAGAGAAAGAGATAACCTCTAAAGAAAAAATAGAAGATAAAAAACTAGCTGCAACAGAGAAGAAAATAGCAGCAGATAAAGAGATAGAAAGACAGAAACTAAAGGACAAAGAAAAAGATAGGAGAACACAAATAAAGTTAGAAAAGATAAAAAGTAGAAATAAACCACAACCTGTAAAAAGTAAATAATAGCTATACAAAACTAATTTTTAATATTAGAAAGTATAACAAAAATTTGGGAAAAGGAGTATAATTAATTAATATTGTAACGTTTAAACTAAAGGCAAATGGCAGATGACAAATTATTCGATGTAGATTTCAGTAGTCTTACTGATACAGAACCCATATCAATGGAAGAAGTTAATTCAGGGACTGCAGAAGAAAAAACTTCTGAGGAGGGAGAGGCCACAGAAGAAATAGTAGAAGAACCAACAGACAAAAAAACAGAAACCAAAAAGGAACCAGAACCAGATACTCTGGATATAGAGACAATCAGTGGAGAGACTTCTGAAGAAGAAACAGCAGAACCAGAAATAGAAGAGGTAACTGATAAAGAAGAAAAAACTCCTGTATCCAAAGAAACAAAAACAGCCCCTGGTAGTGAGGGAGACTCTTCTCCTATTTCTCCATTTGCCTCTCTCCTTCATGAAAAGGGCTTTCTACCTAACTTAGATTGGGATAAATTCAATGAGTCAGATAACAAAGTAGAAGCTTTGGCAGAAGCAATGAGATCAGAGATAGCAATTGCTAATAATAATTTTATTAATTCTCTGCCTCCTGAATTAATTGATACTGTGAAAGCAGTAGCCAATGGAGTTCCTCTTGATGCATTGAAAGGCCCTGTTCTAAAACAAATAGACTACGGTAAAATAGGAGAAGCCGAGTTAAAGGATGATGTTGAACTACAGAAAAAAATAATCAAGGAAGGCTTGGCTATTAAAGGTTTCAAAGCTAAAAAGATCTCAAAATTAATAGAGACTTATGAGGACACTGGAAGTCTTGAAGAAGAATCTAAAGATACTTTAGAAGACCTTCAAGAACATTATGCAAAAGAACAAGAATATATTAAGCAACAGTATGCTAAGCAGCAGGAAGAATTAGAGCAAAGAAATAAAGCTACTATTCATCATATACAATCTAGCATAGAGGATGTTGATGAAATAATTCCCGGAGTCAAATTAAATAAGACTACAAGGGATAAGTTATTTCATAACATGACTCAAATAGTAAGAGAAGATGAGCAAGGTACCCCGCAAAATTTTGTGATGGCTATGCGCTCAGAGAATCCCATAGGATTTGACTTAGCAGTAACTTATTTAGCTGATGTCACAAAGGGATTTACAGACTGGAGTAAAATTAAAAAAGCAGGTAAAACAAATGCTGTCAAAGATTTTGAGAAAGCACTTGGTACCACCTCTCATACTTCAGGAAGGCCGAAAGGAGACCCATCAAGTGAAACCGGAGCAGAGGAGTCACTAATGGACAGCCTTGCTACTATGTTTCCAAGTAATAATAAATAATCAATTAATTAATAACTAAAACTAAACAAAATGCCTAAAATTTCACCATTTCAGATGACAGAAGCACAGGCTTGGGCAGGACTAACAACCAAGAACCACCTAGGTGCTATCTATCAGTCAAAACCTCAGTTGGCATCTAAACTAATGACAAGGATTGCTCAGACAAACTTTGGATTAGATTTAGACAGCTATCTAGATCAATTTTCTCCTCTGTACTTAGACACAGATGACGATTTTGAATGGGATTTGATTGGTAGTGCAAAAAAGAATGTCCCTCTTGTAGAAGCAAGGGTTGCAGGAACAGCAATTGTTGCAACTGATACTCCAGGACTTAATTTTACGGAATTTACTTTAGTTTTTCCAGAACAATGGTTCTCAGATGAGAACGTAATTGTTGGAGAGAAAAACGAAGTATACTCTGTACAAATTATTGCTGATCCAACTCCAGAAGGAACTAATTGGGTTTATCGTGTAAAATTAATTACAGGAGATCCCGCTTTATTCTTTCCTTTTGAAGAGTTACAAGCAGGTAAGCGATTTTCTAAAGACTGGTCTTTGGTAGAGCAAACTCTATCTAAGAAAGGTGGTCTTGTGAACTTTGTATCTCCATTTAAAATGCGAAATGCTTTCTCAATGATCAGGATGCAGCACACTGTTCCTGGTAACATGATTGACAGACCTTTTGCAACAGCTTGGAGAGATGACCAAGGAACTGTTCATAAAACTTGGACTCAGTATGAAGATTATCAGTTTGACCTACAATTTCGTCAAGAAAAAAATAGGTTGTTGATGTATGCTCAGGCAAACAAAACTACTGATGGTAAGTACAAGAACTTTGGAAAGTCTGGCCACATTAAGAAGCAAGGAGCTGGTATTCGTCAGCAAATGGAATCTTCAAACACTTCTTATTATAATACTTTCTCAATTGATTACTTGATTGATATTCTTTTGGATCTTTCTGAAGGAAAACTTCCAAGTGACAAGCGAGAGTTTGTAATGAGGACTGGAGAGCGTGGTGCAGTACAGTTTCACAAAGCAATTGAGAACAATGTACAATTGTTTACTCCACTATATAACGATAGTCGCATGTATAAAGCAGGTGGCCAGTCAGGTGTGAAAATGCCTTACGGTTATGGAGGACAATTCATTGAGTACATGGGTCCTCAAGGAATTAAAGTTAACCTAAGTATTGATTCTCTGTATGATGACAGAGAAAGGAATAAGATCTACTCTCCAGATGGTGGTGTAGCAGAATCTTACAGATATGACATCTTGGATGTTGGTACTTCTGACGGAGAACCAAATATCCGAAAAGTCTATGTAAGAGGAGGTGAAAACGGAATGGGCTATGAGCCTGGACTCCGTCATCCATTCTCAAGAGGTGGTGAGCGTAATATCATGGCACACTCTACTGATGGCTATACAGTTCATAAGTGGTCAATGTGTGGAGCTATGGTTAAAGATCCTTCAAGGACAGCTCAGATTATTCCATCAATCTTAGCATAATTAATCAATTAAATAATAGGAAATGGAGACAGAAACTATGACAACAACTACTTTTACTCTTCCTAATAAGAAGGTATTAGTAGTCCCTGTAAGGAGAAAAGGGAGGTGGTTACCAGATAATCATGAGGCATCCTTTTTATTTAAACATTCATACTTTCAGGTAGTAGTGCCGAAAGATGGAAGAACAGGAGAATTGAGAGATCCCCTAACACCAGAAGAGAGGACTTATTTTGAAAATAAAGCTTCAGGACTGGCTTTAAATGCAGGAGATCTTTCTACTCTTAAAAAAGATGATAACTTTTGGACAAATTTTCGAGTAAAGCTTGATAAGAATGTTCTTCAGTTAGATCTTTCTAAACCAATGGATTACCTTAGGTATAAAGTACTGCTAGTGAATGGAGAAATTGTAGCTCCATCCTCTGCAGAAAAGTATGCCAAGGGTACCTATAGGTTTGCAATAGTAGAAGAAGACTATCAGCATGAAGAAAGAGTTAAAGCAGCTAGTGAAAAGAAAACTGCTTATAAGTTTTTTGGAAAAATTGATAACTCCCCTACAAAAATGAAGAATTTCTTAAATGTGTATTATACACAGAAGCCTGGTGGGAAACAAGTTCCCCCTAATGCTAAAAAGGAATTCTTAATTGCAGAAATTGAAAAACTGATTGAGGTTGACTTAATAGGGTTTTTACATTTAGCTAAAGATAAGGACTACGATAAAAAAGTTCTTATATTTACAGCCCAAAGAGCTGGAGCTTTAGTTAGAGAAGGTTTAACCTTTAAAACTCCAGAAGGAACAGTGATCGGTGATAGTTTACAAGAAGCAATAACGTTCTTTGACAATCCTAAAAATAATGAGGAAGTCATTAAAGTAAAGGCCAGGATAGATAACGCTAAATAGTTAATATCATGACAGCGGTAGAAATGAGAGATTTGTTTTTTATCTTATATGATAAGATAACTAATCTTGCAGCCCCTGGATATACTGATGATGAAATTTCTGATTTTTTAAATAAAGCCCAGTTACAATTTGTCAAGCATAGATATAATGAAAAAGGCAATAAGTATCAGGAAGGGTTTGAGGAAACAGAAAAAAGAAGGAAAGATCTAGCACAATTAACTAGAAATTTAGTTGCTGGTATATCTTCAGATCAAACAGGAGTATCTCCCAATGGAGTATTCTATGATTTGCCAGAAGGATATATGTATACCTTGAGAGAGGAAGCAACAATAACAAGTAATGATGAGTGCATAGATGGAAAAAGGATCTACATAAAACCAATTACTCATGATGAGTATGCGATTAATTTATTAAATCCTTTTAAAAAACCTGATCATACTGTAGCTTGGAGATTGGATTATAGCAATACTGCTCCTGTCTCAGGAACTGCCACTAAAAGGCATGAATTGGTAACAGATGGTACTTATAGTGTAGGAACATATCATTTAAGATATTTAAATATGCCTGCAAATATAGATATCGCTGGTGGAATAGCTTCAGAGCTAGATCCTTCAGTTCACGAAGAGGTAGTAGACGCTGCAGTTAGAATAGCAGCAGGAATAACAGATCCAGGATCATATCAAATTAAAGTAATAGAAGAACAACAAGGAGAATAAAATGACAAAAGAAGAGATAACAAAGAGACAAGAAGATTTAGAAAAGAGACTAGAAGCAATTGCTGAGAGAAGAGCAACTCTAGTACAAGAAGTATCCAAAATGGATGCAGAATATCAAGCAACATCTGGGGCAATCCAAGATTGTGCATGGTGGCTCAAGACTCTTGAGAAACCAAAAGAAATTAAAAAGGAGCCAGAAAAGAAGCTGGCAAAAACTGGTTAATAACTCTAAAATTAAATAAAAATGGCATTTAAACAAGTAACAAATAAGAACTTCAAGCCTGGAACTGGTGATGACAGGTTTCCTGTGTATTCAAAACAACTTAATGACGCACTAAAAGCGTTAAATGGCGATGCTACCCCAGAACCTGTAGCAATGAAGACCCCTTACACATCAGTAACAGCAAGCAGAACACTATCAGTTAGTGACAGTGGAGGATTGTTTGTATTATCTGGAGGTGTTATAACTATGACATTACCTGCAATGACAAGTGCCTTTGAAGGATTTACCTGCACTATTATTTCTGGTAGTGATGATGAGCATGTTATGTTATCAGGGGGAGCAAGTTTAATATACTATGACGGTAGTTATGGCAGTGACCATGCTACAAATACTGGTAGAGACATACATCAAACAGTATCATCACTTACATTAAACGCTGCTGCAATTAATGACACTATTAAAGTTTTTAGTGATGGTGTTTTTTGGTACTGTAGTGGCTCAACACTAGCTACTGTAGATGCAAGCTAATAAAATTAATAACTAAACTAGTCTAAGATTTAGGAAAAGACAGAAAAACAAGAATCTCAAGACTCTAATTCAACTAAATTAATTGTCAAAAATTTAAAACTAAACTAAAATGGCACAACAAGAAAGAAATGTATCAAATATAATTGTAAACGGAGCAACTGTTGCTTTATCCGCAGGAGGAACCGTTGACACCCTAAATGCAGGGGAAGTAGGAGTTTTTAGCCCAGATGGGGTTAGAGTACTTACAGCTACTGCTCCGGCTCTCACTAGTTTTTTTCTAGCAAGGGGAGGTACAGCAGTAGTAGGAGCTGCAAACGGATATCAGATAACAGATTTAATAAATGTTGCAGATATGACTCCAGCTACATCAGCTCAATTTCCAGTAGCAGCAGTAGAACAACAAGATTCCATTGGATATAATGGAACTTCTGGGTCTATTGAAGTTATTAATAATAACCTGTACATGGCTTCTCTTTATATTCAAGAGTATTTGACTTCTAGTACTGATGGAAGAACTATAAAACATTTTCAGTACAAATCAGATGCAACTGCTACACAAGCAGAAATTGCAATTGGATTAACAGGAAGTGGAATTCAAAACTTTTCCAAAGAAGCAGAACAGTATATTATTTTTTCTGCGTATTGTAACTCTGCAGTAACCGCTGCTAATGACTTTGTTAATGACATTACAGTTACTAGAGGATCAAAAGTTGTTTCAGTTGCAACTGCAGTTACATGGGGACCACTTCCATTAACTTTAGCAGTTGGAGATTTTGTTAGAATGGGATCTAATGGTGCAGGTACTGCTCTTACTGACGATGTTTATAGAGTAACTGCAGTAGATACGGTTAATCTTAACTTTACAGTTGACAGACCAGTTCAAATTGCAAGTCAAGTTCTAGCACAAGCAAGTTCAGATGCTGAAGTTATTACTGCAGCTTTAGGAGCTGCTGCTGATTGGGGAGTTGATCTTCAAGGACAGGCTCTTGAGTTTCAAATAGGAAAATTATTCTACAAAAAAGCTCGTTGGGAAACAGTTTTGAAGGATTTTGGAACTACTAATTCTGCCAGAGAAGCTAATGCTCTTGATGGACGAGGAGTAGGTCAGGATATGGCCCAAATGGAGTGGTTTTTAGATGGAAATGAAGGTGAGACCTATAGAATGGGAGAACCTGCAATCTATCCTTTTACTGGTACAATAAATGCTGCGTTGCTTTATACAACTTACAGCATTTCCTTTCAGGATAGATCTTTAGTAGGATTTGAGAATAACATTTCTCCAAAACTATTGCAAATAGCTATTCCTTCAGCAGTAAACGGATCTGGATCTCCAGCTAATGCTGTTACAGGTACTGGAAATAGTTTAACAGCAGTGCTGAATGCTATCCCAGGAATTACTGGAGTAACATTGACGTAGTGTTGAAATAATATAATCACAGGGAGCAAGTTCTCCCTGTGGTTATTTCTTGTTCATTCTTTTAACTCCTTCTAGAGATGGCTCTATATCTTAATTTTAACATAAAGCAGAGCGATAATGCTAGGGAGCTTGCTTTCACTGAAACTACTGGCGCATATAATGGATCTACAAATCCTGGAGGATGGGGTACTCCCAATCCAGCAATTGCAGATGTAACTACTAGTGCTAGACTATCTATAACTCCTCCTGGAGGTACTGCAACTATAATAAATGTAAGCACTACTCATCCTACTGTAGACAAAACTATAGAGGTAGTTATTAGATCTCAGGACATTGGTCTGGGAACAGATACAATATTACCTGATGGTCTATGGGAAATGAGTTATTATGTAGAGGATACAGTGGCTGTTCCTAATGTCACTTACACTAATGACCAAACAATATTTGTTTCAGGACAAGCAAGATGCTGTGTTTATGGATTATTAGCAGATATTGATATTTCCTGCTGTGATTGTGATGGCAGTGATATGGCAAGAGCTTTAGAAGCTTTTACTTATTATAGAGCAGCTATTGCATGTGCTGCATGTGGTAATACAAGTAAATTTACAGATGCCTTAGGTATTGTAAACAATTATTGTGATATTAAATGTAAATGCGATTAAATTATGGCTACTTCTGAAAATAATTGTATAGATAATTACTCTTTACCTCAAGGTCCTGCTGGACCACAAGGTACTCAAGGTTTACAAGGACCTACAGGACCTATAGGATTAGATGGAGCTCCAGGACCACAAGGAAGAGATGGTAAAAATAAAATAGATATAAATATTCAGGGAAATGATTTGCCCTATAGTGAGATTACAACAACTGCATCTACAGAGGTAGATGTCGCTTATTTTATATTCCCAGGAACAACTACATTTACTCCAGTAACTGCCTTCAAAATAATGACTAGTCTTTTAGCATATTCTGCCACTACTACAATTAGATGTACATTATACGAGATAAGTACTTCAGGAGCCACTACCTCTGCAGGAAGTGTAGATTTAGAACTTACTTCTCCTCCTGTTCCTCTTAATCAACATAAGTTTATGATAGGAACATGCTCACAATTAAGCCTTCCAACAAGTGAAGCAATGATGAAAGTAACTGTACAATTTTTAAATAATGGGTATAATCCAGGAAATATAGAAGCAAGAATTTACGCTTTTGAAATGAGATAATATGAGTACCTATACAAACAATAATAATGCTATAGATTACAGCTCTATCCAAGGGCCACAAGGTCTTATAGGGTATACTGGAGCTGTAGGTCCTCAAGGTGCAACTGGAGCAACTGGTACAGTAACTGGTCCTGATGGACAACCTGATTCAATAAGGACTGATATATCATTTTCAGGAGGTAAAGCTCCTCTACGTACACCTTCATTACTTAATCCACTACCTTATAGACTAATTAAAGAAGGAAAAATAAGATTTGTAGGATCTTTTGGATTTGATAAACAAGTAGAAGTAAGAACTGCTGCTGCAACAGCAAAAGTCCTTATAAGTGCTACTAGTGAAACCGGAGGAGATGTAGAAATTGGTCTTTGTTTGAATGGAAATAGACCTGATGGTACTGGAGAAACCAGAATAGCTATAAAAGAAATAACTGTTTCAGGTACTGGGTTACCTCAAGATGCTACTATAGTGCAACTAGATCGTGTTTCTGGTAATACCATAAATCAATATGATACTGTATCCTTATGGGCATATATAAAACCTACAGCAGATGAGATGCAGATTATAATAGATGGAATGGCAAATGATCCTGGGGTAAGTACAGCACAGGCAACATATTATATTGATGAGACCTATGTACGTCCTTATGATATGCTTTCTCCAGATCCTTTCTATTGGGCACTATCAGAGGATTACAATATTAAAAATACTTATATTCCAGGGGCTCAAGTAACCCAGATGCAAGACACTTTACAAGCTTACATTGATTCATTAGATCCTAGTGTTTCACTACCTTCAATAGACGAAGAGAAACTAGGGATATTAAAAGTACATTATTTACAGATATTATAATGGCAGTTTCAGATTTCTATACTACTAATGACCTTCTTGTAAGAAGAGTATATATGGCAGACTGGATATGCGATGAACTAACGAAGTTTGTTAATTCTTATAACTATGGAGATGACATTAGCCAAGCATGCTTAATAAAGCATCAGTATGTAACTGCTTTATTAGAGGCTGTTGAATGCTATACTCCAATCACTTTAACTGCTCAAGATGGAGTTGATAATTGTCTTACAGAAGCTAAATTAGATTCCATATTTGATAGAGTAGAGACTATTACAGGACTATGTTTTCAAGCAAAAGGAACAACTTATAATCCGAATTATGATGCTTCAGTCCTTCCAGCATTAACAGGATTAAACACTGGAGGAGATTTAGTTGGAAATGAGGGAGAGGATATAGATCTTAATAAAGACATATTTGAATAAATTTAAAACTTTAAAACTATATACAGATGCCTACAATAAATAGCTTACCAGCAATAGCCTCAATAACAGGAAGTGAAGAGTTTGTAATTAATAATGCAGGGACTGACAATAAATGCACTGCAACACAAATTACAGCAACAGTAACTACCAACTTGACTGCAGAGATAGCTACCAGAACTTCTGAAGTGGCTACTTTAACAACAGCTAAACTAGCTCTGGCAGGAGGCACTATGACGGGAGATATAGTTTTACAAGGAGCTCCTACAGCTAATCTACATCCTACCACTAAATTATATGTAGATGCTGGATTAGCACTAAAAGCCGCTGCTTCCTCCACTGTGCTGGATTCTGGAGCCACAGCAGTAACAGCTACAGCAACTGCAACTAGCGGAAGTACTGCAGTAGCAACTACTCAGTATAGTAAAGATGATATATATCAAAAAACAAATATAAAGAAGACAGTCTTAGATGCAGCTACATTAACTTTAACAACTGCCCATAGAGGTACTATTGCTGTAGATTATACTGGTGCAGGAACTGCTAATATCACTCTTCCAGTTATAAGTAGTTTAACTATTCCTTTAGGTTATGAATATTGGATAGTAGACACAGGAAATAATGCAGGAACAAATACTATTACTATAACTGCAGGAGCGGGAAACACTGTAGATGGAGGTGCTACTACAACTATTGAGACAGATGGAGAGAGCATGCTACTTGCAAATGATGGAAGTACTGTATGGTATGTAAAAGACAAAGATTCAGATGCATCAACAACTGTCAAAGGAAAAATAGAGATAGCAACTACTGCAGAAGCTGCATTACTTACAGATACTGCAAGAGCAGTAACTGCTGAAGGAGTAGGAACTGTCCTAGATACCTTCCCTTATAATATTACACAATTAGGAAGTGCTTCTCACACACTAACAGCAGCTAACACTGGAACATGCTATGTTACACGAACTACTACAGGAGCATGTGCAATAACTCTTCCAGATCCCAGTACATCAGTTATTAATACAAGAGTTCAATATGCTATTTATGATGCAGGAACTGCAGCTATAAATAACATTACAATAACTTCTGCAGGAGGTACTATAGATGGGGGAGCTTCTTTTGTTATTAACAACAATAAAATGGGAGCTACATTTTTCCATGATGGAACTAATTGGTACTCTATAGCAAATACACAAACTGCATACTCAGGAGGAGCTACTACTCCATGGACAACTATAGGAGGAAGTACAAGTATTTACTTTGCACACCATGCAACCATAGGTGCTACTATTACTCCCACTGCTCTTCTTCAGTTAGATCAAATAAGTGGAGATGTAGATATAGTCTTTTCTCAATCAGCAGTTGCTAAATTTGCAATGGGAATAGATGATACAGATGATAATTTTAAAATATCTTCAGGGGGAACTGTAGGAACTGGAGATATTCTTAATATAGACGATAGTAACTCTCACATGGGATGGGGAGTAGCTCCAGATGCTAATACTAAGATCAAAGTTATTGGCGTTGCTACTGCTTCTAAAATAGTAGATGTACAAAATGCTGCTGCAAACGTAGCTTTTACATCCTATGAAAATTTAACTGGACTTATAGGAAATGGACTAAGTGTAGGAGGTGCTACACCTTCTGTTAATGCTGATGGTATCAATGTAAATGGAACTGCCTTCAGCAAAGGGCTTAAAGTAGAGATTGCTACCACAGGATCTAGTCTTATAGGGGCAGAGTTACAACTAGACCATACAAATGCAGGATACTCTCATACAGCTTTACAATTAGAAGCTAGTGGAGCAGATAACAATTATGCTTTAGTTACTGTGGGAGGAAATGTAGGAATAGGAACTGCAACTCCAGCTGCTAGTGCATTAATGGATTTAACCAGTACAACAGGGTCATTGTTACTTTCAAGAATGACCACTACCCAAAGAAATGCCTTAACTGCTGTAAATGGAATGATACTTTATAACTCAACTTTAAATAAAGTACAAGTTTATGAAGGGGGAGCCTGGGCTAGTGTAATTTAAAAGAATATATAACAATTAAAACTAAATAAGATGCCAATAACAGGAACACAAAAATACGTTGGACAGATTTCAGCTAATAACTTACAAGAGATAATATCTTTAACTGAAGGCAAAGCATTAATAACAGAGGTAAGTGGTGGAACTACTTATATAGGAAAAGCACCTCCGGGATCAGTTACTTCAGCTGCCAGATGGCAAATAGGTAGAGTAGTGGTAGCTGGAGGTACAACAACTATTACTTGGGCTGACGGAAATATAACTTATGATAATGTCTGGGATGACAGAGCAACTTTAACTTATCTCTAAACTAAAACACTATGGCGACTTTAAAACCAACATTAACAATATCAAGCACTGATGCTACCAGTGATAATTTAGATTTTTCTGTAACAGATACTCTAACTACTGTAGCTCCTACAGTTAATCTATCAAGAATAGATGTATTACACACAGGTTCTGGTACTGAGATCATTACAGCAGCAGCTGCTAATCCTCATACATACTTCTATGCTAAAAACACTGATGCTACAAATTATGTTATATGTAGAACTGCTGCAGGAGTGGAATGGGGAAGATTAGCCCCAGGAGAATTTATGTACATGGCTGTAGCTGCAACTGTAGGAATTGAATTTCTAGCAGTCACTGCCACTTGCATAGTTGAGTATGGATATTGGACAAAATCTTAAAAAAATAGTAATTAATAATTAATACATAAAAGACCATGGCAGTAAAATTTGATCCAATATTAGGTAAATTAAGGGAAGAGGATTCAGATACAGATGTTGAAAGTTTTATTGTAGCAGCTTCAGATGAAACTACGGCCTTGACTACAGGAACAAAAGTAACCTTTAGGATGCCTTATGCTTTTACTTTGACAGCAGTAGAAGCAAGTTTAACAACTGCAGGAACAGGAGCTAATTTAGTTACTGTAGATATTCATGAAGGCGGAACTACTATTCTGTCAACTAAGATTACTATAGATGCTACTGAAACAACCTCTACAACTGCAGCTACCCCTCCAGTAATTTCAGATACGTCTTTAGCTGCTGACGCAGAAATGAAAGTAGATATTGATCAAATAGATAGTGGAGGAGTTTCAGCAGGTCTTAAAGTTACATTAATAGGTAACCAAACAGCTTAATCACTTATAGCTATGAGTAATGTAGTTATAAACCCATATAGTTTTGGAGCCCCTCCTTTTCCTAATACCTATTCATTTGAATTTGA
>CEPX01197959.1_pt1 | contig 16939 bp, 15 predicted proteins | sample 361361 | NCBI WGS metagenome assembly CEPX01 (sample SAMEA2619974, study PRJEB7988) | marine metagenome | biome: marine biome (ENVO:00000447); feature: mesopelagic zone (ENVO:00000213) & marine oxygen minimum zone (ENVO:01000065); material: "saline water (ENVO:00002010), including plankton...
CGTAGCTTGCGAAGGAGATTATTTTTCACAAGAACCCATACAACATGCCATGCACCTTATCCAGAGGTGCGCGGTAATTGCGAATGCGATAAGAGCAAGCGAAGCGCCTGTTGTTCCAAATGTAGCTCCTGCTCCTACGAAGTGAGTTTCATAGATACCTGCCAGGGAGGCAAGCATTGCTAGGAATGTTAATACGTTTACCACCCATCGGAGTGCTTGTATGGAAGAAGGGTTAGGTTTGCTCATGGTGTGTAGGGGGAACATCACTACCCAGACTACCATTTTCTATTTCTGAGGGCAATCTGACGAGGAATTGATAATTGACAATTGACAATTGATAATTAACTCTCAATTTTCAATTCTCAATTCTCAATTTTGTCAACAAAAGCAAAATTTAGTGTATGCTACCCCTATGAAACTCTCATTGAATTGGATCTCCGACTTTGTAGACCTCAAAGAGACCGATCCTCAGAAAATTGCTGATCGGCTTACCTCTTCCGTGGCGGAAGTGGAAGAAATAGTAGGACAAGGAGGTTTTTTGGATGGATGTTGTGTTGGGAAGGTACTTAAGCTCAGCGCACATCCTGATGCGGACAAGCTACAGCTTTGTGATGTAAAAACAGATCGTGGAAAGGTCAGAGTAGTATGTGGTGGGACCAATCTTCGGGAAGGAATGAGAGTTGCGTTTGCTCATATAGGGACAAGCGTTAAAGATCCAAAGAGCGGGGGTGAGTTTGAACTGAAGAAGATTAAAATAAGAGGGGAAGACAGCTCCGGAATGATCTGCGCAGCGGAAGAGTTGGAGCTTTCTATGCAGTATCCGCCCAAGCTGGAGGAAGGCGAATGGCCCGTAATAGATTTCGGTGACGGAGATGAAGATGTTGGAAAGGCGCTCAGCGAATTCATTGGAGGTGGAGATATTGTTTTGCATATAGATAACCATTCGATTGCGCATCGTCCTGATCTATTTTCTCAGGTCGGCTTCGCACGCGAGTTCGTTGCCATGGGGCTTGCCACTTGGAAGAAAGATCGCCCGGATTTCGCGGACCACAAGCTTCCTTCTGCAAAACTTCCCTTCAAAAACATTTTGGACTGCAAGGACAAGATTCCAAATTACCACGCATGCTTAATGGAGATTGATAATGTTGGTGAAACTCCGGATTGGATGAAGCAGAGGCTGGAAGCAGTAGGCTTCAGATCGCTTTACCTTCCAATTGATATTACGAACTATGTGATGGTTGAAGTTGGAATGCCTTTGCATAGCTTTGATGCTGATGATTTTAAGGGAGATATTCGAACAAGGCTCAGTAAAAAAGGCGAGAAGATTACGACTTTGGACGAAAAAGAACGTGGACTTCCCGAAGGAGCAATTGTATTAAGCGATGATGATGGAATCTTTGACCTTTTGGGCGTTATGGGGGGGCTGCGAAGCTCTACAAAAGATTCAACAAAGCGAGTTTATCTTCACAGCGCCGGAGTTGAGTCTGCATCAATCAGAAAAACAATTATGGCAACAGGCCATAGGACAGATGCTGCAACTATTTATGAAAAAGGAGTCCCCAATGTGATTGTTAAGCAAGGATTCAATCGCGCATTGCAGCTATTTCTCGATCTGGTTCCCGGAGCAAAGGTAATATCTTCGCAGGACAGTTGGGGTGATGATGGAAAAGCGAAACCAATCAAATTATCAGCCAAGAGAGCTTCAGCATTCCTCGGCGCTGATATTCCTGCTAAAACTACAACCAAAATCCTCAAAGATCTTGAATTCAAAGTGGAAGGCTCCGGCGATTCTCTGACCGTGACGCCTCCTCTGCATCGTTTGAGCGATGTTTCTGGTCCGCACGATTTGATTGAAGAAGTGGGAAGGATATTTGGATACGATAACATTGAATCACAGATGCCATGTGCATCTATCGAGCCCCCTCCGCGCGATGAACGAGTTCATTTGGTCAGAGACTCGCTCAAAGAATCGGGTTTTATAGAAATTCTCCCGTTATCTTTGATGGGTCCTGCGTTAATTGATAAGTGCGGAATGGATTCGGGTAATTGCATTGCAATAGAGAATTCACTTGGTGAAGAAACCTCTTTGATGCAGCCGCATTCGCTTCCAGGATTATTGGAACATGCTGAAAATAATTTATTGAATGTTGAATCTCAACTTTGCACCTTTCATTGGGGGCAGGTTTTCGATAAAGAAGGCAAGGATCAAATAGAACTCGGTGCATTAGTTGCGAGCAGAGTTGAATCGGGAATAGATAATGATCCGTTTTTGAAACTAAAATCTGCGATCAAGATCGCACTCAAGTCAGCTGGATATCATATGAGAGTTGAGACTATGAAAAACTCGTCATCATTTATGCATCCAGGACGCAGGGCTCAGATAGTGGTTGGCAACGACACAGTAGGGGAGATATTCGAAGTACATCCCTTTGTTCGCAAGAACTTTGGTCTTCCAATGCGTACAGCGGGACTCAGAATCAACCTTTCAGTACTCTTTGATATTGTGCCATCCAAGAAGTATTCCAAATCGGTGCCTCAATTCCCTGCGATTACGTATGACATCACTATTCCATTCTCGCAGGACAAGAGTGCCGGTGAATTGCTAAAGAAAATCAAGAAGACATCCAAACTCTTGGAGAGTGTTGAAGTTGCAAAGCTATACTCAAAAGGCGAAATGCAGGACTACAATCTAACAATCAGATGTACATATAGAGCGTCTGATAGGACTCTTAAAGAGGAAGAAGCCAAAGAAGAACATAAGGCAGTACTCGCTCTTGTTGGATAACAATTGACAATTGACAATTGACAATTGAGAATGAGAGTCCTGTGTCAGTTACAACTAGAACTGGTGACGGCGGGTATTCAAGACTCCTAACGGGGGAGAGGGTTTCGAAAGGATGTCCTAGACTCGAAGCTTATGGGACTGTTGATGAACTTAATGCTGTAATCGGAGTTGTAATGGCGGAAGATGGAGGTGATAAATTTCCATTGGGTGATCTTCAGAAGCTCTTATTCTTGATCGGATCTGATCTTGCGACTCCAGAAGATTCTCGGGTAAACATAAAGCGAGTGTCACCTGATGATGTAAAGGTCATCGATGAATGGATAAAAGAATTAGAATCAGCTTTGCCTGAGCTAAAGAGATTCATACTTCCAAGTGGTTCAAAATTAGGATCGCTTTTGCATTTAGCTCGCACCGTGTGCAGAAGAGCAGAGCGATGCACGGTCAGATTATCCGAAAAGGAGAAGATCAATGATCAGATTCAGATATTTTTAAATAGACTCAGTGATTATTTATTCTTAGCAGCGAGAAAAGCGAATAGGAAAGAAGGGGAGGAAACACAGATAACGCAGATTAATAAATACGCAGATAACGCAGATAAATAGATATGCAGATAACGTTGATAATTTTATCTGCGTAATCAGCGCAATAAAGGGATCAGCGTAATCTGCGTTTAAATCATTGTTTCACCTTTAGGTAACCCGAGTACTTCCCAAAAATTCAAAACAACCAGGAATAGGAAGAAGATGATAAGAGGAATAGTAATTGCGAGTGCGAGAGCTTTGGCTGGCTTTTCATTTGGATTAAGGCTTCTAAATAAACTCAAGCCTCCATACATGATTGTGACGAATGCGAATGGCAGATCAGCTCGTTGCATCCACCATGCCGAGGGGATCATCATCATCTGATTCTTCAACAAGAAATAAGCCGTGAAGAAAGTTATGCCAATGGCAAAGAATAGGAAGGCCGATAGTTGATGGAGGTACTTGGTCATGCTGTTGAGTATTGTGATGCTGTTAGTGATCTCATGCAAAGGAAATAAAGGATTTAAAAGAATTAAAGGATGCAAGAAACAACCCTTTATATCCTTTATATCATTTAAATCCTTTATTTCTTCTTCTGTACTGTTACCCTTTTTCTGCCCTTTCTTCTGCGCCTATTAAGCACTGCTCGCCCGTTTTTGGTCTTCATGCGGCTCATGAATCCATGTTTCCTTAAACGCCGGCGCCATTTGAGTTTTCCTAACATCGGCGGAAGATTATGGGGTTTTGAGTTAGCGGTCAATAAAGTTTAATAGTTTTTGGTTTCTGGTTAGATTCAGCTAAACTTCAATTCATGTTTAATACCTCAAAATTAGAATCGGGTCTAAGGGTCCTATCTGCCCCACTAGATGGAACAGCATCTGTAACAGTATTGGTATTTGCAGGTGCAGGATCGCGTTACGAAACAAATGAAGAACGCGGAATAAGCCATTTTTTGGAGCATATGTTCTTTAAGGGTGGCAAGAAGTACAAGAATACCAAGGAGGTCAGTGCCGCTATAGATGGAGTTGGAGGAGACTTTAATGCGTTTACAGGCAAGGAATATGCCGGCTATTACGTCAAAGTAGCGGCCGAACACAAGGAATTGGCATGCGACGTACTTAGTGACATGCTTCTGCATGCATCATTCCCTCCAGAGGATATTGAGCGTGAGCGTGGAGTCATCATAGAAGAAGAAAGAATGTATCAAGATACTCCAATGTATCGCGCGGGTTGGGATTTCGAAGAACTTGTTTTCGGCGATCATCCCTTAGGATGGGACACGATTGGAAAGATGGAAGTTATAAACTCGGTAGGGCAAAAAGATTTCCAGAAGCATAAAGACCTTCTATACACGCCGGATAATATTGTCGTCTCATTCTCAGGAAAAATTGATGAAGGTGAAGCAACAGAACTCTCCGAAAAATATTTCACCGGTGTTTCCGGATCAAAAGACCGCGAGTTTAATAAGTTTGATAACTACGGATCGGATCGTGTCTTCCTAAGAAATAAAGAAACCGAACAAGCGCACCTAGTTCTGGGAGTCCCCGGTGCAAATTCGTTAGGCGATGATTACTTTACGCAAAAACTCCTCGCAATCATCCTTGGGGGCAACATGAGCTCACGTATGTTCTTAAACATCCGTGAGGCCAAGGGTCTTTGTTATTACATTTCTACCGATGATGATGCTTATCTGGACGCAGGCTCATTTTCCACTCGTGCGGGAGTAGATCAAACAAGATTGCACGAGGCAATTGAATGTATCAGTCATGAATATGCTGTATGTGCCAAGAAGGGGGTTACTGATGAAGAGCTGAAAAGATCAAAAGACTTCCTTAAAGGAAAAATCACCCTAAGTCTGGAAGACTCGGAAGAAGTTGCGCATTTTTACGGCAAACAAGAGCTCTTGTATCCGAAAGTAAGAACGATCGAAGATTATTTTTCGGAGATAGAATCAGTTACGAAGGATAAGGTGAATGAGTTAGCCGAGAAACTCCTCAAGCCGGAAGAGATGAGGTTGGTTGTGATCGGGAAAGAAAAAGATGAAGAAAAACTGAAAGGATTAATTAGTTGATGGTACTATTCTGATCGATTTATTAACTCCAAAACTACAATGCAACGAACATTAATACTCCTAAAACCTGACTGTATGCAGAAAAAAATCTGTGGAACAGTCCTCAAGCGTTTCGAAGAAGCAGGTTTCAAAATAATCGGATGCAAAATGATCAAGTTAGATTTGGAAACTCTCCGCGAACACTATGCGCACATAGCGGAGCTTCCTTTCTATCCCGAAGTTGAAAAGTTCATGAGCTTAACTCCAGTGATCGGAATGGTTTTGGAGGGCGATGACATAATAAACAAGATGCGTGAAATGCTTGGAGTAACAGATTGCCTAGAAGCTGCTCCCGGTACCATTAGAGCTGAGTTCGGAAGCAAAGAAGAAGGGGAGAACAAAATGAAAAATGTTGTTCATGCTTCAGACTCTCCGGAGACGGCGGAAAAAGAGGTGGTGAGATTTTTCAGTGATAATGAGCTGTTTGAATATTAATTGAGAATGAATAATTGAGAATTGAGAATTAACGCAAGCGTGTATTTGAGTCTCTTTAGAATTCTCAATTATCAATTCTCAATTATCAATTAATCCCTCCCCATCCACCAAAAACTCAATTGCAGCATCCAGCTGAGGATCTACTTCATCAATAATCTGCTCGCGGGTTCTATCAATTTCGATATCTGGATAAACTCCTCCTTTGCCAAGATCATTCCCATCTGGAGTCAACCATCTGGCAATCGTCATTCGAACCGAAGCATTTCCCGGCAGATCAAACACCTCTTGCACAGTCCCTTTCCCAAAACTCTTCTTGCCGACTATTGTTGCACGCTCATGATCTTGCAAAGCTCCTGCCAAAATCTCTGATGCGCTTGCGGATCCCTCATTTATCATCGCGACTATAGGAATATCCGGATCACTTGGCCTGCCTGATACATAGTGATGAGTAGGATCTCCATTTCTTCTTTCAACTGTCACCACTTTTCCTTCCTTTAGAAACATAGATGACATTTCTACGGATCCTTCCAGATATCCTCCTCCGTTAAACCTAAGGTCCAGTATGAGTCCGGCGAGATCCGCGCCTCTCATAACATCAAGTGCGGTTTTAATTTCATTTACGGAGTCCTCTCCAAATTGATTCAGCGCAATGTATCCAACTGATCCTGTTTCGGTTTTCTTGATCTCATATTCCACACTTGGCACCTGAATACTAGCTCTAATGATTGGAATTTTTATCGGCTCAGGTGCATCAGTGCGTGCGATTGTTAGTTCAACTTTCGAACCCTTTGGTCCTCTGATTACCTGAACAACCTGATGCAGAGTTTGGCCGGCAATATTTTTACCATCAACATGAGTAATCACGTCTTCGGGTTCTAGGCCTGCTTTTGAAGCAGGTGACCCTTTAAGTGGAGCGACTACAACAACAAGGCCGTCTCTCATGGTTAGTTCAGCTCCTATTCCTTCCAATTTACCCTGCAAAGCTTTCTGGAAATCACTGTTCTCCGATGGCGTCATAAACGTCGTATAAGGATCTCCAACTGATCCAACCAGTCCTCCCACAGCTCCATAAACCATTTCAGGAGGATTTAGCATGTCGGGGTCTATGTAATGTGCCAATAGCAGTCTCCAGACACCCCACAAAAGCGATAGATCCACTTCACGTTCGGGATCTGCGAGCAATGCCCCGCTCATAGATTTTCCCGTGTAAAGCAATTCCAGTTTTTCTGTCATTTCTACTACATGCCTTTGTTCATATCTGACTCCCAACTGCCAACCCAAGGTTAGGGTTATAAGTGGCAGAATTATCAGTGTTGCGATGCGGAGGGGCTTTAGCATAGGCTTGTGCTAGTATACTAGCATGATCAAGCTTCCCGCCAAGTTAGAAAGACAACTGAAAGATGTCTTCTCTAGAGCGAAAGAAAGAGAAAAATTTGCTTCTGATGTTATCGAGGAAGCATTAGACAAGAATCAATCGAAATCGGAGATTGAAATGGTTGGAGGAACCCTCCACTTATTCACGGATGGAGGTTCACGCGGGAATCCAGGACAGGCCGCTATAGGATGTGTGATAGAAGACCCTGTTGAGGGAAAGATAATCAGAGAACATGCCGAAAGAATTGGAATACAAACGAATAATGTTGCGGAGTATCGTGCGCTTATCGAGGGGTTAAAGATTGCGAGGCGCTATCATCCCAACAGGTTGGTTTGTTTTATGGATTCCGAGCTTATCGTTAAACAACTCAAGGGAGAATATCGTGTAAAGATGGATACACTCAGAGAATTTGTTGAGGAGATCAAAGAATTATTGGAAGAATTCGCCTCTGTTGAATTCCATTACATTCCGAGAGCAGATAATTTTCGAGCGGACACACTTGTTAACAAGTCTTTAGACGAACATCCCAGTCCACATTATGAAGGCCATGAGAATGTTTAGCTTATTGTCAGGCAATGAAGAAGTAGCTATGTGGAAATTCCAAATTCCAGTTCTCAAATTCCAATACGCCAATAGGCTTGGAATTTGGCTTTTGGCATTTGGAATTTTGTTTGTATCTTCAACAGCTGAAGCTGCATCTTACCCCATCACATATAGATATAATCACCACTTGTTTGAGCTTCAGCCTTACGAATACTCTCATTGGAAAGGACAAAAGCAAGTTTGGTCGTCGCACGGAAAATCAATCAGGCCTCTTGCAGAGTTTAGAGTGGATGGAGATCAGGTTCCGCCGCTCCCTGCCGGAGTTGTTCGACATATTGTGGTTGATTGGGATAAAAGAGCCATGCGCGAGACGCTAAAAGAAAAAATATCGCTAAAACTTGATCGCGAACCGGGGGCAGTCACCATAAAAAAAACAGGGACAGGAGTTCTTTTCGAAGGAATTGGCATGCTTGGAAGAAAAGTTGATTTAGATCTGGCAGTCGAACTTACAATCAAGGCTTTGGAGAACGAAGTCACTGACGTTGTTTTACCGGTAATTGAAATTCAACCTCAAATGGAAATAGATATAGCTTTAAGGAAAATGGGAATACGGGAAGTGATAACCGTAGGTGAGTCAGACTATTCCGGATCTCCTTACGCGCGGCGGCTTAATATTGCTAATGGTTTGAGTAAGTTCAACGGAACGGTCATTGAAAAAGGAGAAATTTTTTCCTTTAACGAAACATTGGGTCCTGTTAACAGTACAGCCGGGTATTACAAAGAGCTTGTAATACTGGGGGAGAGGACTTTGCCGGAATATGGGGGAGGACTGTGCCAGGTAAGCACCACGGCATACAGGGGAATTTGGGAATATGGTTTTCCTATCGAAAAAAGACGCAATCATAGCTTCGCTGTTATGTACTATTCTCCGCAAGGAACCGATGCAACAATTTATCCTCCGCATACGGATATGAAGTTTGCAAACGATTCACCCGGAGCGCTTCTGATACAAACATATAACGATGCAGAGAATCGTTTGGCGTATTACATCTATTACGGCACAAACGATAATCGTGAGTCAGAAATTATCGGACCCTATGTTTGGGGCAGAAGATCTGCACCGGCGGATAAAGTTGAATACACAACTGCCATTGCGCCGGGAACAACGCGAAAAGCCGGAGGAAGAGTTCCGGGATTAAAAGCTGTGTGGTATCGAGTTGTAAATAAGGGTGGGAAGGAAACAGTTGAGCCTTTCTTTTCTTATTACGAAGCTAGACCGAATTTATTGCAAATTGGAGTCAGCGATATGCCTGGTAATGAGCCGAGTTGGATAGGTAACTGATTCTTCTTTCTTTTGTCTTAATACAAAAGAAAGAAGCAAAGAAAAAATCAACGCCCGCCAATCCCCACCCTCTAGCCCCTTCACCCCCCGTGGCGGGCGACCCCTCCGTTTATTGCTATTAGAGAAGCAATCTTTGATGCTTTTGGAGCAGTGTTAGCATGCTCAGAAATAATTTCATTGCAGAGCGCATTAAGTTCAGATTCTGATTGGGGAAGATCCGCGTCAGTCGGGAGAAGACCAAGAGACCTTAAAACGTTTATTGTGAAGGGGAGTACGGGCTCGGGTTCGGGTTCGGGACATTTTTGTAGAAACTCTAAAGTCAGATCAAAAATTTCAGGAAGTGGCTCATCATCATGCAAAAGAGAAATCAAAAGCTCGATTCCTTGCTGTGTATTCAGGAAGGATTTGGTTTCAGTCAGATCAGGTGATGGGAGTTTTTGTGCGGAGGTCACTATGAAGCCGGCTTTTCCTTCATGCAGTCCGATTGTTACATGATTGTAGGGGAGCAGGCTTCCTCCAAGTTTGCTTGTAAGTTTTCTAACAGCTTTTGCTCTTGCACTCAGTCTTCCTCGTTCTTTGGTCAGCAAAATAAGAAATCTGTCAGCCTCTCCGACATCGTAGGCTTTTAGGATGATGCTGTTATAGAGGAGGGCGTGAGGCATGGGGCTATGATAAGGAAGCAGAGGAAACAGAGGAAGCAGAAGAATCAGAGGATTTATTAATATGCGATTTCATTAGCAGTATCTTTGAAGTTTCCTCTGATTCTTCTGCATCTTCTGATTCTTTTAAGCTTTTAATCTCCCGTTATTTAATTGAGGTCTCACGCCCAACCAAGCCCCAATTGCTGCAACAAGCGGAGCGGCCAGTATTTCGATAGCTATTGTGATTGGCAAGAATCCTTTCAGATAATCAATATAAGGCTCTGATAGAGTCTTTGCCAGATCGCCGTGGAATGCCGGAGAAACTGAAGGGAGTACGAAAAGAATTATAATCACCAATATCAAACTTAAGCTCGCGGCTAACCAAAGGAGGAAAGTAGCCTCAACTGCGAATGGAATAATTACAGTTGCAGGATCTGCGCCTACCAGGTTCTCTATAAATACTTCTTCTTCGCGCACAGCTACTCTTTGGCGAACCAATTCAGTCACAACAAGCATTAGAACCACTGCTGCAACTATAATAATCAGAGTAGCAAGCGTTTTGCCCGTTGCAATAATGCTCAAGAGTTCATTTGCCTGTCCTTCCTGCTCCGTAATCTCCGAAAGGTGGGCAGGATTAACTACATTTTTCCACCTTTCCTGCTGAACGAAGTCCGAAAACTCATTGGCATCCTCAAACGACCTGAGTGATATTCCAACAGTATCCGAGAAAGGGTTTTTCATATTGTACTTCTCTAGAAATGTGACGAGTTGCGGATCATTTATTCTTGCACTTTCGTAGGCTTGTTCTTTGGTGATGAATACTGCATGTTCAATAATCGGTAGTTCATTAACCTTGTTCAAAAATTCATGACGCTGTTCGTTTGTAGCCTGAGGAAGAATATCCAGTTTAATATTTGTACGGGATTTGAGGACATTCTGCATCGTTTGGGCTCCCGCAAGGCTCACAAGTAATATTTGAAGCATCAGAAAGACACCAAACAGAGCTCCAAATGAAGTCAGCCATTGCCGCTCTCGGAAAACATTGTTTGCTCCTCTTCTAACAGATCGCCTGAGGATCACCGACATGTTGGGACCTATAAACATGTAAGGGAGTATAGCGTATATTTGGTGATACATTGAATAATTTTCAATTATCAATTTGCAATTTTCATTCAAGGTCCAATAACCAATTTTCAAGTTCTATAGAATGAATTATTGGATATTTAGAAATTGAAAATTGAATGTAAATTGAAAATTCTAAATTGAAAATTATTTATTACTAGCTACCTTCTCTAGTCGATCGACTGCTTCCCTACACTCTCTTGCTCTAGCATTTTCCGGATCCAGATCTAGGGCTCTGGTAAACAACGCCTTTGCTTTACCGAAATTACGTACTTGAAGATGTGTTACGCCAAGATCACAAAGAGTAAGTGGATTTTCACTATCCAAGTTCAATGCTCTTTCTAGTGTAACTATTCCCTGAGTTCTTTGTCCGCTGTTGAACAAGGCCCACCCCAGGCATCTGAGTATTTCTGGATTATTTGGCTTAAGATTGTTTGCTCTTTGCAAGTGCTTTAAAGATTCGGTCCATTTTTCCTTTTGTGAATTTAGAAACCCCAGTATGTAATGCCCTGTGTAACTGTCATTGTCCAAATCTATTGCTTGCTTGGCAGCTTTGTGTGCTCTGGAGGTATGCTCCAGTGCCAGTTCGTTGTCCGCTATCTCCTCTAATGCAGAAACGTTCTCTGGCTCCTCTGTTAGCAATGTTTCCAATATTTCCAAGGCTTCTTTGTGCTGTCCGGCCATTTTTAATGCTTCAGCATTTTCCAGCTGTTCGAGCACTTTTGAAGATGGATCTATATTGGTCATGGGGGGAGTATAACTGAGAGGGGATGGTGACAAGGAAAAAATGGTGAGTTTTTGATAAGTCACATGTCACAAGTCGCACGTCAAAGGTCATGCGACGTGTGACTTGTGACTCCAAATACATCAACGTTCAAGAATATGCTTATCACTAATAATTTGCGTATACGAAGTACATCACTGTATTCAGTATTACTCTAGCTCCGCTAATAACTATTGCCCCGATAATTGCTCCGATCATCATGCCCTTACCAAGGCCGGATCTGGACTCCTGTCCTCCCAGTGAAATTACGAAAAAGAATGCTCCTGCGACAAAAATTGCGGTACATACGTACCATCCGGTGGCCACCAGCATATTGGTAACATTGGCTATTGCTCCAGGAGCAGTCAGGCCGGCAGCAGGGCCCCAAACACGAATCTGAGCAGATGCAGAAAATGGAATTAATATTAGAAGAGCCGAGTACATGATGGTTGTAGCCTTTCTCATTGCTTTATATCTTACCATATTTCAACTTGTTTCAAGTTTTTGGTTTCTAGTTTCTGTTGCATTGCTCTATACTCTCGCTCTACCTGCTATGTCTGCGAACGGATTTTCTTCACGTTCTGTGTTCGATGAACCGCGCCGAAAGCGTAGGAGGAAGAGCAGTAATCCAATCCCGGGGAAGATTTATGGCGCATTGAAAATACTTCTGGGCAGGGGCAGTCCATCAAAAAATGAACGTAAGAAACTGGTCAGAAAAATAATCATTGGATTTGTATTATTCGTGTTTCTTTATTTTGCCTTCCTATGGATCACGCTTCCGGACATAGATGATCCTGCAAGTCTGATTGCTTCGCAAAGCTCAGTAATTACTGATCGGAATGGAGTTGAACTTTATAGATTATTCTCCGAAGAAGATCGAACATATATTACTGGCGAGCAAATACCAGATCATATGAAGCAGGCAATGATTGCGATAGAAGATGAAAGATACTACGAGAGGGGATGCTTGGATATGAAGGCAATTATGCGTGCGGTTATTTTCTGGGGAAGAGCAGGAGGAGGCTCCACAATTACAAGGCAGCTTGCCAGAAATTCTCTGAATCTATTTCAGGATAATAAGTACAACAGAAAGCTTAAGGAAGTAGTGCTTGGATGCCAGTTAGAGAGACGCTTTGATAAAGATGAACTGATTGAACTCTACTTAAACTGGATTCCATTCGGTCAAAATGCATATGGAGTGGAACAGGCAAGCCAGATTTATTTTGGCGTTGAGGCAAAGGATCTTACTCTCGCACAGTCTGCTGTTCTTGCTTCACTTCCTCAGCGGCCTTCCTACTTCAATCCATATGGAAGACATTTACATACGGAAGTAAGCGAAAATGTTCACAAAAATGTTATAGAAGGAAACATCACCAAATCTTCGCAAATTCCCAATAACAAAGTAATGATCGGGCTTCTTGGAGATTATGCCGGCACGGGGTCTTCCTTGCTTTACGTTGGAGGACGAACGGATCAGGTGCTTCAAAACATGGAAGACCAGGAATTCATAAATGAACAGGAACGACTGACTGCAATTGAAGAATTAGAGAACATGGAATTTGAGCCTACTCGCGAAAATATACGAGCTCCCCACTTTGTTCTTTGGATCAAAGAGGAAATTGAGAATATGTTTTCTGCAACTTCGGAGGAAGGCTTGTTTGAGCAAGGCGGACTTACTATAGAAACAACACTCGATTGGGATATGCAGGAGGCAGCGGAAGAGGTAATAGAGTTCCATCGCGAAGATATCCTTACCAGATTTGGTGCGTACAATATGGCGCTTGTTTCCATGGATCCGAAAACCCGCGAGATTTTGGCATATGTTGGAAATATGGATTATTCCGATACAGAGCATGGAGGGAAAATTGATATGGTTCATGCTCCGCGCCAACCTGGATCCAGTTTCAAGCCGTTCATATATGCTTCGGCATTTCAGCATGGATACAGTCCGGCAACTCCCATTTGGGATGTGCCTACAAAGATTGGTGATAATGAACCACAAAACTTTGATGGATTATTCAAGGGCCTGATGACGATGAGACAGGCTTTGGGTGCTAGTAGAAACATTCCTGCTGCAAAAACTTTCTTCCTGGCAGGAGGGGAGGAAAAAATCCTAAGACTCGTCAGAGATCTTGGTGCACCCACTCCATTGGTCAGAAAATCCGAACTTGCAATGGAGCGCGAGGACGGATTTGATTATGGTTGGCCTTTGGCACTCGGCGCCGCAGAAACTCCTCTTATAGAGATGGTGCAAGCTTACGGAACTTTTGCTTCCGGCGGGGAATCAGCTCCAGTTGTTCCTATTAGAAGAATAACAGACAAGAAAGGAAATATTTTGTACGAGGCTCAGTCTCCTGTAAAAACGAATACTGTCTTGGATAATAGAATCGCGTACCAAGTTACTTCCATACTCAGTGACGAATGGGCAAGGCCGGAAGAATACTGGAAAACCCAACTTACAATTCCCGGATATCAGACGGCTGCAAAAACCGGAACAAGCAACAAGTGCCTTGAGTGGAAAGACGAAGACACATGTCTCCTCAGAAAACCGGATAATGCGTGGCTTGTTGGTTATACCCCCAATCTGATTTCGGGAGTTTGGGTTGGAAACGCAGACAGCAGCGCAATGTTCGAGAAAGCGGGTGGCTTAAATACAGCGAGTCCTATTTGGAGGGATTACATGATGCGTGCTCACAGAAAGATTAAATCGCCAAAGACAGAATTCGAAGCGCCGGAGGGAGTGGTAAGACCGCAGGTCTCAATGCTTTCGGGAGAGTTCGCGACGGAATGCACTCCGGTTCATCTGCGTAGAGCTGATATTTTCCTTAAAGAGAATGCTCCTTCTGCGCAAGATCCTGCTTGTAAGCAACTGATTGTCGATAAGCTCACGCACCTACTAGCATCAGATGAGTGTCCTAAAGAGGCACAAGAAGAAGGACAGTTCCTAGTTGCTCAAAGCTTATTGCCCAAGAGATGGCCGCAATGGGAAGAAGGAGTACAGGAATGGGTCAGCAAACAAATGGAGCTTTGGTACGCCGATGAAACACACTCTGGTGCCATTATTACACTTCCAATTGCTCCCACAGATGATTGCGAGCTTTCACTTACTCCCGGACGTCTGGAAAAGCCGGAACTTACAATCAAGTTCCCGACCCAAGGAGGAGTCGCATCGTATCCTGCGTTCCATCCCAAGATTGATTACACAGTCGTTTCGGAAATTCGTGAAGTTGTTTACAAAGTTGATGGCAAGAGGGTTGCAAGACAGGAATCAAAACCATTCGATCGAACGATTCGCGTCCCGCGCTCAGTTAAAAAGTCAGGATTGCATTCGCTCACAGTTATTCTTGTTGATGAGTACTATAACGAGATCACGAAATCAGTCTCATTTAGATTCGATGAGGACAAAAAGAAGCCTACAGTCAGATTAATAAAACCAAAAAGCGACATTAGCATAAAGTCAGAGAGTGATGTGTTCATGAAAGCAGAGGCAAACGATCCCGATGGTGCCATCAAGTACGTTCAGTTCTTCTTGGATGACACTTTGCTTTCGACCAAGCCCAAGGAACCCTATGAACTTACATATACAATCGGACTTCCCGACGGAACTTATACACTTAAAGTGATTGCAGAAGACCTTGCGAAGAACAAAGCGGAAGATTCCATCACGATCACGATCGGAAAAGGCGAATCAAAACCCTCAGCTCCGGTGGCCCCGCCTGAACCAAGCGGAGGACCAAGTTTGATCAAGCCTGCAAGTTCTTCAAGTATCAGAGTCGGAGAAGTAATCGACGTACACGCAGATATTCAAGGGTTGGGCGGAAATTTAAGAAGAGTTAGAGTTGTCGTTGAGGGCGGCGTTATATCCGGGCAGGATGAACTTCTGAATTTGACCGAAGGAGAAGGTATTTATAAAAGAGTTTGGAAAGCAGATCGCGCGGGGGAATTCGTCATCAGATTGCTTACTGAAAATGACTCTGGGGAAGAGGAGGAATGGGGGAATGTTGAAGTTACAGTTGAATAGTGTTTATAGTTGACTTGCAATCTCATCCGAGATGTCAGCGTTAGTATGAACCTCCGATACATCTTCATCTGCTTCCAGTTCTTCAACAAAACTCATAAGTTTTTTGGCTGACTCTACGTCTGCTATATCAGCTGATTGCTTTGCAACATATTTCATTCCAGCTTCCTCCAACTCCATTCCGGCTGATTTAATTGCATCACGGACTTTTGGCCAATCGGTAGGTCCGGTTGTTATGCTTGCTGTCCCGTCAGATACTTCAAAGTCTTCGGCGCCTGCATCAATCAGCTCAAGTTGTACGTCGTCAGATAATTCACCTTCACATTTTGCAATTACAATCCCTTTTTTTTCGAACATCCACATAACAGATCCGCTTTCTGCCCATTTGCCTCCGCGTTTTTCGATTGTTGATTTTACAGAGCTCAAAGTTCGATTCTTATTATCAGTCAAACACTCGACAATCACGGCTGCTCCGCCGGGTCCGTAAGCTTCGTAAATTACCGCAACGGTTAGATTTCCCTTAAGTTCGCCGCTTCCTTTTTTAACTGCACGATCAATGTTCATATTTGGAACATTCTCGGCTTTTGCATTATCAATTGCAGCTTTCAGGCTTGGATTCATACCGGGATCGCCACTTCCTCCTTCTCTTGCTGCAATCTCGATTAGTTTTGCATGGCGTGTGAAAATCTTGCCCCTCTTTGCATCAGCGGCTCCTTTTTTGTGCTTAATGCTGGCCCATTTAGAGTGTCCGGACATGGGAGTGAGTGGTTAGTAAATTGGCTATTTTCTATATGCTAACATCCCCATAAATCGTGCCCTTTGGACTGCGGTCCTTAGCATCTTTTGGTGCTTCAGACAGATGCCGGTGTAATAGCGCTGTCGGATGTTTCCAAAGTAATCAGTAAAGGGCTTAAGGGTAGGATAATCTTTGTAGTCAATGTACCTAGTGCCCTTGTCGCAGAACGGACATTTTTTTTGCCTTGGATCACCGCGCCGGGATTGAGATGGTTGGAACATAGCGATTTAAATGTCGATTTCATCATCGGAAATAAGCTTCTCCAGTTCTTCGGTCAATTTATCCTCTTCGATTGCAGACTTTTCGGGAACAGTTGGTGGTCTTGCCTTCTTCTCTTCCGCAACTTTCTTTGCTTGCCTCTTGGCTTTTTCTGCAACTTTGCGTTTTATCGCTTCTTCCTTCTCTTCTTCTTTTTGCTCGGAAACAGTTTTGCGCTCCTTAAGCCATGTCTCGTACTCCTTGGAATAATTAGTGATCTGATATCCCTT